>JAEEGL010649840.1_pt1 | contig 27854 bp, 17 predicted proteins | sample 9134231 | NCBI WGS metagenome assembly JAEEGL01 (sample SAMN16246548, study PRJNA631951) | gut metagenome | biome: gut microbiome; feature: rumen; material: fiber-attached | host: Bos | place: Iran: Karaj | collected 2018-10
ATCCACATCCAAAATATAGCCCCGGGCCCACCGAGGGCAATGGCTGTGGCGACACCGACTATATTCCCGGTCCCGACCCTTCCTGATAAAGCGATGCAGAAAGCCTCGAAGGAAGAGACTCCTTTCTTCTCTTCTTCCTTATCCCTTTTCCGGAAAAGAAGCCTGGCCATAAGGCCGATTCGCCTCAGTTGAACAAAACGGGTGCGGGTGGAAAAATACAAGCCAGCCCCGACCAGAAGTATAACCAACGCGGGACTCCAGATGACATTGTTGACGGCGGATACAATCTTCTCGAACATGCTCAAATATAACAAATTATATCCGAACTCGGCAACATAATCTCTATTAAAACGAAAAAGGCCGACCAACTGGCCGGCCATGAATCACAACTTGAAAGATTACTTCTCCTCTTTCGGAGTAAGGGCGCACCAGACAACGGAGCTCAGAGCACCGCCCACGAGAGGGGCCACGATGAACACCCAGAGATTCTTGAGAGCGTCTCCGCCAGCGAAGAGGGCAGGTCCGATCGAACGGGCAGGGTTGACTGATGTTCCGGTCAGGTTGATGCACACGAGGTGGATCAGCACGAGGCTGAGACCAATGGCGAGGCCTGCGAAATTGCCCGCTCCCACCTTGCTGTCAGTTGTTCCGAGAACAACAAGGACAAAGAGGAATGTGGCGACGACCTCAACAAGGAACGCTCCTCCGACACCGCCGGCTCCGGCGACTCCATTTGCTCCAAGTCCCGCGGGATTGGCACCGGCGAATGCCGCGCCAGGCTGCTGCATGACCTTAGCGAACAGAAGAAGGAGAGCGCCAGCGATGACGGCTCCAATGACCTGGCCACACCAGTAGCCACAAGCGTCCTTCCAAGTCATACGTCCGGAAAGGGCGACACCAAGGGTGATGGCAGGGTTGATGTGGCAACCGGAAATTCCGCCGATGGTGTAGGCCATGGCGATAACCGAGAGGCCGAAAGCCGCCGCTGTGGCGAATAGACCGGCAGGAGTGCCGCAACCGACGAACATCGCCGTGGCGCAGCCCAAGAATGTCAGAACAAAGGTTCCGATGCATTCAGCTATGTACTTTCTCATAATGTTGTGTTATTAAAAGTATAAAATGGTGTTGTTTTTACTTTAACAACGCCAATTTACGAATTATTCCGGTTAAATCCATCATTTTTTATAAATTTACAATCGGAACAAACAACAAAAGCGAATATGAACACCCATGTCGTCATAATGGCCGGAGGGGTCGGAAGCCGTTTGTGGCCTGTCAGCGTACCAGAGAAGCCAAAGCAGTTCATCGACCTTCTAGGCATAGGAAAAACATTGATCCAGATGACTGTGGACAGGTTTCGTCCTGTCTGCGACATCGACCATTTCTGGGTTGTCACCTCAGAGAGCTATGTGGACATTGTCAAAGAACAACTTCCATGTATTCCCGCCGAACATATACTTGCGGAACCTGTGCCCCGCAACACGGCACCATGTATAGCCTACGCCTGTTGGAAGATAAAAGCCTCATTCCCCGACGCCAATGTGATAGTCACTCCCGCCGATGCGCTTGTGATCAATGTTCAGAAGTTTGCCGGGATAATCCGCAAGGCTCTCAATTTCACCGACGGAACCGGCAACATCGTCACCATCGGGATAGAACCATCGCGGCCAGAGACAGGCTATGGCTACATCCAGGCGGAGGAAAGGATTCCGGAAGAAGTCGTGAAAGTCAAGGAATTCAAAGAGAAACCGGATCTGGCCACGGCGAAAGAATATATCACCGCCGGCAACTATTTCTGGAATGCGGGAATATTCATATGGAGCTGTGAGACAATCGTTTCCGAACTTCGAAAGCACGCTCCAGGCATCGCCTCCGTGATGGATACCATCGCCTCATCATTCGGTACAGATGAAGAGGCCGGAACCCTTAGGGAACTATTCCCTACCTGCGAGAAAATATCCATCGACTACGCCGTGATGGAGAAGTCAAAGAGCATCTATGTCATAGCAAGCGACCTAGGTTGGTCGGACCTCGGAAGTTTCAGCTCCATTAAAGAGAACATCCCCATGCCTGATGAGGATCCGGTGCCTGATGGTGGAGCAGCCAAGGCCATTGAGGGTGGCAACAAAGTCATTGGCAGGGACATCAGGCTCTTCGGTTGCGAGGACTGCCTGGTCCATGCTGAGGATGCGAAGTCCGTGATCGTGTCGGGATTGAAAGACTACATTGTGGCGGTGAAAGAAGGGAATGTCCTTGTCTGCCCCCGTAATGAAGAGCAGAGAATCAAGGAATATTCAAAAAATGTTTAAAATATTTGTTTTTTTCCCGCAAAGACTCTAAATTTGCAGTCCCGATTCGGAAAATATCCGAACCGACTGGAAAGAATCGTTAGCTCAGTTGGTAGAGCACAACACTTTTAATGTTGGGGTCTCGGGTTCGAGCCCCGAACGGTTCACTAAAGAGCCACGATCTTTAAAATGCTTTGTTAGCTCAGTTGGTAGAGCAACTGACTCTTAATCAGTGGGTCTAGGGTTCGAGTCCCTAACAGAGCACGGTAAGTCCCGTCAGATGAGAATCTGGCGGGATTTTTCGTTTTATTATTTGTATTTTTTATAGTATCTTAGTTGGCCATAAGAAAAACAGAATCAATAAAATACAAACGATCATGAATAGACGGCATCTCATCACCGCGGTGTGCGCGTTACTGATAATCGCTACACCTGCCCTCACCTCCTGCAAAAGAAACGCGAAAAAGGCTGCCGAAGAACCGGTTGCCGAAGAGACCGAAGTCGAGGAGGATCTCGACGCCCAGTACGCCAAAGATCTTCTTTCCAAAGGCACCGCCGCACCCGAATTCATTCTAAAGACTCCAGATGACAAAGAAGTGTCACTCAAGGACTTCCAAGGGAAATACGTGGTACTTGACTTCTGGGCTTCCTGGTGCCCCGACTGTCGTAAGGATGCTCCCGAGGTTAAAGCTTTGTGGGAGAAATACGGCGAGAAGATCGCTTTCGTCGGAGTGTCATTCGACACCGAGAAGGAGAAGTGGGTGGACTATATCACAGAGAATGGACTAGGATGGTGCCATGTCAGCCCCCTGGCAAAGTGGAAGGAGACCCAAGTTTCTCAAGACTATAAGGTCAACTGGATCCCTTCCATGTACCTTATCGACCCGGAAGGCAAGGTTGTCTTCGGAACCGTGATGATCAGCAAACTCGCCACTGAACTGGAAGCCATCTCCAAGTAATTGAATATGATACCCAAGATCATTCATTGGTGCTGGCTTAGCGGGGACCCTTATCCCCCTAAAATCCAAGCATGTCTGGACACTTGGAAGAAAGTCCTCCCGGATTATGAGATCATACTCTGGGACACCAACAGATTCGATGTCAACTCAACTCCTTGGACCAAGCAAGCCTTCGAGGTCAAGAAATATCCTTTCGTCGCTGACTATATCCGCCTCTACGCGATCTATAATTACGGAGGAATCTACCTCGACAGCGATGTGGAGGTGATCAAGTCTTTCGACGAGTTACTGGAGCTTCCTTATTTCGCTGGTATAGAGGCACATCCCGGAGCCGTGGAGTTGGCGGCTTTCGGTGCTGAGAAGGGTACGGAATGGATCAAACTGATGCTGGATTACTACCAGGACAGGAACTTCATCCTTGAGGATGGGACTATGGATATGGTCCCGATGCCCACAGTCATGGGTGAGCTCATCCGGGCGAATTACTATTGGACCCTTATCAATAAACCGGAGGAATTCAATCCAGATCCATCCAAGATCTGTGTTTTACCAGTAGACTGGTTCTGCGCGCATCCCATTGACGCGGAGTTCGGTTGCAGATACTATGTCTCCAAAAACACCCACTGCATACATCATTTCGCCAATTCCTGGACTTCTGACGAATATCCGGGTGGCCCTTTGCACAAGCTATATTTCAAGATATCCGGCAAGAACTGGAAGTTCCGCAAGAAGCGATTCCGCTTATACGGTGACGGCAAGCACTGGAAAAACCGCCGGCAGTAATCTCTCCGGATAAGCTACTTTAATAGCCCAATGGTCTCAAGGCACATGCGGGCATTATGGTAGGGGCATTTCCAGAATCCGGCCTTAGGGTTGGCCAAATCGGGTGTTTCCCCATCCGCCAAAGCTCCCCAATACCATTCGCCCTGGAGATTCTCGTCCGCAGACTGCCGCGGCAAGTGTGCTGCCGGCGAGCATTTACCCGGATAGGGCGCGGAGCGCAGCGAGACGGCGGCAGCACTTGTCGCGACGGTAGAAACAGATTCTTCGCTTCGCTCAGAATGACAAATGAACTGCTCAGAGTGACTGAGAAGATGGGTCCTGATCCAGTTCCAGCAGGAAATCGCCCGTGGAAGTCCCTCAGGATCAGAGTGATACTTCCAAAGCCATAGATTGCCTACCACGGTCTCAGCCTGAACCCACCATTGGCGTGAGAGGTCGGAACCGCCGTCGGGAAGCGACTCGTACATCATTGAGCCGTCAGGAAGCAATCCCTTATTCCCTGCCGAACCGAGTTTACGGCAATACGGCATAACATAGTCGATAAGTGAAGGGTCGCCGGTAGCCATCGCGCATTCCAGCAACAGCCATGAGGTCTCGATGTCGTGACCATAAGAAACCGCTCCAGGAATCACCGTCCAATCCGCCTTGAAATACAGATTCAAATGCCCTGACTGGGACATAACCTTCTCACACATCAGGTTAATCAGACTGATAAGAGCCACCTTGAGGGAAGGATCCGGCCAGACCTGGTAGAGGTTGGCATAGGCCTCCAGAAGATGGAGGTGGGAGTTCATGGTCTTGTCGGCATTGATGTCATGGGCAGAGAGGGACATGTCCGCCAGCGGAGAGAAATCTCGGGACAAAGCCTCTATGTACCCGCCATTATGGTGGTCGGTGAACTTGGTCTCAAGGACATTGAACAGATTCACAGCGACTTCCAGATCGGCCTTGTCAGATGTGACCTTATAAAGCTCACTGAAGGCATAGATGGCGAAAGCCTGTGAATAGAGTTGTTTCTTGGTGTCAAGAGGAGAGCCCTCGCATGATGCGCTCCAATAAACGCCACCATATTCATCATCAACCAGATAGGAGATGAACCACTCCCTCTCGTGAAGGGCGGCCCGGAGATACTCATCCCTTCCAAGGGCCTTGAACGCCGCGGCGAAAGACCAGATGATCCTGGCACCGAGTATCTCCCCTCTTGGAGCATCTTTGACGACAACCCCGTCCGAAGTCACCTCACCGTAAAACCCGCCAGCGGGATCCAGAAGATTGAGCCAGAAGGGCAGGATATCCCCTTCCAGCTCATTCCTGAGTTCCTTCTGGAGTGAACTTATATCCATGACCTAAATGTTCGGGCTATCCCAAACCTTTGTCTCTGAGCAGTTTACCACCACCCCAAGACCACCGCACGCAAGGCGGAAATCTCCCTTCTCAAGACGCCATTTGCCATCAGCTCCGACGAAAGCGAGCTCCTTAGCGGGAAGGTTAAAAGTCACTGTCTTGGTCTCTCCCGCCTCAAGGGCAATCTTCTCAAATCCCCTGAGCCGTTTGACATCAGGTATGAGGGAAGCCACAAGGTCGGAACTGTAGAGAAGGGCAGCCTCTTTCCCGGCACGGGAACCGGTGTTCTTCACGTCAACAGAGACCTTTATGACGTCTCCAGCCTTGAAAGAATCACGATCGACATTCAAGTTAGAATACTCGAAGGAAGTGTAGCTGAGGCCGAAGCCGAAAGGCCACTGGACATCCATGATGGCGTCGTAGTTGTACGAGCCTTCCATTGTCTCCCTATGCTCTGAGACCTTGTAGTCGTAGGTGTGGAGTGAATTGATGTGTTTGGAATATGTAAACGGGAGCTTCCCGGAGAAGTTCTCGTCACCGGCAATCAAAGCAGCCAGCGCGTCACCGCCATAATTGGACGGAAGCATCACATCCACGACAGCGTTCACAATCGGCTCTATGTCGCCGATAATTCTCGGACGGCCCTCGTTAAGGACAAGGATGATAGGCTTGCCCGTGGCTGCAAGAGCCTTAACCAGTTCTTTCTGATTGGCTGAAAGATTGAGATCATCCATATTTCCGGGAGTCTCGCAATAGGAGTTCTCGCCCACGCAGGCGATCACGACATCACAGGTCCTTGCCGCGGCCACAGCCTCAGCGATGCCTGTCACACGCTCTGTCTCCCACTTGCCCCAATCCTGGTCATATTCGATGGCGGGAACATACTTGACATTCGGGAAACGGTTCCGGATGGCCTCCAGGATGGTGTTGTGATCCGAGGCGAAAGAGTCAGCGTCTCCCTGCCAAGTGTAGCTCCAACCTCCGTTAAGGGTCCTCATCGAATTTGCGTTAGGGCCAGTCACAAGGATCTTCTCGGTTCCATTCAGAGGAAGGATGTTACCTTCGTTTTTCAGCAGGACCTCGGACTCCAAGGCGGCGGCATAAGACTCCTTGGCGAACTTCTCGCAGCCGAAATCCTTGTAGTCATATTCCCATGAAGGATTTTCGAAGAGGCCAAGACGGACCTTAAGGCGAAGAATGCGGCGGACCGCGTCGTCAATTCTCGCCATTGGGATCTCTCCGGACTCGGCGAGGTCAACTATGACATTGACACATTCAGGATCGTAAGGATCCATGATCATATCTATTCCAGCATTGATTCCCATCGCCACAGCCTCACGCTTGTCGGCGGCCACATGGTCCCTGTTGAAAAGATTGTCGATGTCCGCCCAGTCGGTCACGATCATTCCATCCCAATTCAGATCGTCCTTCACCCAACCGGTGAGAAGGGTCTTGTTGGCGTGAGTGGGGACACCATTTATGGAAGCCGAGTTGATCATCGTGGTCAAAGCACCAGCCTGGAAGCACTCCTTGAAAGGACGGAAAAACTTCTCCCTGAGGTCATTCTCCGCGATGTAGGCAGGCGTGCGGTCCTTTCCGGTGGCCGGTACACCATAACCGATGAAGTGCTTGATGCTGACAGCGGCGTGCTCAAGGTCAACATGATTGAGATCATCACCCTGGATGGCCATGGTCTCAGTGCGGGCCATCTCTGCCTGGAGATATGGGTCCTCTCCCCAACTCTCCCAATGCCTCGGCCAGCGGGGGTCACGTCCAAGGTCCATCACCGGAGAGAACACCCAGGCCACTTGGGCTGCCCTGGTCTCGTAGGCGAGAGCCTCTCCCATCATCTTGGGATATTCCCTGTTGAAAGTGGCGCCCATGTTTATCTCTTGGGGATATAAGGATCCGTCGGTGAGATAGTTGGCACCATGGATCATGTCAAGTCCATAGATGCAGGGGATTCCTATGGCCTCCATGGACTTTTCCTGGATCTGGCGGACGAAGGCGGCGGTTCCTTCCCTCGAACGAGAGACATCATTCAAGAGATTCAGGATTGAGCCGACTTTGTACTCACCAATGATCCTATCCAACTTGGCGGGATCTATCTCTTTGGTATTCTCATCTGTGATGGTGTCAATCGAGAGTTGCACCATCTGTCCGGCTTTCTCTTTGAGGGACATCTTCTTGAGGACGGACTCAACCTTTGCCTCGACTTCTTTGTCCGGGGTGATCGCAGGGGCGATCTCGTTCTTAGGGGCGCAGGCGGCCACCATCAAAACACTCATCGTGATAAACGCAGTTTTAAGGATTCGCATTGTATGTGATTATTTTAATTTCAAGGAAACAGGAGAACCATCATAGGTAATGACCTTTCCCGGAGCGTCTGGATCATAGGCCTCAGGATGAGCCGGATCCACCAGAACCACATGGAAAGAACGGCTCTCAAGCATTCCGGGGAACTTCCCCTCGCGGGGGCCAAGGGTCAAAGTGCCGTCAGACTCATTCCAACTGATAGGTATAGTGGCATATTGCCCTTTCTCATAACCGTAAGTCAGCCCATCATCCTCGTAGAGGGTGAAATCCGCATCGGCACCTGAGTAGATGAACAGGCGAATGTCATCAGCAGGCTTCTCTCCAGACCATTCCATCTCAGGGCCGAATGGTATGATGGAACCTGCCCTGACGAATAATGGAATACGCTCATAAGGAGCCGGAACCACTTGAGAATGAGTCCCTTGAATATACTCACCAGAATAAAGGTCATACCATCCACCCTCGGGGAAATACACCTCGCGGGAACGGGCTTTATATTCATAGACAGGGCATGGCATCAGAGCGGGACCGAACATCCACTGGTCGGAAAGATCCCTGACCGCAGGGTCATTCGGGAAATCCATAGGAAGGCCCCGCATGATGGTGTAGTCCTCAAAATGGACAGCTCCGGCCAAGGAATACAGGTAAGGCATAAGTCTGTAGCGCAGGCGCATGTACCAAAGGATGCTCTCATAGGCGGGAGAACCCTCGGGAGCGATGTTCCAGAGTTCCCTTCTTGGCCATTGCCCATGGGTGCGGAAGAGTGGCACGAAAGTGCCGAACTGATGCCAGCGGGTCTGCAATTCCCTCCACTCATCCTGGTTGGCCTCGTCATAGAACTTACCCATCACCGAGAATCCTCCTATGTCCATTCCCCAAAATGGAATCCCGCTCATAGAGTAATTCAGTCCGGCAGGCATCTGCATCCTCATGTCAATCCAGGAGGTGCCGATGTCGCCACTCCATGTGGCGGTGGAATAGCGCTGGAGGCCTGCGAAACCATTTCTGGTCAGCAGGAACACACGTTTGTCCGGATCGACCGCACGCTGCCCCGTGTAGATGGCGTCAGCGTTGACAAGGGCGTAGGCATTAAGATATTCAGTAGATGGGCCCAGAGCTGTGGGGGTCAACAGCCATTTAAGATAGTCCATCGGGAGGCAGTCCCTCAGGTTCGGCTCGCTCGCATCCATCCACCAGGCATCGATCTTGCGGCCATATTTGGAGTAGAGGTTATCATCCATCTGCCTCCAGAACATCTTGCGGCCACCTTCTGAGTAAGCGTCATAGAAAGTCTGCTTGTGGCCCAGCCAGTCCTCAAGTCCGGCCTCCTCGGCATGGGTATATGCGAATCCGGAGGCCTTCAACTCCTTGTAGTTGTCAGTGTTGGTGTAGAACTTGGGCCAGACGCTGATCATGAAACGGGCGTTCATCGCATGGACATCGTCCAGCATCTTCTCAGGGTCGGGATAGCGATCGGGGTCAAACTCATGACTCCCCCACTGGTCTTCTTTCCAATACTGCCAATCCTGGACTATATTGTCAACTGGAATATGCCTGCGCCTCATCTCAGCGAGAGTCTCAACAAGTTCATCCTGAGTGGAATAGCGCTCACGGCTCTGCCAGAATCCTAGAGCCCACTTGGGCATGACCTGGGCTTTCCCGGTCAAGGTGCGGTAGCCTCGGATAACATCATCGTAATCCTTTCCCGAGATGAAATAGAAATCAGCCTGAGGTTCGAATTCCGACCAGAAAGACAGGGAACTCTCTTCTTCCGGAGTCTGTAAAGAAGCGACACGTAAGCCAAGGTACGAGACACCCCCGTCCGGTTCCCAAACTATCTTGATCGGGGTTTTCTTTCCCTTTTCAATAGCCGAGGTGAACTTCCTGCTATTCGGATTCCACGCCGGACGCCAAAGCCGGGGCATCACTTCCTCACCACCGATAGTGGTTTCCTGGAAGCCCGCATAATACTGAATAAAATGATAATCAGCTGTTTCCGGAGCTTCTAAATAGCCTTCATAAACGACTTCCGCACCACTTAGAGGAATATCGGGAAGATTCTTCACCGCAAACTCGTTCTCGAAATACAGGGAGTCTTCCCTGCGAGTCACGGTCTTCCCGTCCTTAGTCGTGTAAGTACCGGTCAAGGCTCCTTCGACTCCGTCTTTGTCATAGAGTTTAAATATCTCCCCCAACTGCTTGTAAGGCTCGGGGTTACCCCATCGGGAAAGTGAGTATGCGTCGAAGAGGATACCATAACCTTTAGTGGAGACCACAAAAGGCACGCTGACCTTTGTGTTGTACTGATAAAGTTCCTCGCTCCTGCCCTTATGGTCAAACTCTCCGGCCTGATGCTGGCCAAGTCCATAGAAGGACTCTCCGGGATCCGAAGAGAACCTTGTAAGGACAGAGAAAGCGACCTTCCCCTCAACCTCAACCGGCTCGAAGCTCATCTCGCCATCTTCGGCCAACGGATTGCCGTCTTTGTCAAGGAAAGCCAATTCCCCATCTGGAGTGACAACAACTTTGAGCGCGGTGGTGGAGACTATCACATCATCCTCTAAACGGGTGACATCAAAGGCGGAACGACCCGACTGCGGGACCACTACCAAACTTTTCCTCGAAGAGAACTCGCTTCCATCAGGAACAGCTGAAACCCTTATTATTTCGGGAGAGATGACCTGGAGGCGAATCGATTCGGAACCTGCCTTGATCTCAACTAGATTCCCCTTGACTTTATACCCCGGGTCCGAGCATCCGAAAACCAGCGACAGAGCCAGGCAGACGGGCAGAAACAACCTCCTCATGATCTTATATCGCAACGCCTTGGTTCCTGTTAATCAAACGATTAAGCACATCCACCGAAGCCCCGGTCCTGAAACCGTCAGGCACGGTGTTTAGACAATAATCCACAAGACGATCGACAGTTGACGTGGCCACATGCATTCTTGTGTCAGAGGACGCATAGTAGATGAACACCTTCCCATCCGGATCACAAATCCAGCCGTTGGTGAAAAGGACATTCATCACGTCACCGACATATTCCTCGCCCTCGGGAGCCATAAAGAACCCAGCCGGCTCAGCGATGACCTCGGACGGATCCTCCAAAGAGGTCATGTACATGTACAACACATAACGGAGGCCGGACGCGCAGCCGCGCACTCCGTGTGCCAAATGAAGCCAACCCTTGGATGTCTTGATCGGATGAGGGCCTTCACCATTCTTGCTCTCTTTGATGGTGTGGTAGCACCTCCTGCTCAACACCTTCTCCTCCGTTATGACGGCGTGCTCCATGCTGTCAACAAGGGCCCAACCAATTCCAGGGCCGCTTCCCGCATCGATAAATCCGTCCTGAGGGCGAGTGTAGAGGGCATATTTTCCATCCACGAACTCAGGATGGAGCACGACATTACGTTGTTGGTGAGAAGATACGATGTCCGGCAGCCGCTCCCAAACCACAAGATCCTTGGTGCGGGCAACACCAGCGCTCGCGACAGCCGCCGAAAGGTCATCCGGACGATCCTTGTCCTTGCGCTCCACACAGAAAACGCCATATATCCAGCCATCCTCATGAGCGGTCAGACGCATGTCATAGACATTTGTCGCGGGATCGCCATATTCGGGCATTGTTATCGGCTTGGGCCAGAAACGGAAATTATCAATTCCATTCGGACTCTCAGCCACAGCGAAGAAAGACTTCCTGTCGGCACCTTCCACTCTGGCCACCAAGACATATTTCCCATTGAACTTGATCGCTCCGGAATTCATGACAGCGTGGATGCCGCACCTTTCCATCAGGTACGGGTTAGTCTCTTTATGCAAGTCATACCTCCACTCCAAAGGAGCGTGGGCCGCGGTCAACACCGGGTTCACATAGCGCTCATAAACTCCATTTCCCTCGATTGGGATGTTCTTTCGCGAAACAAGTGACTCATGCGACTTCTTAAGCCACTCCAATCTCTCTTCGTAAGTCATAGCAACACAATTTCTTTCTTCTCACTGAACAGTTTGAAATCTTCCTCATTCTCAAAGCCTTTCCATGGACCATAGAAATGCTCGGGACGGTCATGGGCGTTACGCCATGTCAAAAGGTAACAAATCGGGAACCCCTGGATAGCCGGGTAGAGCCTCTCGGTCCACCAATGGGGATCAGGAATGCCCTCAAGGCCAGTCTCCGAAAGGCACATGAGTTTCACGTGCTCTTTCGAGATCGCGGTCAAAGTGGTGAGCATCTCTTTCAGATTAGCCATATATGCGGCTCCGGAAGCCTCAAGATCACCATTGTTGTATTCGTAAAGATCCGTCCCAAGGATGTCAACCATGTCATCACCAGGATAACGCGACAGGTAATCCTCCTCTGAGATAGGGCCGTTCGGGGAATAGCACCATAGCAGATTCTCAACACCTTTCTCCTCAAGCCTTTCCCGAGTCAGACGGAAAAGAGCCTTATACTGATCCGCGGTGCAAAGCTTGCCGCCCCACCAGAACCAACTCCCGATGTTCTCATGCCATGGACGGAATATGACAGGGGCCTTCCCGAGGCTATTCAAGAAATCAGCAAGACGATCCAGCCAGACAAGGAATTCCTCATGCTTCTCGCCACCCTCAAGGACTGACGCGACCACCTGATCAGAGGATATGTCCCATGAGTCGCCTCCGGTCAACGGGTTACGCAGATGCCAGGAGAATGTGACGACTCCTCCCCTGCTCCTATGGGTCAGGGCAGCCTTGCGGATAAGCCCAAAAGGGACACCATCCAGATTGCAGCTGTCTCCCATCTCGATACCGCCGAGATCAAATCCCAGAACAGCCGGATACTTTCCGGAGACATCCTTCACATCGGAGCGCTCAAGTTCATCATTCTTCCAATCAGTGACTTTCCATGAATGACCATAGGACAAGTCGTCTTGATGGCCGTACATGACTTTTCCTTCGTCAGCGACAGCTAACAGTTGCATCGCCAAAATATGGTGACCAGGAATGTCATCATCAACAGGTTTCGGGGTCCTGGGACATCCCGGGAGGATGAAGGAGATCATAAGCAAGGGTAGTAAGTATCTCATAATCAATTAAATTTTCGGTGCGGAATCATAAACATGTTGAAGAGTGTAACCGTCGCTTTCAGTGAACCAGGCTCTCTTGATGACACTGACCACTTCTTTGCTGTTGCCGATGTAGTTGCCGGTTCCATGGTTGATGTAGCCATGCTGCTCTTTCCCAGCACCACTGGCGCCATTGTCCCAAAGGAAGCACGGCAGGCCATAAGTCTTGGCGGCTTTGACGATATATTCCATGTAATAGAGGTAGAACTTCCATGCCCTGGTGTCGGACTTGGCCCTCATGGAGCATCCAAACTCGCCTATGTAGCAAGGAATATTCTTGGAGACAAAGTCGGCGTTAAGCTTTCCGAAAACGTCCTTGACGTGATCCTCGTCTCCCCAAGTGGCCTTCTTGCCGACGGCTCCGGTGTGTCCCCAATCTGAGTATTGGGCGTCTCCAATCGTGTAATCGCTCGGATCATAGAAGTGGACAGAAAGCATCAAGCGATTCGCCTTGTCAGCAGGCAATTTGAAATACTTAGTGAACTCAGGATTGGCGGCATAAGTAGGTACTCCGAGGAGACGGGTGGCGTTCTCTCCCCCAGTTGCCCTCACCGCATCGACAAACACTTGATTCCACTCGTTAAGGATGCCGCACTGGCGAGTAGGATCCTTTTTGAAATCCTCGCTCCAGCCCCATCCGCCATCGTTCAGCTCGTTGAAGCCTTCCATTATCAGCCAGTCTCCGCAGTCCGCGAACCGATTCGCTATCTGCGTCCAAACCGCCTTGATCTTGGCCTTTATCGACTCGTTCAGATCGCTGTTCCTGGAAGCGCCTAGGATGTCCAGCCAATGATCATCACCGTGGTTCTCATCGTGGTGGGTGTTGATTATGACATTCAGTCCCTCAGCATGAGCGAATCCAACTACTTCGTAAACACGGTCGATCCACTCCTTGTTAATAGCGTAAGCTGGCCCGGGCCCTATCATGTTAAGCCAAGTGACTGGAATACGGACACTTGTGAATCCTGCCGCCTTCACTCCCTTGAATGTAGCGGGAGTGGCGGGATCCGCTCCCCACACGGTCTCGGAAGGGAAATTGTACAACTCGCCAGCCCATGTGCCGTTGTAATAGGCGTCGAAATGGTTACCCATATTCCAGCCCAAACCAAGTTTTTTGGCAAGAGCCCAGGCATCGTTATCCTGCTCCGCTGGCGGGTCTGGCTCCACCGGTTTATCTTTAGCAGCCTGAGATACGGTGACAGTCGCTGATGAAACACCGGCAGAGGCCACAGTGAGAGTCACCGACCGCGCTTCGTAAGTGTCATTTGGCGATACAGTCAGACCAACGGTTATGGAATAAGCGTTGAAAGTACCGTCATTGTAGGTTATCCAAGAAGGCAGGCCCGAGATCGTCGGACGCGCGGGAGCCTTGATCGTCAGAGTGAGCTTCTCGCCTGGCTGCGCCACTTGGAAAGAACTGGAACTCAGCGTTATGGATGTCGGAGCAGGATCAGTCGGAGTGACTGGTTGCTCCTGTCCCTTTTCCTTGTCGCAAGAAACCACGCAGGCAAGAAGCAGGACCGCCATTGAAACTATTTTGGAAACACTCCTCATATTATTCTATCTCAATACTTTACGTCTGAACGGGTTATAACATTGCCGCTTGACATGGCGGCTTTCCACCATGCCGTGTCAGGCATATTGGCACCATACCAAGGCATGAACCATGACCACTTCGCACCTGCCGACCACACCGAAGGGATGGATGCGAAAGCGGTTTTGGAGGAAGCGTCGGTGCCACACTCCCCAAGAGCGACCATTTTGGAAGGATAGGCCTTCTGAATCTGATTGAATTCAGTCGCATTTGCGGCGGCTGTACTGCCATAGAGATCCCGGGCGACAACGTCCACATATTTGTCCCCAGGATACCATGCTGAATCCTGATTGTATTTGGAGTAATCCCCATTATAATTCTGGGTGGTCCAAACCCAAATCAAGTTCCGGATGCCCTTGGAAGCGAAATAGTCAAACATGGTGGTCCAGAGCTTCTTATATGTCTCAGCCCCATCGTAGCCCCACCAGAACCAGGATGTGGCCCAAGAGGCCTGCTGCTTATATGTAGCGTTGCCGGCAGCCTCATGGAAGGGGCGCCAGACAGCCGCTATTCCTTTTTCCTGAAGAGCGAGAATAACAGCGGCCACCTTGTCTATCTGCTCATAGAACCATTTGTTTTCCCAAGTGTCCTTGGTGAACACGTTCTTTGCCCTGAAAGTGGTCTCACTTGGGGTGCAAGTGACTCCGCTTCCATCCAAGCCGGGAGTGACAGAAGCGCTCTTAGGCACGTTGAAATGCCACATCAGCGAGACAATTCCACCAGCCTCTGCCCATTCGGTCACAGGTTTCAGATCCGAATAATTGATCCAGTTGTTGCCTTCAGGAACATAGATGTGGATAAAGTCATAACAGTTCATCGCCGGGTACTTTCCGGTGGCAGAATGGACTTTGTCAGCCTCACGGTGGTTCCAGTTGACATCCGCCATTATGGACGAGATGATTTTCTTCCCATATTGGCTGAGGATATATCCGTACAAAGCTTTGGCGGCATCAGTCGCGTTCTGAGTCACCAGTGATGTGCTGATAGTGACCTCTCCGCCAGGCTCGTCAGGTTTCTCTTCCGGATCATCGGGTTTCTCTTCCGGCTTTTCAGCGGCTGCCTGAGAGATGGTGACCGTCTTTGAGAGGCTCCCTGACGCAATAGTCAAAGTGGCTGTACGGGGTTCATAAGATGTGTTCTCAGCTACCTTGAAGGTGTAGGTGATGTTGTACTTGTTATACGTGCCATCAACGACAGTCACCCAGGATGGCGCGCCTGTGACAACCGGCCTGGTCGGGGCCGTCACAGTAAGCGCCAACTCAGAACCTTGGACTCCAAGGCTGGCTGATTCCTGGCTCAACGTGATCGCTGTAGGTGCCGGGTCTTCAATGGGTGCGATAGGGTCATCGCCCCCGCAAGACCAAACCATCGCCACGACTGACACCAAAAGCAGGCAAGACAGTACTTTCCTCATCAATGAATACTAATAAATTGGATCCCGGAGGGAGGGTCAGCCCCCTCCGGAATAAAGGTTGTCATTTAAGAATGACGGCAGTAAGAGTATAGCCCTGTCCGGTGATCACAAGACCACCATTGGCGACCATCTCATCCAAGATAGCTTGAGTCAACTCGATCTCGAGTTTGTCCACATCATAGAGTTTATAAGGGTCAGAAGTGCCTGGATGAGCGGCCCATGAACCATTGGAGAAACGGATCTGGACCTCCTCGGCGGTAGGAGTGAACTCCAACACGATGGTCGTTCCAGCCTCCACGGTGCTCCAGTCATAACCACCCCATGAAAGAGCGGTCATAGCCTTGTTGTCCTCACCGAGGCCTCCGGACCAATCAACAGCATGGGAGCCTTCCCAGATGGTGGTACCAGCAGGAGCCACGGCTCCGGTGGTGACAAGGTAAACGCCCGTGAGGGTGAATCCCTGACCGGTGATCACAAGACCACCTGTAGCGACCATATTGTCCAGAATCTCCTTGGTCAACTCGATTTCAAGCGAGCTCTCACCATAGAGTTTGTAAGGGTCAGGAGTGCCGGGATGAGCGGCCCAGGAACCATTGGAGAAACGGATCTGAACCTCCTCGGCGGTAGGAGTGAACTCAAGGACGATCTTCGTTCCCTCTTCGACGGTGCTCCAATCGTATCCACCCCAAGAGAGAGCGGTCATAGCCTTGTTGTCCTCACCGAGGCCACCAGACCAGTCAACAGCATGGGAACCTTCCCAAATAGCGTTCTTCTCTTCGACAGCACCGAAATGGAGCTGGGATATTCCGGTGATTGTCAAGAATTTACCTTGGACGATAAGAGCTGAGCCCCAATACTGTTTCTCAGTGAAGAGCTTGAAGATCTCATCAGTCACTTCGAAGGACACATAGCCCTGCTCGGCAGCGCTAGGATTACGGCTCTGGTTGAACTGGTTAGGATCACTCATGTCAGGGAACAGCATGCTCATGCCGGCCCAGTGGCCAGTGAAGAGCTGCATGGACCAGTCGGAAGGATCAGCGGCAGTGAAGTAAACCCTCACAACATCACCGACTTCCAGACCGGAGTTCACCCAATCATCCTCAGTACCAAGCTCAAGATTGGTTGAATAATTACCAGTCTCACGGGAGCCTTCCCAAATGAACTTCTCAGTGAAAGGAGCAGTGACTTCGAACGGTACTGGCCAGGTTAGCTCAGTGCCGTCAATCAGCACCATACCAATACGATAGACACCAGGACCCATTCCTTCAGGAAGATCGAACGATATCTCGTCATCCTTGCGGACAGAGTAGGATGTGACCTTCTTGTTCTTGACGAACATCTGCTCAACCTGCATGAGGTTCTTACCGGTTATCGCTATCTTCTTTCCGAGAGGGAATGAAGGCTGGGCGAAAGTCACGGCGACAGCCTCGTCATAAGTAACTGTGATTGAAGCGGTCTCAGTATTGTCGCCATTGGCGGCGGACAATGTCAGAACACCTGTATAGGCATCCTTGGGAATCGAAACTCTCACAGAATCAGCTGTCAAGATCTTGAAATCACATTTGATGAGTCCTTTCTCCTGGGTGCCGATCGTTACTCCTGACACAAGATCAAGATCGGTACCGGTGACATCAATACTGGTCTGCCCGGCAACGGCATCGGTCTTGTCAACAGCGGAGGCTACAGGCTTGACAACAGCGATCTCAGGGCTGTAAGCCTGCTTTCCGGAAGCGAGGGTGACAGTGATACCGCCATCCTTGGCACCATCGGGGACAGTGGCGACGATACGCTGACCATCAAGATACCACTGCGCCTCGGCGCCGGTGAACTCAACCTTCTTGACAAGATCGAGATCAGTACCGGTGATAGAGACTTCCGAGCCAGCCTTATAACGGCCATCCTCAGCAAGAGACTCAACCGAGAGGTCGGTCACGTTTAGGGAGATGATAGCTCCGGCAGGGAACTTCTTGCCCGCGAATGAGGTCAGTTCAATCTGACCGTCAGAAGCGGAAGGAGGAAGGTTGAAAGTGATGGTGGAGCCATCCTCCGAGACGGTGAATTCAACATCAGGAGCGCCTGTAAGGTCAACTGACTCAATCATATCCAGATGAGACCCGGAGACTTTGATGACATCACCGCTCTTGTAGGTGGTGGTGTCGGCCACGGCCACGGTAGGATCGCCGACCACTATTTCGGTAGCCGAATAGACCAGGTTCGGGACAGTGTTCTGATCCTCAATCTCATTCACATCACCGATGATGACAAATCCGCTGACAGCGTCCGAGGGCACCTTGAAGGTCAGTTCTCCACGAGACTGGCTTCCAAACTCAGTGACATAGACTCCACCAAGGATGACCTCACGGACATTGTTGAGATACTCACCTTTGATGGTTACCACATCACCCGAGAGGACCTCAGACGGTGAGAATGAAGTCAATACCATCGGCTCGGTGTATTCAAGGTTGAAACGTGTCGAGGCGGTAAGGCCGTCTCCGACAACCGTGACGGGTCCGACGTCCGTCCCTTCCAGAGGGACAGTGACACGGATCTCGCTACGGTCTCCCCCAGCCACCTTCTCAATGGAAGTGACAGTGGCACCACCTGTGAAGCGGACCTCGGTCACCTTGTCGAGATTGGCGCCGATGATGCGGAGCTGACCGCCTCGCATCACGGGATTAGGGGCGATAGCGGCCAAAGCCAGCTTGCCACCGTACTGGTCGGTGTCGAGCTCATCATGCTTGCAAGCCGTCAGGCCGGTCATAGCCACAAGTACTGCAGCCAATAAGGAATATTTCAATATATTCTTCATAATTCTGTTCCTCCTGATCTATTATTTGTAAGGGACAGCGCGGATGTTGTCGATCTTGATGACCGGCTGGCATTCGGTTCCAGTCACACCACCAGCCCACACGAAGATGGTGAGTGATGAGAATGACGCGGGAGTTATTTCCACGGTGTTGGCTGTACCGTCTGACTGATAAGCGAAATCAGTGTACGGAATGGTGACGGTTATCCACTTGTCACCGGTGTCGTACGAACCGGAAGCCTTCCAAGGAATGAAGAGAGCGCGGGGAGCCTGAGGCACACCATCACCACTGATGAACGTGTTATTGGCACCTGCGGTGACATTTCCATAGATGTCAACCGCGCCAGCGGCACCACCTGTGACGACATCGACACCACCAATGATGATCTGCATGGCACCAGCCTTCCAAGCGTTGGCGCTGGGGATGTAAAGCTCGAACTTGAGAGCCATGTTCTTCCAGTTGGAGAAATCGACAAAGTCGGTAAGACGAGGGCTGTCCGCATAAGAGACGGGATCATCCCAGTCGCCGGGCCAGTACTCGAAGGAGAAGTTACCATCCTTCCAGCCACCTTCGGCATCCAGAGTGACATCCGTACCACCGAGACGGAGGAAATTTCCGCTGAGGGCAGTCCCATCAGTCTCAATGACTTGGGCGTGCCAGCCATGGTTGGTGGGGTGAGGATCGTTGTCGAAGTTGAACAGCATACCCCTGGAATCCTTGTACATGAACACGGACTGGGCTGTTCCGGAAGTGGTGCTGACCTTGATCTTACCAGGCTGGGCGCCTTCGGGCACCACGACCTCGATAGAATTGCCGTCACTGGCTGTGGCTGTGACAGGGTCAACGCCAGGGAACTCGACCTCAACAGGGGCGAAGAGATAAGATCCGTTGATCGTCACCTTCTCTCCGGGCTGAGCCCACTCGAGAGACATAGTGGTGATCTTCGGTGCTGGAGGAAGGACCTTGAAGTCATAAGTGACCACCTGACCATCCTTAGTGTGAAGATATATCTTGTTGGTCTCTTCGACAGGCAATGTCTTGGGAACCGCGACAAGGAGGGTCTTCGCTGTCATATAGCTGGAGTTCAGAATGGCCGCCTGGTCATTGAAGTAGATGTCGTGGACGCTGGTGAGGTTGTCACCCACGATGCACACCACCTCTTCCATATTGGCCTGGGTGATAATCACGTCCTTATCGGCGTAGCGGATGAAATCCACCGTGGGGACTCCTGAAGCCTGGACGAAACGGTCCGGATAGTCAATGGAGTCGCAAGCGGCGAAAAGCAACGCACCCAGAATCAAGCTTTTATATGTAGATTTAACTTTCATCTCCGATTCAATTAAAAGTCATATGAATAAGTCTCGCGGACATCGATGTGGACCGACTCAGCGGTGGAACCGACATTGGGGTTCATAACGACATCCTCAGTAGGGAATGGCATATAGAACATCGAAGGCTTGACATCGATGAGTTCCTGGTCACTGAGATAAGTGACGGCAGACGTGTCCCAAGGACGGGCACCAGGACCGATGTAATTCTCCTGCGCGTCTGTCACGAACTTCTTGTAGAGACCGTCAAGGCCATTGTAGCCTGAACGTTTCTGAGCCAAGAGGTCTTTGATGCAAGCGTCAACATCATAATATGAGCGACGGACATAATCGTACCAGCGGTCACCCTCGAGAGCGAGCTCCAGACGACGCTCTTTCCAGATGTCTTCAAACGTGACAGCGGTCAAAGGCTTCGCGTTAGCCCTAGCGCGGATCTTGTTGACATATTCAAGAGCGGTACCCTGATCACCGGTAAGAAGAGCGGCCTCGGCATAGACGAGGTAGATGTCTCCCAAACGAAGGATGTGGGTAGGAAGCTGGTTGTACATACCGAACGAAGGATAGCCGAAAGCTGCCACATGGTCAGCGACATCTCCGTAAAGATGCTTAGCGTAATTGGCTCCGGTCTGGCAGCCGAAGGTCTTGTTGGAAGCGTTGGTGTCGAAACCTCCAGGGCAATAACTTGGATCGTAGAAGAAACGATAGAAATCGAAACCTCCCTTATCGGTCCAGAAATAGTCATAGAAGTCACCGAACATCATCATAGTGGCCTGGCGGCGGTCATCCACGTCTTTCCTTTCCTCGGGATTCTCAATAGCGGAGACTCCGAAAGCGTTTTGAAGATCGACTGTGGGGCCTTTCCAGTCACCCCAAAGGTTGCCGTTCTCATCGAAACCGACATTACCTACATCGCACTGGATGGAGTTCTGGGATGTCCATGTCTCCTCCTTGCACTGCCAGTGCCATGTGAAGAGGCACTCACCAGTCTGCTGGAACTTGTCAGGGGTCATCCTGAAGATGTCGGAATACTTGGGAGTAAGGCTACGGCCGGAGTTCTTGATCACGTCCTCCGCATACCTCTTGGCGGCAGACAGGTCATTCTGGTCAAGAGATCCCTTGACGCCGGCCTTGGTAAGATAAACCTTGGCCAAAAGGGCCTCGGCGGCATAGTAGTCGACCCTGTTGAGCTTATTGATATATGCGTTCTTCGGAAGGAGTTCCATCGCCTTCTCAAGAGTCAGTATGACATAGTCGTAGACATCGGCCTTCTGGACTTTGCTCACCTCATTGTAGGTGGCTTCCTTGATGACCTCAGTGTTGTCATGGATGATCGGAACGTCACCGAAGGTGCGTACAAGTAAGAAGTAAGCCATAGCCTTCCATGCCAGAGCCTCTCCGATGCAACGGTTCTTGGTTTCCTGGGTAGCATTTCCTTCTGCCGCCAGAATGTTCTTGATCACCGTATTGCACTGAGCGTTGACGGCCCAGAGGGAATAAGACATATTCTTGAGATCCTGGTCTGTTCCGTTGACAGTGAGAGTAGTGTAGGCGTTCTGTCCCTGATAGACATTGCCACACATGGTCTCTGATCCGTAGATGTAGAAACGGATGACGTCATACCAAGGTGAGTTGTAGAGGTAATTGATACCCTGCTCAACCTGAGCGTCGTTCTTGTAGAAATCACCAGTGGTGAAACTATCCTCGGAAGGACGGTCCAGGAACTTCTCGCAAGAGGAGGCGCCAAAGGCGATGACAATCGCCACGATTATATATTTCAATGCGTTTTTCATTATCTTGTCCTCCATTCTAGAAAGTGAGATTAAGACCGAAAGAGCAAGTCATAGGAGAAGGATAACGCCCGTTGTCCACACCGAAGGTAAGACCGGAGGAATCCTGTGTTGAAGCACCTACCTCAGGATCGAATCCCATGTACTTGGTGAAGGTGTAAAGGTTCTGGATATTGGTGTAGAGCCTTATGTTGTCGACCTTGATCTTGTTGAGAAGCTTCTTCGGGAATGTGTATCCAAGAGTGATATTCTTGATTCTCAAATAACTTCCGTCCTCGATGTAACGAGTGCTGAGACGGTCGTTGTCATTAGGATCCTGGATGGACGGACGAGGAGTCAAGGTTCCGGGGTTGGAGACCTTGACATTGGTGATGTCGTCCTGCCACCATGAACCGTCGGCATAGGTCTTCTGGGGATCAATCTGGGCGAGCTTGGCCCTGTCGGCGATAGATGTGTGCTGGTTCGTCCAAGTGCTGTTCATGTGGACGAGACCGTTGTAGCCCTGACCCATCATGTTGTAGTTGAGGACCTTGTTGCCATAGGATCCATTGATGAAGATAGAAAGGTCGAAGTTCTTGTAGGTGAATGAGTTGGTCCAACCAAAAGTAAACTTCGGCAGCGGGGATCCGATGTTGGTACGGTCAAGCTCATTAATGACATTGTCACCGTTTACATCCTCAAACTTGAGGTCACCCACCCACACGGTAGTATAACGGTTGAACACTCCGTCAGCAGGATATTTCTCAGCCTTGGGGGAGTTCTGGATGTCATCAAGATCCTTGTACACGCCAACTACCTTGTAACCGTAGAAGTTGTACAGTGACTCCCCTACCTCGGTCACGGAGACCACATCGCTCCACTGACCGTAGCCGACGAGGTTGGCGTTGGCGCTACCGTCGAGGGCGACAAGTTTGTTGCGGTTGAAGGAAATCTGGAAATTGCTGTTCCAAGCGAAGTCCTTGGTCTGGATAGGATGGGTGTCAAGGGTAATCTCAAGGCCCTTGTTCTCGATGGTTCCGTAGTTACCCTTAGGAGCGGCGAGAGCGGAAGAGCCGTTACCCTGGGTTCCCATATAGGAAGGGAGGGTCATCGACATGAGCATGTCGGAGGATATCTTCTTATAGAGATCGACCGTGAGGTTGATCCTGCTGTCCAGGAAGCTCAAATCGAGACCGAGGTTGGTCTGGTGCTGTTTCTCCCAGTGGATACCGGTATTGGAGATGTTGGCGGGACGCTGGCTGTCGCCGAGTCCCGTGGGCATCTTGGACATACCGGACTCCCAGGCACCACCACCGATGTTGGCGTTACCTGTCTGGCCCCAACCGACACGGATCTTACCGCTGTTGAGACCGATGGAATTGGTGAAATCCTTCAGGAACTCCTCGTTGGTGAACCTCCAGCTAGCGGCGAATGAATGGAACGGAGCCCAACGGTTGTCAGGTCCGAAGTTCGAAGATCCGTCATAACGGAAAGTGTAGGTGAAGAGGTATCGGTCAGCGAAGTTATAGGTCTCGCGGGTAAAGAACGAAGCCATAGCCGCGCTTCCGAAGCCGGAATTGACCGTAGGGTTACCTGTGGCAAGCTTGATGTTATGGATGTCATCTGAAGGAAGACCGGTGTTATTGGCGCCGAGATAGTTCCATCTGGACTCCCAGGCTTCCTGTCCGACCATAGCGGTGATACTGTGTTTCCCGAAGGAGTTGGCGTAGGTAAGGTAGTTCTTGATTGACCAATAGGTGCTGCCGTTATGCTGGGAACCCATCGAGTTGTTACCTCTCTGCCAGCCTCCGAGATTCACCATCGGCTTGTAGAAAGTTGACTCAGAATTGCTGACGTCGAAACCGACCTCGCTCCTGAGGGTAAAGTGCTTGACAGGTGTAAGATCAGCATAGACGTTACCGGTCAGTTTCTGACGCTTAAGGAGGTTCTCGTCAAGCATGGCGAGAGCGACAGGGTTGGCCGAGGTGTAACCCTCGCGGACAGTCGTAGAATAATTGCCGTCAAGGTCATAGACAGGGATGTCAGGGATGGTGGAAAGAGAATAGAAGATCACACCTTCCTGACCATCGGCCAACTTGATATTGTCGTTAGTGACAGCGTAAGTGGCATTGAGTCCGAGTTTGAACCATTCCTTGAGCTGAGCGTCAAGATTTGAACGGAAAGATATACGGTTGAAGTCGGATCCGATAATGGTTCCCTCCTGATTCATATAGGAGCCGGACACATAATACTGAACCTTCTCGGTACCTCCCTGCGCGCTGACCTGGTGCTGGTGCTGCATGGCTGTGCGGAACACCTCGTCCTGCCAGTTGGTTCCCTTTCCGAGGATGGAAGGATCGGCGTACCAGGCGTTGTTGTCAACATAGCCGAGATCCACCATATCATTGTAATACTCAGCGAATTCCCTCAGGTTCATCATGTCGATACGGCTGGTCTGCCTTGAGACAGCGAACATTCCGTCATATGAGAACTTCGCATCTCCGGCCTTACCGTGTTTGGTCGTGATCAAGACGACTCCATTGGCACCCTGAGCTCCATAGATAGCGGTTGCGGAAGCATCCTTGAGGATTTCCATCGAGACGATATCGGCAGGGTTGATCGTGGCAAGCGGGGAGATCGTAGAGACCTTACCATTACCAAGTGTACCGAGACCGAAGTCCCAACCGGAGTTACCACCTCCCTGGACAATCACACCGTCGATGACGTACAACGGCTCGGCGTTGGCGTTGACAGTAGCCTGTCCACGGACGCGGATAGAGGATGAGGAACCAGGAGCTCCTGAGGTCTGGACAGCGGTAACACCCGCGGCCCTACCCTGAAGGGACTGGTCTAAGTTCGTGATGATCGAGCCCCTCAAGTCTTCCTCCTTCATTGAGACGGAAGCTCCGGAGAGGTCGCTCCTTTTCATTGTACCGTATCCCACGACGACAACCTCATCGAGGAACTCGGCGTCTTCCTTAAGGACGACATCGATCACCGAGCGGTTGCCGACAGGGATCTCCTGGGTAGCATAACCGATGGATGAGAACACCAAAGTGGCGCCTGAACGCACTGAGATGGTGTAATTTCCATCAAGGTCTGTGATGGCACCGTTCGAGGTGCCTTTTTCCATGACACTGGCTCCTATCACAGCCTGTCCGGTGTCATCCTTGACAACACCGACCACCTTGACCTGGGCGGACAAGGTTGCTGTGGCGAAGAGCGTCAGCATAATGGCTAACAGCTTGTGTTTCATGCTTTACTTGATTTATTAATATGATTGTGATTGTTTGATTACCTCAATGGTAGAATCAGTGATATATACTCCATTAAGTCCCTGAGCCTCCTGGGCCGGGTCACCTGTGTAGTCATCTCCAGGCGCCCATTGGGAATGGGCTGGGTTGGCGAAACCGCTCCAACCCCAGAAGTTAAGGCCGTCCAGCGATTCGCCGACAAGACTGAATATGTGCTTGTAGTACTTGTCCCGGCAAGTGGTAGGGGCATCTTTGCTATCGGAGAACCCGTCCCTTGGGAAACCGAACTCCTCCACGACAAGAGGGAATCCAAGGCGCTTCGCAAGCTCGACATGCTTGCCAATATATTCATCGGTCTTGGCAATTGCCCCGTCAAGATCCTCGGCGAGGCTCTCGGCCTTGGCCCAACTCCAGTTGTATGGCCAGATGTGGATGGTCATGTAGTCAACCCCAGGAATGGAATTCACCTGCTCGAGAAGGGCAGGATCGCTTTCGCAGCCCATAAGTCCCTCATTTCCAGTAGAAAGAAGATGGTTGGGGTCAATTTCCTTGATGATCTTGGCGGTCTCTGTCATCCAACCGATAAAGCCCGCCCTGATCTCGGGATCGTCCGAGAAACATCTCGGCTCATTGCCGATCTGCCAGGAGAAGATCGCCGGGTCGTCCTTGTAGGGCTTTCCGGTGATGGAGTTTATCCTGCCTACAATCGCGCGCACATGATTATAGAAGAGTTCCTGCGCAGGTGCGGAAGTCTGGAACTTCCTCATCTGTTGCATGAAAGGCCAATAACCATCCACGAGAGGGAGAAGGGCCTTCTCCCCTGTTGCCCACTCGAGATACTGACCGTATCCTCCGGACCATTCCCAGGAATTGTTAAGGAACAGGACAGCCTTCATGTCTCTCTTGCCCAGTTCAACCAGGAAACGGTCAAGGCCCACAAGCAAGGTGTCATTGTACTCTCCAGGGGCAGTCTGCAAAGCGGGATCGACTCGGGAATATATCCCATCAGGGCCATCCCCTCCCACAAGAACACGGAGATTGTCCAACCCTAGTTCTTTCATGGCGTCGAGTTCTTTGACGAGACGGTCCATGTTCCCACCACGGCCTTCAGAGGCCAGGATGGGACCATACCAGAAATTAGTGCCCACAAAGGTGTAAGGTTTGCCGTCACGGAGGAAGTGACCATCCTCCACACGGACGAAAGATGCCTCCCGGGCGCACCCGGCGGCAAGCAAAATGGCGGTCGTGATCACGACCGATTTAACAGAAAACTTCATGTTGGCCAAACATAATAGTGTCAATCGCGAAATTATTTGTATTCATCAGTGAGGACAAATACAAATTTAGCATAATATGATACTATTTTGACCTTTAAACAAAGATGCGGGTTTTCTTGAACAAGGTACGGAAATCCCGTGGGGTATATTCCCTCTTCGCCTTGAATAGACGATTGAAATTTGAAAGGTTGTTGAAGCCGCAGCTGTAGCAGATTTCAGAGATGCTGTTGGTCGTGTCAACAAGCATCCTGGCGGCGTTGCCAAGACGTATGTCAATAATGTAATCACTCAGCGCCCTGCCGGTCCTCAGGTGGAAAAAACGGCTGAAAGCGGAGGGGGACATCCCGACCATCGAGGAGAGCATTCCAAGGTTAAGATCCTCAGCGTAATGGTCGTTGATGTACTGTTTGACTTTCATCACGCGACGGCTCTCCTTATCCCTCGTTGCCCTCGCGAAAGAGCTGCTCGCCAGAATCCTGGAATCCTCTGCCCGGGAGAGCTCATAGAGGATTTTAAGGAAATGGAGATACTGGTCAAATGGCTCAGTGTCAGACGATAAGTTATCGAGGAGGGAATAGACTTTCATGATGGTCTTCACAGAGAAAGTCAGGCCGTGGCTGGCCTTGGAGAGCATCCTGCTTATTGAGGAGAACTGACTCTTATTCAACAGGTTCTCAGGGAATATGTCCGGAGAGAACTGGATTGTTATCTCACGCACGTCAGGCTCGACGCAACTGCCCTGCTCCCAAGCATGCTCAAGCTCGTTGCCAGCGACGAGGGTAAGCTCGTAAGGACCTATCTCCTCAACGCTGTCTCCCACCACACGACGCACTCCCTGGCCGTTCTCGATGAAGTTGAGCTCATAGTCCCTGTGAGAGTGCAAAGGGAACAGGAACTCGGACTTGTGACGCTCGACGATGTACAGGCAGTCCTTTTCCGTGATCGGGGTTATTTCTTTCAGTACGACATTATTGGCCATACGCAAATATAAGAAAATTTTGATACTATTTTCACAAGTCACATGGAAGTAGGTCAAGTATTCGTATATTTGCAGGCTTTTATCGCTTGATATGAACCATTTGGGGGAAATAATCTCACTGATCGTGGCTGTGTCTTGGACCTTCTCTGCCTGGTTCGCGGACAAATCCAGCCGCCGGATCGGATCCATGGAGACCAATGTCGTCAGGCTTGTGATGGCCACGATCTTCCTATCCGCGCTCCTTTGGATAACTATCGGACACCCCTATCCTGTCCACGCCGACTGGAAAGCCTGGTTCTGGCTCGGACTATCAGCTGTTGTAGGATACGTCTTCGGAGACTACTGTCTTTTCAACACATACCTCTGCATCGGTCCGCATCTGGGACAGCTCATGATGACAATCGCCCCTCCGATGGCCGCCATCGCGGGGTGGCTGATGCTCGGAGAATCAATGTCATGGAAGTCGATTCTGGCGATGATGGTGACCCTGTGCGGAATCGGAATATCGATTCTCAGCAGGGGCGAGAAGCATCAGTTCAAACTTGACATACCACTCAAGGGAATCCTCCTCGGCATCGGTGCCGGAACAGGACAAGGAGTAGGACTGGTGCTGAGCAAGATCGGAATGGAACATTACTCAGCC
>JAEEGL014857521.1_pt1 | contig 27849 bp, 34 predicted proteins | sample 9134231 | NCBI WGS metagenome assembly JAEEGL01 (sample SAMN16246548, study PRJNA631951) | gut metagenome | biome: gut microbiome; feature: rumen; material: fiber-attached | host: Bos | place: Iran: Karaj | collected 2018-10
CAGCTAGAAAACATATAAAAATATTTACAGTAAATATCATTATAGCCATTCAGATAATTAATAGAGCTAAATTATTGTGTTTAAAGGTTATAAGCTATAGGCACCACATGAAGATATGGTTGTAGCCATAAGTGTTAGACACATGAAGTGTTTCTTGACCAACGTCTGCATGATGCTTCTCATGCGCTTTCAATAGGAAAAAGCCATCAATTGGAAAAAACATTGCAAGAAAGATCATGGGAGAAGGTTGTTTTTTTGCCGTTTGCTTGTTTTTAAGGACAATGGATATACATTAGATAACATGCCCGAGTGGCGGAATGGCAGACGCACTAGACTTAAAATCAATAGACGGCATTTCCAAGGCGTGCCCGGAATCGTCCTAAATCCCTAGTTTTTGCGATTTTAATTTTACGTTGTTTAATGGTGTTTAATGTTGTTTTGCTTAAATTCCCCTTTGTTTGGCCCACAAATGGCCCACAATGCCCGGACAACAAAAAAGCCCCATGGAATAACCACAAACCATGGGGCAGGAAGGCAAGACCACAAGGAGCTTGCACACCGCTAATACATTAGTTTCAGTAAGAACTTTGTCAAGTTACGGAGAATCTTTTTCGCCCGTTCCTTCCTTTTCGCCCTTATCCGCCTTTTGGGCACTTCCGCCAGTATTCGCATGCCCTGCACTGCTGGCGGAGACCGCCGCCTCGGTGGTGGTGGTCTTCTCCGCGTTCACCGTGTCGCCTCCGGCCTTCGTGGTGGTCTTGCCCTCGGTGGTCGCGTACTGCTGGTGCGAATTGCTCCGCCACGCCACGCTGATCGGCGCAGTGGCCACGCATCCGGCAAGCAGGAACGCCGCCGTAAACAACAGCATCAAAAGCATAAACCTTTTCATTATTCGCCGCCTCCCGCGTTGTTGTTGGTCGTGTTGTACGTGTTGCCGCCGTTGCCAGCCGCCCGTTTGATGAAATACCCTCCGGCGACGGCTCCGCCGACCATCGCGCCAGTCTGCAACGCCTTAAGCTGGTACGCCTGGCCGTCCGGAATGTTCGTCGGCGTGTACGGCATGTTCGGCACCGTGATGATCAGTTCGCTGTTCGCATCCAGTTGCAGCGGCCCCTTGATAGCCAGCGGCGTGTAGGTTGCGGGCCACTGGCCTTTCGCCTGGATGTCCTTGGCCCGTAGCTGGTACTCTTTTTCGGACATGCAGCCCGCCGTCATGGCGACGACCAGCGCACAGGCGATTGCAACGCCCAATGTCTTGATGATCCTGTACATGTTTTCTCCCTTTGTTTTATCCCTTGCGGGGTGTCCTGGCCGGGCAGTCCAGCGCGTGATCCTTTATTGCGCTGGCGATCTCCCGCGCCACATCGTCATGGCTCCACAGCTTGCCTTTCACCTCGGTTATCTGCACCTTCGTGTCTTGCAGGCTGTTCTTTATCTCGTTGATGTCTGACGGCAGGCTGGCGACCTTGGTATCGACGACCCATTTTACAACGCCGATGATAACGCCCAATGCGATAATGCCGATGAACACCATCGTTATGATCTGCGTAGGGTTCGCCCCCTGCACAAGCAGTTGCAATTGCTCCGGCTTAAGCCCTTCCATTGTCTTCACCGCCTTTGCGCCAGTTGAACGCCGCCTGTCCGCCGACGCGGAGGATTCCCCAGAACAGCGTGGCTTTGCCTATGACGACATAACGCCCCGCTTCCTTCCAGCCGTAGGTCTTGACCGCCGCCCGCCATCCGTTGCGCAGCCAATGCCAGTCGGCCAGCCATCTTTCCTTTATGCCGCCGCCTTCCTTGTATTCCATGTCATGCACCCAGCTTGTCGGCTCCAGCGTTGGGTTGGTCTTGGTCACGGCCCACCGCAGCCAGCCCGGAAACCATTCCGCGCCTATGCCGTTGCATGTCTCCGCCGTGTGGTAGTAGTCGGCCAGCTTTTCGCCACCCGAAAGCCCCTGCATCATGGCCGTCAGATACATGTCATAAGCATGTTGCACCTTGGTCATGTCCATGGTCATGCCTCCTGCACCTCCTGCCAGCATTGATACCACCATTCCGGCTGGCCGACACCGCATTTCGCCGCCTCGTATGTCGCCGCCTTGTCGGCACCCTGCCACAAGGAAAACAGCTACGTGCCCTGCGTCTTGTCCGCCGCGAACGCGGCACTGGCAAGGAACTGCATGGCCTCGTCGAAGCCGCCGTGGAAGTCCGCAATGCCGCTGAAATCCTCGATCATCTTGCAGACATCGCGGAACTGCTTCATGGCCGCTTCAAAGTCGGTCGTGTCGGTGTTTTTAGGCGTTTTCAGCGCACGCATCTGCGCAGCCAACGTCTCCTGTCTGACTTGTTCCCGCGTCTTGTACTCCATTTGCATTATCCCCTTGAAACAACCGTTTCCCGTATTCCCGCATGGCTCGGACAACGCCCCGCGCATTCGCGTGCCGTTTATTGGCCATCCATGTCTTAAAATGCAGGTTTATGTCCTGCGCCGTCAGACATCCGCTGTCCAGCAGCCGCTTCATCGCCTTTAGACGTTGCCGCTCCTTGCTTATCGCCTCATGCACCACGCGCCGGATTATCCCGCCGCCCCTGGTGTACATGAACCGCAGTTTTAGGAACACAATGCCCTGGCTGGCCGGGTAGATACAGCTTTTCGGATTCAGTTTAAGCCCCAGCCTTGCCAGCAATGCCTGTATTGTCAACATGGCGGACATCAGCACGCCTTTGTCCTCATGGATAAGCACAAGGTCGTCCATGTAGCGCACATAATGCCTAATGTGCAGCCTTTCCTTTATGTAGTGGTCGATGTCGTCCAGCACGGCCAGTGCGACAAGCTGGCTGATCTGGCTGCCCAGCGCAATGCCACGCGGGCCGAACGGATCCGCGTCTATCTCCGCCTGCGGCCTTTCATCCTTGAAGCTGTCGATTATGTCGAAAACGTGCTGGCGGAAATGCTCGTCCCTTATGCGCTTCGCCGCCGCCGCTTTCGCCACGATGTGCGGAATGCTTGGAAAGAACTTGCTTATATCCAGCTTTGCAACCCATACGGCAGGGCCGTGCTTTCGCCATATCCTCTGCATGTGGCATTCCAGCCGCGCCATCGCGTAATGCGTCCCGCGCCCCGTCTGGCATGCGCAGTTGTCGTGGATGAATCCCCTTGTCAAGTCATCATACAGCCCGTTGTTGCACATGCTCCGCTGCCATATCCTGTCGCGCAGCCTTGTGCTGACTATCTGCCGCTTCTTCGGCGTGTGTATATAAAATATGTAATAGGGCTGTATCTTGTACGTCCCGTTTATCAAATCCTGCCGCAATGCGTATGTGCGCGGCAGGACGTTGCGCTGGTACTCCTGCGTCGATTCCTTCCAGCGGATGTTGCGGAAGCATTGGTATGCCGCCTTGTACAACTCCCCGAACTGTGTGGCTTTTTCGAAATCGGCGCCCATGTCCATAAAAAAAGCCGCTGTCTATAGCACTGCTTGCCCGGAGGCAAAGCGCATCAGCGGCATGTGTTCACAGCTTGCTTGCAAGCTGCAAGGCAGGTGGTTCCTTGTGTCGTTGCTCTGATTTCGGCCTTTCAGCTTACTTTATACTGGCGTTGTAATACAATCCGGGGCCAGCCCGTTGCCCGTGTTATTAGCGTTGTTGTTGTTCAAACTGCCGCTGGTGTGCACGTTGGACACGGAGTACGAGAGACCAGGGTGCGGCGAACGCAGCCGCCACGAAACAGGCTGATCCATATAACCGCCTCCCTTTGTCACGGCCCGCCGTAGCGTGCCGCGTCACTTTTCTGCCACGCCTTTAAAAGACGTTGCACCTCTAGTATCATCCCTGTCCAGTATTCCATCTTGTCCAATGGAATGTGCCCGAACGCACGTTTGCACAGGTTGATTTCCGTCAGAAGGCAGAACGTATGCGCCATGGCCTGCTTTTGCGCCGTGCGCCGCATCTCCCAGTCCTGCGCATACTCCACCTTTATGCTGTTGGCGTATGTGATAAGCCGCAAAACGTCCTGCGCCTCCTGCACAATGCGCCCGCCAATGCACCAGCGCAGCCGCTTGGGTATGTACCTTTCGTTGCTGGCCGCCTGCATCGTGTAGATGACCATTTCCTCCGCCTTGGCCACGACGCTTAATATGCTTTCCGTCCGTTTGCTCTTTAATACCGCCATTTTTCGTTCCGCACTACACCCCGCACATTCGTGCGGGATGTTTTACACTGTACTATGTTATACTAATATTGATTAGATGATGACACAAGCCGGGGCCAGCCCGCTGCCCGTGCTAGTAGCGGTGGTGTTGTTCAAACTGCCGCTGGTGTTCACGTAGTACACGGAGTGCGAGTGACCAGGGCTAGGCGAACGCAGCCGCCACGAAACAGCACTGTTACTGGAGTTGTATTTGATTCTGTCGCCGTTTTCACTGCCAACGTAGAAGGTCATGCGAACGCCTTCCGCGACGTTGTTTGTGTTGGAACCAAAGATTTCCGTCTGGCTGGGCAGGAAAAACTTGTCGTTCGTGAACTCGTCGTAGCCGCCGCAGTCGCAGACGGTGTTGCGTGCCACCTTGAGGTTTACAGGGCCGACAGCGGCAAGGAACGCCGCGTCCGTGAAGCCCTTTAGGAACCCCGCCTGGTTGGCGTAGTGCGGCGCGTTGTCCCAGATGTTCTGCGCATGCCACCATTCGTTCGCGTTGCCGTCCGTGTTCAGCCACTGGCGTATGGCTGATTCCTTGTAGTTGTTGTACCCGTACTGGACGCGCCCGCCTTCCGTGCCTGTCGGGTTCATTTCGTAGTAGGTTTCAGCCGTGACGGCATCCCCCGCCGTGACCGTGGCCTCCGTGTAAACGTCGCCGTCCTTCGTGTAGTACGCCTTGCCAGCCGCGACGGTGGTGCTGGCGTGCCACGTGCCGCCTGTAGGCTCCGCGTCCGCCGTCTCCTGGTAGTCCTGCGGGCTTGCGCCGGACGTGGCGTGCGTCGCGCTGTTCATCGACCACAGCTCCCATCTGCTGTTGTCCGTGCTGTAGATGATCTTGTATGCGCCGCTTCTGGCGTACCACACGCGGGCCGTGCCCGTCGCCGTCTTGTCCACGATGTCGAACTTGGTCACGGCCTCCGCGCCCTTTACATGCACGGCAAGCGTGTCCTTCGGCGCGAACACAGTGTCCGCCGTCAATGCGTATGCCTTTTCGGCACCGTCCACCGCCATCGTGGCAAGCGATTTGAGGCTCAACAGCGTCATGCTGTGCGTCTTGGTCGTGTCGGTCGGTGTCATCTGGTCGAATCCGACGATCTGCCATGAGATAGTGCCATACGTGCTGTGCGCCGTGGTCAGCACGTCGCCAACCGAAAAGTAGTCCGCCGCCTTGCCTGCGCGGACAAGGCTTTGCACGTCGGCCCAGCCGATAGGTGAGGGCTGGAACACGTTGTCGCTGCTGGTGTTGGCCGCGCCGTAAACCGTGACCGGGAAAAGGCGGTAGTAGTACGTCTGCGTGGTGTCCGGCAGGGTATCGACGTACTCCGTGGTCTGGTATTGGTTCGCCACGCTGCTGCTGGTCACAAGGTCGCCGTCCGTTATGCCGCTGGGCGCACTCCCCACCTTGCGCCGCAGTTGCGTGTAGCCCCACATGGCCACCACCACGCCGCCCTCGGTCTTGTCGCCCGGATCAGTCCAGTTGATGTAAACCTTGTTGTTGATCTGCGTGGCCTTTATGTTCGTGCAGGCGTTTGTCGTCTCCGCGCTGGTCTTGCCGTTCAGAGCGTCCTGCAATCCGTCAACGTCGCCCACGGTGTCCGTGTCGCGCATCTGCCCCAGCATCGTGTCATATTTAACGCCCATTATGCCTCCACCTCCTTCGGGTAGTTCGCTGCGGGTTCGTATTCCAGCGTCGCACGGTCAGCCCATGCGCCGTATGCGATTTCAATTTTCGTCGCCTTGCGCCCGTTGGACGTGGCCACCGTGACACGGTGGATCGCGCACGTGTCCTTGTTTTCATAGCGTATGTACGTCACGCCGTCGCCGCTTGCCGGAGAATCGATCTCGTATGGCTTCTGCGGCACTGTGTTGTAGCCCGGATCCAAATGCGTCCGGCCCCAGATGTCCCTGTAGAATTTCTCGGCCATTGTCTTGCTCCTTTGTTGGTTTGTAGCCTGCTAATGCCTGCCATGTCAATATGTCATGCGGATTGGTTGCCACCCGTAACGATTGCCCCAAGGTCTGACCACCCGCCTGTGAACTGCCGCTGGATGTCAAGGGTAATGCTTGCGTCATCTTCCGGATAAGTCCAAACGCCGGACAGTTCCCACGGCATTGTCGTGTATGGGCAAACAGGCGACCTGTATTCAAAACCATTGTAGTATGTCCAATAGCCCGTGTCCGTGCCTTGCCATCTAATCTCGATGTCGTCTCCGCCCGGCGTGCCGTTTGTATTCCACGTGTTGTTGTTCCCCACGCGGAATAAAGGCACAGGCTGCCCGCTTCCGGCTTTTACAAGCAATATGTCGCTGTTCCATGCCTCGTTCCTTTCGTACAGATGACACTTCAGTGCGGGATTGCATGCCGTTACTGGCGTGAATGTCCATGTGGATGACGAAACGGTATAGTCGCCCCATGGCTGGCCGTTCGCCGCCGAAAGCGTCAGCGTTCCGATCTGCGTGAAAGGTTCATCCTCGCCCATGTACTTGCGTTCGATAATCCACGCGCTGCTGTTGTAGCGGATTCTGATCGTGTTGTCCATATAGTTGTAGCCAGTCCAGACGCGGGAAGTACCTGTCGCCGTGGCATCGACAATTGACAAGTCAAGATACATCACGCCGTCGCCTTGCTGTTGATATGTACGGAGCTGGCCGACATATTCATCGCCAGTAATTGACGTTCCAAGGTACAGCATGAAATTCTGGCCTGTTGCATCAGCAGACGGCATGGTCGTGGCAATCGGCAGGGCCATGATGTTCACCACCTTGTCTGCGACTGCCTGCGCCTCGCCATTCAATGATACCCCTTCCAGCTTGCCGTTCAAGGTGCTTTGCAAATCCGTCACATCGCTAATTGCATGGCTGTGCGATGACGCGGCCTTGCCGTTCAATGCTGTCTGTAGCCCCGTGACATCTGAAACGGCATGGGAATGGCTTGACGCGGCCTTGCCGCTTAGCGTGGTTTGCAGGTTTGTGACATCGCTAATTGCATGGCTGTGCGATGACGCGGCCTTGCCGTTCAAGGTGCTTTGCAAATCCGTCACGTTGCTAATGGCGTGGGTGTGAGATGTTGGTGCCGCCCCCATCTGCTGCAATGTAATGTCGGAGGAACCGTCAAAACTTGCACTCCCAATATTTCTGGAGGTGGACAGTTTGTCGGCACTTTCGGCTGCATCCACCTTGCCATTGTTATTGGTGTCATATACTGACTTCTTCATGTCGCCGTCGCCGGAACCGCCACCGCCGCTATTCGGGAAGATGTACTGAACCCATGCGGCATTTGCAAAATCAGACAAGGCAGGCTCGGCAATTGGCTCATGTACCTGTATTTCAGCCCTGTATATCAGCCCGTCAGCTTGTGTCGTGGAAAAGCCTGTGCCCTCGTCATCTTCTGCGAAGGCTACATAAGTATAGGTGCCTACACCGTTTTGCCCAGGTGAACCATTTGTGCCTGGATCGCCTTTGTCGCCTTTCGCCCCATCCGGCAGTTTGATGGGATTCGACCACGCGGAGGACACATCTGACGCGGAACGCTGCCGGAAATACTTGTCAGTAGTGGCCTGCGTGTCATGCCAGTTCGTGCCGTCTGCCGAAAACTGGTTTACTACACCTGCGGCCACAAGACCACGCACCTGCACGGCGGTAAGATAATCCGGCACTATTTCCGTGGGGTCGCCAGTTGTGCCGATCCTGTTGCGGACAGTGAAGTTTTTGACTTGGAGCACAAACACCGTGTCCCCGTTGGAATCCACGCCGGACAGTTCGCCATGCAGCCCGGACTTGCTTTCAGCTGTGCCAAGCCATGTCGCCAGTTCCTGCGTGTTCATGTCGGACATCGGCAACGTGAATTCCGTGTATGTGTGACTGTCCCCGTCAATGTTTTCCGTAACGGTGGCAATGGAAATCTGCCCAGCGTCGGCCTGCAATTTCGGCGTGGTGGTGCCATCGAAGTCACTGTCCATTATCCATGACCATGCCGTCACGTTTTGCAGAAGGCTCAACGGGTACGGATCCTCCCCGTCCGCATTAAGGAACAGCCGCAGTTTAAGTGTGCAGCCAACTGTGCGAACCAAGGAAGGCGGATTGACGTTTTTGGCGTTTGCGTAGTCTTTTACAACGCCAAGCATCTCATTTCCGGCCACGTAGAAAACAATATTTTGCATAGTGTTACTCCTGTATATGTAAAATCATTTTAGCAATGCCCTGCGTGTCAATATCTGGCATCATTCCAGCAGTTCCGGCCAGAATCCGGCGTTTTTGCCGTTGACAAAACACTGGCCTGTCGATTGCACCTCAACCGTCGCCAATTGCAGGTAGTCGGATGGGGCCTTCGGATAATCCCGCGTGCCAAAATAGCAGCCAAGAATCCATGCCTCCATGGTAATGATACGCGGATATGGGCTATGGCCCCGCGTCCATCGCAAACCAACCGTAAAGGTGCCAGGCCCATCCGGCAATATGATATAACATTTTGAAAATCTGGTCGTGTCTGTTGCTGTGTATTCCCTGTATGTCCGCCCCTCCAAATGCAGGTCAATGCAACTTGGGTGCTGGAAATTCTGCGTTCTCACCGCAATATGCCAGTTCTTGAAATCACAGGGCACCCGTCCAAGCGCAAGCCGCCCCTTTAAGGTTGGAGACGGACACGCAAGCAGCAGCAACCGCCCGTCTTTACTCTTGCGCATCAGCATCTTATCCATTGATTAACGCCTCATATTGAATTGCGCTGATCGGGCATTCGGCTGCGTCGATGATAATGGCCACCGGGACGCGGAACTGCATGCAGGAGACGGACGCTGCCTCCCCTTCGCCCGTGACCGTTACCCTGCCCACAGGGTAGTTGTACTTGCCCGGCGTGGCGATTTGGACAACTGGCTCCGACCATGTGCCTTCGTCGGTGATCTCGCTGTAAACGCATACATACCCGCTGGCAGGATCCAACTGCGCCGCCGCCACATCCTTCCATTCGCCGTTTAGACTGGCATATCCGGCTTTCACATTAACTTTGTGCGTCGTTCCGTCGTAGCTTATGGCAAATGGCCCGTCGTATATGTCGCTCACCATGCCAAGCAAGGCAAACGCCTTTTGACCGTTTATGCACAATATCCTTGCCGTGCCGTTGCCGGACAGGACAAAAGCGTCGCCGTTTACAATTGGCACGGCATATTCCCCGCTCCCGCCTGCCACGGGAATTGTCGCAGGGCCGCTGACAATGCAGTCGCCCATGCCATTAGCCGCCAGCGTATTTACGACAACGCCGAAAGGCTTGGACACGTCGGTGACCTTTACGGCTGGCACCGCATTGCCAACCATCTGCCGTGTCCCGTCGAAAGCAACCGGGCTTCCAGCCTTCAACGTCGCGCCTGTCGCGTTCCACACCTGTATTCTGACAACTCCGCTTCCAGAGGCCTTGGGTGAATTATCGCCAAAGCCATTCAGAGCGTTGACCATGTGGCGCAGGTTGTTTTCCAGCACCGCTGGACGTTCCACCGGGTCGCCTTTGTTCACATCTGGCCAGTATCCCATTGCATCCCCCGTTAAATTCCTAGCTTATGGAAATTAGTGCGTAGGCAGACACCGCTTTTGTAAATGCCTTTGACATCGACCTTTGGTTTGCCGTCGCTGTCCGCCTCCGTTTCGCCTCTGGCCCACATGTATTCAAAGCCTTTTTTGCTGCCGACGTTTTTCCCGGCGACAACACAGTTGTCCTCATTGGGCATGGCCCTAAAATTGAAGCTGACCGTGATTTTGTCGCGCCCCTTTAACGACGCGGAAAAACTGCATCCCAGGAACATAAGCTCCCCGGCTGCCCATCCCTTGAATGTGTCGTTGTTCACCATGCCAGTCAAATGCCCCACGGTCTTCATGTAGCTTACAGACGTGACTTTGGATCTGGACATGACCTTCGTGTATGTTAGGCGCATGTCTGCGCATGGCACGTCCACGCCGGAAAACTCCGCCTCGCTCCCGCTTTTTCCGTTCCATCCAATCATGCCGCCAGCGTCGTCGGTATCGCCACCATATACCCTTGACTGATAATAGGCATGTGTCATGTGCTTTGTGCCGCCTCCGCAGTCGTATGACAACGTGGCCTCGTCGTCGTCATCGTCACCCGTGCTCGATGTCCCGTCATCGCTTGCATAACTGGCCGTGACTGTCGCCGTGTCTCCCTGCCAGTCGTCGAAACGCACCGTTTCCAGTGGCACGCCATTGTATTCTGGCGGTGCTTCGGCAATTACTGCTGCAATTGCCTCCGCCCTGTTGGCCGCGCCAGATACCATGTATGGTATTTCCGTGTTTTGGCAGTATCCGTCCGGCTTTTTGTATGTCGGTGCATGCCACGTTTCCGCCGCGTCATCCAAACGTCTTACAATAATGCTCATACTGTCCCCTTATGTATATGCCTCGGCGGTTTGCATGCCGTTGGCAAGCCTTTCATTTGTCCGTTTCAACTGCTTGACCATTTCCTTTGTGTTCTTTGCCGTCTCCCGCTCCGGGCTGCCGTTGCCCATCATGGCATCCAGTATGGCCGCGCTGAAGCTTCCAGCGACACTTTCCCTGCTGTTTTTCGCCGGGCCGCCTTCCTCCTGTATGGGCTGTTTGGCAAATTGCCCACTCCCGCCCCGCTTGCTCTCCCACAGCTTTTTGGCATAATCCTCCTCCAGCTTCGCCTGTTTGGCAATGCGGTCTGCTTCGATCCTTTCCCACTCCTTGCCTAGTTGCTTGTACTGGTCAACCATGCCCTGCCAGTCGCCGCTTTTCATTTCCGGGAATGGTGAAACGCCAGCCTTCTGCAACGCCGCCTCCGTCTCCCTGCCGACATCGGCAACGACCGAAATGGCATCGTTGACCAACTGGTCGGCCATGACCTTGAATCCGGCTGTGCCTTCGCCTTTTATGGCCTGCCAGATTGCTTTGCCAAGATTCACGGCAAGATTGACAAGTGTGTCGAAGATGTTGCGCCAAAATTGCAGAATATCCCTGCCAACGCCAGCGAAGATGTCCGGCAGGCTGCTCCACAATGTGTTGAAATTTTCGTATGTCCAGACACCAATGGCCCAAATATCCTTCAAGCCATTTATACATAATTCCTTAAGCAATTTCAACATAGGCTCCAGCAAAGCCCATGTTTTCTTGGCGAAGGCTTCCACATTATAGTACACCTTGCGTGTCTCATATACCCATTCGTTCATGTTTTTCTTTATGGTGGCGGACAGATCCACCATCATGTCGGTGATTCCGCCTGTCGCCTCGCCAACATCAAACAGATTGACAATGAACTCGCCTATGGTCTCTTTCAAATCTCCCCATGCGTTAGACATCTGCTGTATGCGTCCGCCAGTCGTCTGCGCCTGCGCCTCCGCAAGCGCAAAGGAATCCGCGCCTTTTTTTAGCAGTTCGTTGAATTGCTCCGTCTGTGATTTTGTCTTGTCAAGCGTAATTCCATAATGCTGCAACGCGGCTGTGCTGCCCGAATTAGCTTTGGCGATTAACTTCATGGATGTGTTTAAATCCAAATTGTAGGCAGCAGCCAAGCCAATGGCCGCCTTTGCCGCCTGTTTGATCTGGCCCCCTTGAATGCCCATGTTCATTCCTAGGCTCATGGCTTGCAGGGTAGTTTCATCCCCATACACAGTGGCCTTCTGCAACTCGCCCGCATATTCCGCCAGATCATCCACAAGCCTTTTGTATCTCGCATCAGCCTGCGCCGCCCCTGCGTCCACCCGTTTCATTGCATCCGCACCGTTCCTTGCCTGCGCGTTGAACCGCCCGCTGGCTGCCGTTGCCAGGACAACGGCGGAACGGTATCGCGTCATGGACTTGGCTTGTTCGTCACCCGCGCCAGCCACCAGCCGCATGCTTTGGTCAATGCCGCCAGCATACAATGCCGTAAGACCTGCCGCCGCGATGGTCGCGGCACGGAGATTGTTGCGCATCCCGCCAAAGGCGGTGGTCACCCGTGCGGCTTGCCCCACGACCTGTTTTTCACCAGACACCATGCCATTCATTGCATCCGCGCCGTGCCGCATCTGGTCGTTGAACTGTTTGCCCGCGACGGTCGCCTGCGCCATCGCCGCGCTGTCCCGCACCATGGATTTTGCGTGGTCGTCGCCAGCCTTTGCCGCGTCACGCATGTTCTGCCCCATGTCTCCGCCATAAACGGCTGCAAGACCTGCCGCCGCGATGGTCGCGGCACGGAGATTGTTGCGCATCCCGCCAAAGGCGGTGGTCATTTGCGTTGACTGTCCTATGACCTGTCTTGTGTTGTCCGCCGCACGCCTTGTGGCATCCGCGCCACGACGCACCGCCCCCGCATAGCTGTCCATCTGGCCTTGCTGTGCGGCCATGTTGCGTTCCTGGTTGCGCAATGCGGCTGCAACGCCGTTGACTGCATTTTCCTGGACAGTGAATAATTTGATTGAATCCTTAATGCCAGCGGCCAATGCCCCAAAAGACAAGAAACCTGCTGCCAGTGCCGCTATTTTGCCCATGGCGGCCTTGGCCATGCCCGGCATCGCCTGCAATTTGCTCCTGTAGTCGCTGTCATCCAGCGTTGCGGCGGCCTCGATGACACCCACGTTAAACATTATCAGCCTCGCTCCTTTTGCGTTGTATCTCCGCCATCCTGGCCTCCGCCGCCGCCAACTGCTCCGGCGTGTAGGACATATCCGGCTCTGGTGCCTTTAAAAAGAAATCCCCTGCGCAATCAAACAGATTATCCCTGTTTTTGTCGCTCCCGAATGCCGCACTAATGCCAAAGTATATTTCGTTTTTGGCATGCCAATATTGCAGACGGCATATATTGTATGTTATATATTCAAACTGCGGCCATGTCAGTGCCATGACCTGCGGGATAGTCCACCCGAACACATGCGCTATAAGCAACGCCGTGAACTGGTAGTCAACCTCCCTTGTCACTTCCCCTGCGTTGGCTGCTGGCTTGGGTACGCCGTTTTTTTTAGCGGATCGTCCTTTTCCGCATCATCTTTTCCGTTGCACAATACGGCGACAAGTGCGCTTACATCCACATAGTCCATCCGCATGATCCCGTCATGTGTCTCAACTGGCATGACTTTCTTGGCTATGGCTGCCAGCTTGTCACGCGCACCGACAACTGCATCAATCTGCTGCATGGTTGTAAGTTCTTGCTTGTCGCTCAATGCCGCAAGCTCCAACTGTATCCGCTGCATTTCCGCATAGTCCGCCACCGTCAGCATGGGAACCTCTATATACTTTCCGTCCCCGACACCGATATGCACGGTGGTCTTTGTCAACTCATTGAAATTAATAGCCATGTTGTGTTTTGCTCCTGTTTGTGGTCAAATAGCATCCACAAACGCCCCGCCTGTCAACATGGCGCAAAAAAAAGCCGCAGAAGCAATGCCCCTGCGGCCTAAATCTCAATAGTGTTTGGTATTACTCAATTTTTCCGTTTCTTGCTGTCACGGTGTAGAAAATCTGGTTGACGTTTCCGGCCTCCGCCTCGACGGGCAGTATCCATGCCGTGCATCGTGATGGTGTCTCGCCAGCCTTGACCAACGCCTGGCTTCCATTCACGGCTGCCGCGTTGGCAATTATCTTGTAGTCCTCCGGCAATACGTTGCCCTTGAACGCAATATATACGTCGTTGCCAATGATCTTGTACTTGGCCAGTTCCTTGACGTTCTGCGGCAGGTATGCAAGTGCCTTCTGCAATGTTGGATTCGCCGCCCTTGGCACCGTCTTGGTGGTCTGTGCGGCGTTCTGCGGCTTGGCACCTTGCCCCTTGTTGCCTGCCCGCGTCTGTTCCATGCCCTTGTTGACCGCAGACACGATGATTGCCACGGCGATGATCAGCAAAAAGACAAGCAGGGCGACCCATTTAGCGCATCCGCCCAGGCACCCTTCGTTTTTCTGCACGATGGTAATATTTTGAGGTTGTTGCTGACCCATATATCCTCCTGTAGCTTGTTGTAGTAGCCCCAATCGGACTCGAACCGATACGCCAAAAAGGCACTTGATTTTAAGTCAAGAGCGTCTGCCATTCCGCCATGGGGCCATACATGACTAATATACGTTAATTTTTTATATTTTCAACTTTATGGCGAAAATGGCAAAACAAAGCCGCCAGCACTTTATGCGCTGGCGGCCATCGGTTAGGCGTAGGTGAAAGGCTTGCCCGTGGTAGCGTCGGCCTTGCAGATGTAGGTAAGCTCGACCTCGCTCGGATCGCCGTTTTCCCCTGGGCTGAACTTCAAGCCCGGCTGCAAGTAGGCATGCGCAAACGTGATGGTCTTTTCGCCTGTGGCATCCGTGATCGGTACAAGGGTGATCGCCACCTCACGGCTGGAATCAAGAAGGTTGTCCCCCTTGGCGATTGCGGCCATCAACGCCATGCCCTTGTCGATGTTGCGCGTCTTGATGGTCAGTTTAATATCGTTTTTGATAAGATAGCTGGCCTCGATATTGCCAAGCGTTTCGTAAAGCGTCACGTCTCGTGTCTCGGTGTCGCCTTCCGTGGTAGGCGGCCCGGACAACGGCCCCAGACTGTCCGTCCCTGCGCTGCATAAATACGGGTGCTTTTTCAGCAGGGCAACCAATGCGTCAATGTCGTTCTGTGTCAAATCAGCCATTTTTAAACTCCTGTCCTTTGTGTTGGTAACTCATGGCAAAACGCCGTCAGTTATGCCCCTCTTGTCAACACGCAAACGCGCACTACAACGCTGGCGTTGTGCGTCCGCCTGCCGTTGTCCAGCGTCTCGTAAGGCGTAACGCCTTCGCCCTCGGCCAGCATGTTCACCAGAATGTAGCTGGTTGTCTCCCGCCCGTATCCTGGCAGGCATCCCGCCATTTTCGTCAGCATCGTCCATGCGTCGTCCCTGTTGGTGAACTTGCCGAACACCTGCACCCTGTAGGTGGGGTGGTCTATGTTGCTGGCGATGTTCTGGCCGATGATCCGCACGGCCACGCCGTTCTGCACGTTTTCGGGTATCGCGCCGCGAAAGATGTTGGTGTCCACCGTCAGATTAAGCACTGTGGCGAAATACGCCGTCAGCTCCTTTTCTAGCGTTTTAACGTCGATGTTCATTTTTTCACCTTGAAGGCAATCATGGCCATTATCTTCTGCTTGTTGTCGTCAACCGCCCGCGACAGGTAGCCGGGGCCGACCGTAACGCCGACCTTCAACTGCTTGGCCTCGCTGTTCTTGCCCAGATTGTACTGGCCTTCGTGCATCGGCACGGCGTATTGCGCCGCCTGGCTGTTGATCGGCACGTAAACCACAGCCGCCCAGCTTTTGCGGTAGGGCAGGGCCTCCGCCGTTATGCTGTTGGCAAGGTTCCCCTCGTCAATCGGCGCACGGTCACGCGCCGCCTTTATCAGCAGCATGGCCACGTCGCGCATGGCGGCCCTCGCCAGCCGTGCGTCCTGCTCCAGCAGCCGCCTTATCCCCGCCTGCAACTGCACGGTGCTGAAACGGAATACAGGTGCCGCCGCCATCATGCGCCTCCCGCCACCGTCACGCGATAGCCCCATAATGTGCCGGACATGTCGTGATACTCCTTGACGCTTGCAAGCTCGTAGGTCTTGCCGCCCACTGTAATGCGGCCCGGCAATACGGGTGCCTGCGCCAATGGCGCGACCAGAAACACCTTTTCGGTTCTCACTTCGCCAAACTCGTTGAAAACCTGCCGCGTCTTGCCAAGTTCAAACACCATGCAGGTTATGTTCGCCATCTGCGGCACGCCGTCCAGAAACTGCCCTGTAGGCTGCGCAAGCACGGCCAGCGTCTTTGCGATCCGTTCAATTAGTGTCGCCATATCCCGCCTCCTTAAGCAACTGGCCGATTTCACCGTCAGACAGGCCACGGCCTTGCAGATACGCCACAATGCTTGCCCTGTCGCGCACGGCAAAGGAAAGGCACTGGCCCTGCGCCCCTATCTCAATGCACTTGAAGGCGCACTGCCCGTTGCCGTTGTATCGGCATTTCTCCGCCCAGCACTTGCATGCCGTGGCATCCGCCTGCTGCGTCTGTGTCTCCGACATTTTTCCTTTACCTATAATATAATGGCGGAGGGTGCAGGATTTGAACCTGCGGGACGTGTCCGCCCATGCGCCTAGCAAACGCACGCAATAAACCTAACTCTGCCAACCCTCCAAAATGGTCGTAAGGATGTGGGGAGGTGGATTCGAACCACCGACCTCCAGCTCATGAAACTGGCAAGCTGACCGAACTGCTCCATCCCCGCATCAGAAAAAGCCGATGTTTTAGCCGATAAACTACGGCTTGGGGCAGTCAACCCCGCGCTGTGATGTGTCGAACATCATTCTTCGGCAATCGTGGCCGGACGCTCAAACCTTCCCATGCAGTCCTGCGCAAGCCTGCATGGCTTATCCAGTCACACCAATGCCCCAAATGTCAACAATACCAAAAAGGCAGGCGACCGTGCAAGCCGCCTGCCATGTGGATGTTTCCAATCTGGAAAATACCAGTCAGTCTTCCTGCAACTGCCCCTTGCGCAATGCCCACCAGCAGTCCATGTATGCCGCGTCGCGTGCGCTGCCGTGCCCTTCGTGGACGCTGTTTTTAAAGTTGCCGTAGTCGATTTCGGAGGCCACCTGCTTCACGATGTCGCCCCACATGGCGCGTGGCAGTTCAATGCGGAAACGGTAGTCGGCATCTGGTGTCTCCTTGATGAACACCTTGTAGTTTTCGCATCCGCAATGCTCCAGCAGGCATTCCAGGTCACCGTCGAAACGCGCACGCAGCAGGATGATGTCCGAATTGTCACGGTGCTGCACTGCGCTGTAAAAGCCTTGTTTGCAAAATAACCACATGTCCTTAATCCTCCTTGTCATACGCCCTTGGCATCAGCTTGCGCATTTCCGCCTCGTATTGCCTGCCCGTCAGTCTTTCGATCATCGACTTGGCATGGTCTGGCGGTGTGCAGACATAAAGCAAATCCCTCTCCTTCAGCCATTTTTCGGCAAATTCGCGGGTGGGGATGTCCTGCCGCCAACGCTCGACCTCCTGTTTGCTTGCGCTTGGATGGATAAGCCATCCCTTTAAGGCGATGTAAAGCACACGCGGATCTGTGCAGACAGGCTCCAGCGTCTCCCCCTTTGGATTTTTCCATATTATATGCGGGCTGATTTCCAGTTCGTCACCATAATGTATATCATTAGGTAGATAACGAATCTCGGCATCATCGGCACGCATCACGTTCAGCGGGAAATAATGCCCGAACCTCACGTATAGCGGATGTATCCCCCCGGAAAACGTCATGCCGTCCGCCTTGATGGTTTCCAGCATGCAATTCGATGTCCATGTGGTTTCATGGATTTCCTCGATTTTGCCGACATCATCGCATACTGGGTTGTTTTGTCCCATGTAGTCGTAATAAATCCATTGCTGCATGTTGCTCCTTGTTTTAGATTGTGGTTTTTTCTTCGGGAATGCCCCCGCAATCAAGAATATACTTCAATGTGGTAAATTCGCAAGTTTATTTTGTAAAGATTATTTGTAGCCGTTTTGCTCCCATTTGACAAACTGGTCAAAATACGGCTTCAAATTCTTGCCGGATCCCATTTCCCCTACATACAGGGCACGCAGTCCGTGTGTGTCCGCCGTCATCTCGTTTTCACTGTCGCCAAGGAATCCCGGATTGTTGCTCCCTGGCTCCCGTTCGCACATGTAGCAGCCGCTGATCCTATGGAACGGCACCCGCACAATGGTCATCTGCCGCCCTTCGACGGAAACGGACTTGAACATGCCATGGCTTTCGTTCACGCCCCGCTTGTGGGTGGCTTCTTCGCCGGGCTTCATCGTCTTCGGCAGCACATCATATTTTTCCGTTCGTCCAAGCAGGATTGTCCGGCTTGCCCTGTCGATATACGGCATTTCGGCGTTCTCCAGCATGACCTGCATTGCGCCCATGTACTGCATGTATGTCTTCGTGTCGCGTTGCAGCTCTGCCGGGTTGGCCTTGTAGTATTTCACAGCCTCATCGATCATGTCCGCACGCCATGAACCCCTGCCCATGTAGTACCCCTCGGCCTCCGCCTCGTCCGGCTTGATACCCAAGGCGTTAAGCCGCACTATCTTCATGTAGCACGATTCCTTGTTATAGCTGTTGCCTGCCTGCGAATTCTGGCTCCGCGCAATGAAATGCGGGTCAAGCGGTATGTCCTTTCCGTTATACATTACAGACTGCTTGGCGATGTACTCATATACCTGCGTGGTGAAACTGCGCTTGTCCGCCGCGACGTGCGTCTGCGGCTTCGGCTGGTAAACCTCGACAGTCGTGTCCAACGCCTTGCCTGTGGTCGTGCCGTCCTGCGCCGCTTTTATCACTCTTTCAATGTGTTGCAGATAGTACGCCGCGCCATTGTTGCCTTGTTTGGCCAGCTTCTCCAGTTCCGGCTTAAGCGCAACAGCCGCGTCAATGCTCGTCTGATTCGGCTTGTGGTCTCCGCTGCCGTTTTTGCCTGTCGCCTGCCCGTTGTGCAGGTTGACCGTCTTCACAGCCGCCAGCACCGTCTGCTGTATGCTTGTGTTCTTTGCCGCAAACGGGTCAATGCCGCCGCCGCTGTTGCTGTTGCCGGAACGGAACGGGCCATAATCCACGGGTTCATAGTCGCCCCCTAGGATGATCTGAACCTGCATTTTCTCCCGCAGACCTTCTTTGCAAAGGTCGTAGCTTGCTTTCAGCATCGCGTCTATGCTTTCGGCCTTGTAGCCGTCCGCCTTGAACGGCGCACCACGCTCGGCAAGCTGCTTGATCTCGTCCAGCCGCCTTTCGATGACTTTTCTGTCGGCCTCCTGCAAGCCCTTCAACGCCTCGCTGTAGTCCCTCTCGCTTATCGTCCGGCATAGGTCAAGCGTGTCGATGTCGCCAAAAAACGCCTTGTTGTTGCTGCTTGTGCGCATCGTCCACAGGTCGTCCGGCCAGCCTTCGGCCCATTCCTCCGGCTTCTTCTGCGCCCCCTGCGCACGGTAGCCCAATGCACCGCCGTTGTCGATACGCCACGGCCTGCCGTCCTTGTCAACCAGTATGTTGTCCGCCCCCATGCCGATGACATCCCAATTGCCCGTCACTACATCCAGATCAAAGCCCGGACGCAGTTTGGCCAGCATTTCGCGCCGTTCGTCCGCGTCGGCATGCGACCACCAACTGCCCAGGTTCTCGCCGCCATCGACAAAACGCGACAGCTTGACAGGGCCTTTTTCCGTTTCGTACAGCCTGTTTTCGGGCACGTCAATGCCCATGGCACGGTAGAAGTTGTCCGCCGCGCATTCGTTGCGCAAATGCGCCGCCGCGTCGCCGCCTGCGCTGCCGCCATGCTTGCGCACGTAGCGGTTCCCGTCCGCGTCCTCCACCATCTCCGCGCCCGTGCTGCCGCCCAATGATCTGACGACCTTCAAAGCCTCCGGATCATCCGGCCACGCGGCACGCTGCGCCTCTATCTGCTCCGCCGCCCGTGTCGCCTCCGCGTCGCTCACATCCACAGGCGCAGTGTCCGCCAGATCATCGTCCGCCGTGCCGGGCTGGCGCATTTCCAGCCCCATTTCCGCCAGTTCAAAGTCCGTCACCGCCGTGTAGCTGTGCGTGCAGTTCGGATGGAAAACGCCGTCCGCGACCAGTTCGTCCTTTGTCGGCAGGCCAGGCGTTGCGCCCGTAAGGCTGAACAACTTGCCCTCCCATTTGCCGCAAGCGTCGCAACTGTCGCCGCTGTAGTCCAGCCGCACAATGTCGTAACCTTCCTCCGCGCACTTTTCCTCATAGCTGCGCCGCCCCGCCTGCATCAGCTCCGTCCGCGCCAGCATCTTGAAATACGCCTGGTCAGACCATACCACGCCATTGTTGGCGACGAATTTAAAGCCCGGTATCTGCTTGGCCTTGTCCAGCAACTGCCGCGTGACCTCCTTGCGGCTGGCACCCGTCAGCGTGGCCGTGCGGAACACCTCCGCGCTGATCTGCCGCAACTGCTGGATGTGCTGGAACGTCATCTTGGTAGTCCGCATGGCGACCTGCTGGAAGGCACTGTCCAGTTGGTCGTTTATCCGCCGCTCGTCCACCTTGCCCAGAATGGCGTTGCGGGTGCCGCGTGTCTTCATGTCCTTCGCAGCCTGTGCATAAAACGCCTGCATGGTCGCCGGAAGGCCCTTTTTGAAGGCTCCCGCGACCTTGTTGCCCGTCATCTTGTACAACGCCTTAAGCGATTTTTCCAAGTCCACCAGATAATGCCCGGAAAACGCATCGCCGGGGTGCTTGTCCACGTGCGCCTGCACCTTGTCGTAAATCTGGTGTTTGGCATCTTCGCAGATCTTGTCGATCTCCGCCTCCGTCGCAAGCACCGTCTTGACTGGCTCCGAAGTCTTGTGGCTGTGCTTCTGCGCCATGGCCCGTCACCCTCTTGTAAATCTAATTCCCCTTGCCCTGTTGGCGCGAATGGCCTGCTGTAGATATGCCTCCGCACGTGCCGAAAAGCCCAGCGTCTCGGCCTTGCCTATGATGGTGTAGCCGACGCTCAAGCCCTCCACGGCCTCGCTTGTCACGACCTTGCCGTTTACCTGCTGGCCGTAGTTCCGCGCCAGATAGACCGCCTGCTCGGCCATCGCCAGAACGACGGGGTTCCCCTGCGCCGTCTCGTTGTTAATAGCCGCCAATGTCTGCCCAGGCAGACGCGCCAGCACGTCGCCCTTGGCCATCTCCACGGCTGCCCCCTTTGTGTCGCTGTCCAGCCCTGTCCAGTAAGTCTTGTCCAGATGGTTGGACATTATGGCCGTCACCGTCGTAAGCAGTTCCGCATCCGTCATTTTGCACCCCCTTGCGCGTATGGCTTCAAGGCATCGTATTCGGCCCATGTCTGCGGCGCATACCATCCCATGAAATAGCTTGTTTGCAGTTCCTCGCACCAGCCGGAACCCGCAAAATACAAGCCAGGCGGATTCCCGTGCCGTTCGTCCACCTTTTTCCCCGTGTCCTGCGCATTGCCAGCGTCTTCCTGCGGCTCCCGCCCCGCAATGCGTTCGTTGTATAGCTGCTGCAACGTCGCCTGCGTCACGCGCCTGTATTCCGGCAGCTCCACGCCAGCGGCCTGCAAGGCATTGTAAAGTTCTTTCTTGTCCATCCGCCACTCCTTTTATAAAAATGGGGCAGGGCATCTTGCCCCGCCCCATGTCGCAATTACTGCATCATGCGTCGCCTTGCGGCGCGTCGGTTAGCTTTCGCTGGCGGTCGTGTAAACACGTCCGGCAGGGCCGCCCGTGATACCAGTCAGCAGGATGTGTTCCGCGCCAACGCCTTCAATGGCGAAGCCGACAGACCCCTGCAAGGACTTGCGCATTTCGCGGCTGCTGGCCGCTGGCTCATCGACAAGCCGCAGACCGTCGTTTTCAAGCCAGCCCTTCTTGCACAGGCCCTGGTTGACAACGGCGATGTTGCCGCCCGGCATGTCACGGTCAACGCGCACCGCAAGGATGTTGCCTTCGTAGTCGATGTGGTTGACGTACTGGCCGCCCGCGCCGTGGTCGTCCTTGTTGGCGTTGATCGCCAGGCTGCTGTTGGCGATGTTGAAATTGTTGATGTAGCCCTTGACGGTGGGGTTGCACCAGATGGTGTCCGGGCTGCCGCCAGCGTCAAAAACCGTCTTCAAAGCCGCAAGCAGCTTCGCTTCGGTAAGGGTACCGCCGACCGCATAGGTCAACGGGGCACGCGCACCGCTGTTCGTGTCGGTAAGCTGCTGGATCAGACCTGCGCTCATGTATCGCGTGGAACCGTTGGTCGCCACGTTCTTGTAGCCCTTGATGGACATGCGGGCCAGCATTTCGGCCACGCGGGTCTCGGCCTCCGTGATAAGATTGGCCGTGGCCTGCGCTTCGCTCAAGCCCTTGCGGCGCAGTTCGCCGTGCTTCGTCCAGTCGATGATTTCATACACCGTCTGCACGTAGTTGGTGTATTTGCTGGTGGTTTCGTGCATGCCTTCCACGTCCTTGAGGTCGGTGTCGTTTCCGGCAAAGCCGATGACCTCGATGACTGCGGCAGCTAAATGCGCGGCTGCGGTGGTTCCGGCATCGCCGCGTTTCAAGACGGTGATGTCGTTGTTCGTGCGGTCAACGCTGGAGATGATCATTACTTCATCGCCCACGCGGATGACGTGGCCCTTGGTCACGCCCTTTGCAAACGCCGCCGTGACGGGCAGGTCTGCGGTGTCGTCGTCATCCCATCCGCCAGCTCCGACAGCACCGTCGCGGCTGGTCTTGCTGCGGCTGTACACCTCAAAGTCCTTCGTGGTGATGGTGACGGCAGGCGCGGGCATGGCCTCGAAAAACTTGCCCACCCAGTTGCCCAGCTTGATAGCCTTCGCGACCGCCAGGATCACAGGATCGGCAATGGTCACGCTGTCGCTGTATTCGTTAAATGCACCAAATTCAAACGCCATAGTTAGTTGCTCCTTTTTTTTAGTTTGCGCCGCCTGCGTCGCCGCCTGCGTCGCCTTTCCCTTCGCCCTTGCTGGCCTCCTCGGCCTTTGATACCTCCGCCTGCAAGGCGATGAACTCGGCAAGTTCCTTGCTGTTCAATTCCGTTTTCTTGTTCAGTTCCTCCAGCCGCTGCTTGGCCGTCGCGTTGGCACCGCCTTGGCCTTGATCCTGCTGTGTGCCCGCGCCGGGCTTCGCCTGGCTTCTGAACATGCTTGGCGATTCCTTTTCCAGCCCTTTCATAAAGGTTGCGATCCCGTTTTCGTCGTCCAGCTTAAGCCCCGCCGCCTGTAGCTTGTAGCCCAGATAATCCGCATCCACGAAATTATGCTTTGCCGCAAGTTCGCGCACCCCGCTGCTGAACTCCATGTCCGCCGCCTTCTTGGCCGCTTCGTCGCGTTCCTTCGTCAGCTTTTCAACCTGCGCCTGCAAGTTCTTAAGCTGCTTCGCCGCCTCCGTCTTGGCCTTTTCGGCTTCGGTCAAACCGCTTGTCTCCAGCTTGTCCAGCTTTTCTTGCAGTTCGGTGATCTGCGTGTTAAGCTGCGCCGTCTGTTCCTCCGCCGCCTTGCGCTTGGCAATCTCCTGGTCTAGCCGCGCCTTTGGAATCTTGGTGCCGTCGTCTGTCGGCTCCTTGTATTCCAGCGCGAACTTTTTTTCCTCCTCCGTCAACGCCTCGCCCTTGGCGATTTTGGCAAGAATTTCAGCAATCGTCATAAATGCCCTCGTGTGTGTAATGTTATTACGATGTTTAACGTGCCCGCGCACGCATTACCCAGCATTGCCTGCATTGTCAACATCGACCGCACCGCCCGCCGCCTGCCGCTTCATGTCATCGACCATGCGCTGCTGCTCCGCCGCGTCCTTGCCCGGCGTGCTCTTGTCTATAAGCTCCAGCACGGCCTTTTCCACAGACGGTGGCAACTGGCGCAGCCTGTTAAGCAAGGAAAGCGCAGTCTTGCCGATCTCCCGCTGGTACGGGTCGTTGTCCTGGTTGAAGCCGGACAGCTCCAGCAACGCCGCGATTGCCTCCTTCAAGTCCAATATGGCGAAATTGCGGTTGTAGGATATTGTCGGCACCTTGATTGTCGGCATCCACTTGGCCAGCAGATTCCATGCCTTTGTTTCGCATTGCTCCAGCACGTCCGCACGTGTCGCCATGTACTGCTCGACCGCCTGGAAGTCCCACGCCTTCGCCTCGGCAGATTCCACCATCTTCGTGTCCTTGGCCAACGCCAGACCGACGACGTTGAACAGTTCCCGCCGCAATGCGTCAATCTCGCTGCGGATCGTGGCCGTCTCCGCGCCGCTTGGCGCGATGTAGCGGCAGCATCCTTTCCCCGCCTCGCTTTCATACAGCGCGGCAGACCGTGCAAGGACATGCGACAGCTTTTCATCCTTTGGCCTTTCGTTGTTCGCCTCGTCCTCCTGCTGCTGGGCCTTTATGCCGTCGATGAAATCCTCCGGCACCACCAGCAGCCCGAACATCTGCTTGACCACGTTCATCTGGGCCTCGCTGCCGTCGTTCAGCATAGCGTCCGAAATGCGCACAACGTCCTCGAACCAGTGGTTTTCGCCAATGCCGAATCCGTCCACCTCCACGTGGCGGATGTACGGCACGCATCCAAGACCGTGCGGCAAAATGGTCTCCGTCTGTTCGCCCGTGGCCTTGTTGCGTGTCACGATGGTGACATCCTGCCGCGTCCACAGCTTGCGGACATCCATCTGCTTCGGCTGTGCAAACGGATCCGTATTGTCCAGCGTGTCCTCGCTCATCAGCACCCATTCAAGCTGCCCGTCCTTGCCGTAGCACCAGTCCAGCACCTGCAACGGGTTCAACGCAAGGCAATACGGGCGCAGCCTTTCCTTCTGCTCGTCCTCCTTTGTCTTGGGGCCGTCGAATCGCGGCATGTCAACCGCCAGCCATGCGCATCCATACACGTTCATAAAGGTGCAGAACTGCCGCATGACCTCGTCAACGCGCAGCCCCGTGCGGCTGAAATCCTCCACGATGTCGCTGTCCGCGCCGTCGCGTTGCGGCCTTGTCGCCAATACGCACTGCGTTATAAGCATGGCAATGCGTCGCGGGTAGTTGAGATAATACGCACGCGCCAGCCGTTCGTCGAACTCCGGCTTGATCTCGGACATGTGCTTGATAAGCCCCTGGTGGATGTATTTGTTCCCGCCGCCGTATGCGTCGCGGCTCCGCCTCCATGTGGCCTCGTTGTCCGTGTAGAACTTGTTTTTACGGGTGAATAGTATGTTGTAGTCTTTTGCCATGTTGCCCCCTTGTGGATTGCACGTCTTGCCATGCCCCGCGTGTCAATATGCTAATGGACATGCCGCTGGCTTTTGTTCCGCGTTGTAATAGGTCTGGCGCGTTTTGTGTATTTGTCGGCATAAACTGTTATAACCGCACCATCCGTTTCGCTGGTCACGGCGAACACATGCAGCCGCCCCCATTTGGCCTTGTACCGCCACACCTTCCGTGCGGCCAGATACACGCCGCGCCCATGCCGCAACACATGCGCCACCATGGCCAGCGTCACGCCACGTTCAAGGCACCGCATGACCGCATGCGGTGTAAGTGTTATTTGTTGGTTGTTGTTTTCCATAGCGTTAAATAAAAAAGGCATATACGCAGTGTTATGTCCTGCATATATGCCTATGGTGTCAACGTCCGCACATTCGTGCGGAGATTTGATTAATGATCTTCGCCGATGACACAAGCCGGGGCCAGCCCGTAGCCCGTGTAAGTAGCGGGGTAGTAGTACAAACTGCCGCTGGTGTGCACGATGTACACGGAGTTCGAGTTACCAGGGTAAGGCGAACGCAGCCGCCACGAAAATCCTGTCGGCAGTGCGCACTGCAAAAGCCGTTCGCCTTCCATGATCCCGCCGTTTGCCTCGCCCGTCAGTTCCGTAATGCTTGGCAGCCAGAACTTGTCTTCCGAATCCGTGCATCCGCCATCCGTGCAAAGCGTGAACGCCCTGTACGTCCTCACGGAATCCGCAAAGTCCTGCTGCAATCCGCACATGAACCCGTCGTACTCGTCAGCTTCGTCCGGCTTGGCATCCCATGGGTGCTGCGGGTTCCACCATTTACCTTTCGGGGCCGTGCTGTTCAGCCACTGACGTGCGGCAGAAGTCTCCCAGCTATTATTTCCGTATTCCACCTGGTATTTTTTGGGGTGCGGCCTGCCGTCCTTGTCTTCCGACAGCTCGTCTGCGTCGAAAGGCATATACGCCACTGGCCGCGTCGCAAGCAGGTAGATCCTCTGCGGCTCAACCTTGATGATCCGCCATGTGATCTGGCCTTCAAGCCATCCCAGCGGGTGCAGGGTGAACATGATGTCGCCGGGCTTGTAGTATTCCTGCGCCTTGCGTTCACGGCAGATGTGCGCCACCACCTTGTAATTATGGTATAGGTCGCGTGGCGTGAAATTGGCGCAACTGTCGGAAATCGGCTCCGACTTAATCAAAGCCAAAAAGTTCGCCAGTTCCTTTGGCCGCCCGTAAAGATTCCCAAAATCACGGATGTTCAGTTTCATGCTTTTGCTCCTTCAAGGTTGAGTTCCTGTTGTTTCTGCCCTTCGTCCGCGTCCTTTGGCGCAAATCCGTCCTTCATGCCGCCACTCAAAAACTCCAGCTTGATTCCATCCACCACGGCCTTGTCCTTGCACAGCTTGGCAAATGTGCTGTAGGCGATGGGCCGCCCCGTCAACTCCTGGAACTTGGCATGCGCCAAAGCCGCGTTCTTGAAATCCTCATGGCCTGCGCTGCCAGTCATCCGCACGGCGTGGCCCCGTCTGTCCATCACTGGCTTGGCCGTCTGGGTTCCGCCATGCAAAAGCACCTGCACCTGCATGTATTCGGCGGGTGTGCCGTCAAACTCTACACCGTTCATGCTCCATTTCATCTGCTGTTTCTCCTTTGCTTGTTGTGGTTGGTGGGGCCTTGCGGCCCCTGTTGTGATTATTTGTCAGCAAACACATGCAAAAGTGTCTGATGTCCTTATGTCCTCCTGTTCCGCTTCGGTCAGCTTGGCAATGCCAGCCTTCCATGCAATGCCCCATCCACGCTGCACGTCGGCCTGTCCAATGCCACGGTAGCCAGTCTTCTGCAAAATCATCCGGCCAGTCATAATGTCGGTGGCGTGCTTAATGCAAACCTCGTAGATATCGTTCCCGTTCGGGCAGGTGTCAACGCGCAGTCTAAATATGCGGTTCTGCTTGTTCCATTCGGCCTTGCACATCGCGTTCACCTTGCCCTTGACCATTGCGCAAAATTCGTTCTTGTCCATGTTCCCCGCCATGTACATCGGCTCAAAAAGCTGGAACATCTCATAGGTCGCGGCTTGGTTGGTGCGGTCTTTGAATTCCTGGTAGTTCATCTTGTCTTCCTTGTGGTTTGTGTGGTTTTTACGGTGTGCTGTCACTGTCAACGCTTCAAGAATACCCTGTAATTTACAAAATGCAAATAATAAAAGTTAATTTTGTAAATTATTTTTGCCTTTTTTTTCTGATGACATGGATGTCCTTGGCAAAACGGTCACTCGACCGGGCCGCTGCCGCCCTTGGTGGAAAGTTCGGTAATGCCCCACACCAGCGCGTCCATCCTGTCCGGCGAATCCTCCGCATCATATCCGCAGTAGTTGCGCATCTGGTCTTCCAGCCCGCCAAAGGTGCCGACATGGTGAACCAGCCCCTTTTCATACAACGCCGCCACTGGCTCGGCGCGTGTGATCTTGCCGCGTGTCGCATGCACGGCCTTGTACGGCATCCTCTGGCCAGCCGTCCGCAATATCTGCTCCACCATATCCCCGCCGTTGTTCACCTCGGCCACAACCCTGTCGGCCTTGAACTCGTTGTAGGCGTTGGCCACAGCCGCCGCCCATGTTGCCGGGCTGGCCTGCATCGACCTGTCGGCCAGCACGTAAAAATGCCGTTCGCCGTGCAGCCGCTTGCATCCGACGACCACAATGCCCGTCTCGTCGGATTTCTTCGTGTTGGTGACGGCGGGGTCAACCGCCACGACAATGCGGTCAAGCTGGCCAGCGTCCGCCACCCTGTACGGGTCGATCATGGCCGCGTTCCACAACGCGCCCTCCTTGTCGCCAGCAAAGTAGCCCAGGAACACGTTGCGGTATTTAGACGGGTTGTTCGCCTTGCATTCCGTCGCCAGCCGGATGAAATCATCGTC
>JAEEGL012378134.1_pt1 | contig 27846 bp, 12 predicted proteins | sample 9134231 | NCBI WGS metagenome assembly JAEEGL01 (sample SAMN16246548, study PRJNA631951) | gut metagenome | biome: gut microbiome; feature: rumen; material: fiber-attached | host: Bos | place: Iran: Karaj | collected 2018-10
GTACTTTAAGGAGAATGGTGGCGGTGGTGCATACATTATCCAGAACCTGGGTAATCCAAGCCTGCCAAATACAAGGGAGTACCTTGGTGAGCATTTCGATGCTATATACAATAGCGACCCTACTGTGTTTACCAATATGCTCAACAACTTGATGAAGGCTTACTTCTCAAAGACCGTACCGAGCAAGTTCTCTACGGTACAGAATGATGCCTTCGAGTTTATGGGTATAACACTGGATGACATCAGAGTGGGCTCTGACGGCAAGTATGACGTGAAGATTGCCAACAATGGTGTGATATACAAGATGAACAAGTTCTTCGCTCCACAGTTGTATAACTCTGTGCTCGGTCCTGCATCTGTATATCAGAACATGCGCAGCATGGGACAGATGCTTAATGACCACGCTGTAACAGCTGGTGAGCTTCCTGCCCTCGGTGTTAACATGTACTACTACCTCATGTCAATGAAGTCTAAGTATGCAGTGTTCGTACCAGAGGATAACGACAGTTTCTTCTTCATCGACCCATTGTCAATATATGATGAGGACGGCTATGGACTGAAGGCTCTGCGCTTCAGATTTGAGCCAACAGTTACAGATGCCAAGTTCAACGTTATGGTACGTAAGGGCAGAGTGGTTAACGGCTCGTTCGTAGAAATGAATGAGTATGAGGAGGAGAATATCGACAAGGGTACATACCTCTCTCAGATACAGGATATGTTGAACTACCATGTTGTTGTGCTCAACAGCTCAGAGAGCGGACTGAGTAACAACCATTTCTTCAAGACAAAGCACGGTGGTGCCATATACCTGCCAAACGGCTCACGTAATAACAAGACTATCCTTGGCGGTGCACAGGTGGAAGGACAGGCAAATGCTGCTACCATCCTCACTCAGTATGGCAAGACAGGTCAGCCAGACGCTGACCCAGAGGCTAATATAGAGAATGGTACATGTTACCTGCTTTCATCACCTATACAGCCAACTACAAAGAGTACATACAAGGTGCTCTCAAGTAAGTTCGAGAAATTCTTTGAGTTTATGAGTGGCTTTGACGGTAACTCTGAGTTACTCAGCTTTGCCGGTATTAGTGATTTGGCTAATGAGAAGACTGGTAAGTCTGAACAGACCGCATATACTATGTTTGAGGGTACTAACACAAGTACGTTGCACCCAGAACTGAACGATATGCGTATGCGTATGCTCTCTGCATATAACTATACTTTATATGCTCCTACAGATGATGCAATGGAAGCTGCCTATGAGGCTGGTCTGCCTAGATGGTCAGATGTTGAGGCATTGTATAGTCAGTGGGCAGATAAAACGGAGGAGAGCGGTTATGCCGCTGCTTCTGCAAAGGCTCGCAAGATGATTGACGCTATGCGCTCATTCGTGTTCTATCACATCCAGAATAGTTCTGTTTTTGCTGACAATACAGTCGCTACAGGTATATATCAGACCTTCTGCACTGACGAGCTCGGCATACCTCAGCAGGTTACAATAGGTGGCGGCGGTGGTACACTGACTGTAAAAGACAATGCAGGCAAGACTGTGAACATTGTATATGGTAACGAGAATGCCAATATTCTCGCAAGAGACATTGTGAGAGCAGCCAAGAATACCATCGACTACTCTTCTTTCGTAACAATACACGGAATAAACACTCCGCTGTGTTTCAATAAGAGTGGTAGATATGATGATAAGTGGAATACCTCTGCTGGAGCTAAGGCCACAAGGCGCTAATACCTTTATTATAACGAAAACTATTTAAGAACTCATGAATATTATGTCAAAACAAAAAGTTCTACTGACATTCATCCTTTTCGTCATAACACAGATGGTAATGGCGCAGGGTGTTGTCATATCAGGAACCGTGGAAGACGCTATGGGACCTGTCATGCTCGCCAATGTAACAGAGCGTGACGCTAACGACCGTATCGTGAATGCTACGCAGACTGATATGATGGGTAATTTCTCTATGGAGATTAAGAGTACCAAGAATATGCTTGTGGTCTCATACGTGGGTAGCAAGACTTGGAAAAAGAAAATAGGCGAGGAGACATCTTTCGCCATCAAACTGGAAGATGAGAAGACTACACTTAACGAGGTAACGGTGCGTGGTCGCCGTGCTAACTCTGGTGGTCTGAACATTCAGAAGAAAGAGATTTCTGTGTCACAGCAGACCTTCAACCTCTCTGAGGTCGAGGGTATGGCATTCACTTCTGCCGACGAGGCTCTGCAGGGTGAGATTGCCGGTCTCGATATCGTGAGCAACTCTGGTAACCTGGGTTCTGGCTCTACCATGCGTCTGCGTGGTGTGTCAACACTCTCTGGTAATGCAGAGCCTTTGATTGTCGTGGATGACAAAATCTTTGAGTATAACTCTGCTGATATCGACATCGAGAACGCTGACAACGAGGCCTTCTCTTCTCTTCTCGCAGTAAGTGTCGATGATATCGCCAGCATCACTGTGCTTAAGGACGCCGCTGCTACAGCTATATGGGGTTCACAAGGTGCTAACGGTGTCATCCAGATTACTACTAAGCGTGGTAAGCGTGGTAAGCCAAGAGTAAACCTCTCTTATAAGTTTACAGGTACATGGATGCCTGCAGGCTATACCTTGCTTAATGGTGACCAGTACACCATGATGCTTAAGCAGGAGTTCTATAACCCAACACAGGATCCTGCGTCAACAAGCAAGATTGCTGAGATTAACTATGATCCAACATGGCCTGAGTATAATTACTGGAACCGCAACACTGACTGGGTAAGTGAGGTGAAGCAGTTCGGTGAGCAGCATGAGGCTAACCTGAATATCGCAGGTGGTGGACAGAAAGCTACATTCCGTATTTCTGCCGGTTATAACCACCAGACTGGTACTATCATCAAGCAGCGTCTTGATCGTCTGACCACTCGTCTCGTGCTTGACTATAATGTGTCTGACCGTATCAAGTTCTCTACAAACTTCGCTCTGACATATACAGACAACTTGAAGAACTATACATACGGCTCAAGCAAGAATACAAGCAGTAATAACAATATTCTTGCTATGGCTTTGACTATGGCTCCTAACATGGCTGTGTTCCGTGACAGTGGTGACTATTATTTGATGAACAACTATGAGACTGACAAGACTCCGTATGACGGAAACTACAGCTCTGTACAGATGAAGTATGTCTATGGCATTGGTAACCCAGTGGCTTATGCAAACTCTTCATGGCAGAAGGAGCAGACTTATAGCATCGTGCCAGACTTTAACCTCAAGTATGAGTTGCTTGGTACAGAAACTAACCAGAGCCGTCTGACATTCAACGGACGTGTGTACTTCGATATCTATGCGTACTCACTGCCTACATATATGCCGGCAAGTCTCTCTAATACCACTTATACTGATGGTGCATATAACTATGCTACAAACACTGAGAGAAACAACTTCAAGCTCGGTGCACGTGCAGAGTTGCTGTTCACTCCATACTTCAAGAATCAGGATTTGAGCCTTACAATGCTTGCGCGTTATGAGTGCAACACTGCAAGATATTCATATCAGTATGCAGCGAAGAGCCAGTTGCCTAACGGACTCGAGACTATCGAGGCACAGGCAAATAACCGTGCTATGAGTAATTCACTCTCTACTGTGAAGTCTGCTTCACAGAACTGGGTTTACAATGCTCACTTCTCTTATAAGGAGCGTTATAATATAAGCTTCTCACTGCGTGCAGATGGTAGTTCTTCATTTGGACCAGATAATCCATGGTTCTACTCTCCATCTGTATCATTGCGTTACAACCTCAGTGATGAGAAGTTCTTTGAGCCTTTGCGTAAGGTCGTATCTATGTTCGGTATCCGTGGATCATGGGGTATAACAGGACGTTCTATAGCATCAGCTGCTTCGTTCTATAACACTTATACAACTTCTGCAGGATACTATGGTACGGATTCTTACATCACATTGTCAGGATTGAAGTTGACAAACTTGAAGCCTGAGAAGAAGAATGGTCTTAACTTCGGTCTTAACCTCGGCTTCCTGAATGACGTGATAGAGTTGGATCTTAACTTATATAAGGAGAAAACAACAGACCTTATCGTAAAGAATGCCCCAATACCTTCATCAACAGGTTATACATCACTGAGCTTCTCTAATATCGGTAAGATGGAGAATAAGGGTTGGGAGCTTTCTATCACAGGTAACAAGTTCTTGAAGATAAAGAAGTTCTCTCTTTCTGCAAGCTTCAATATGGCACAGAACAACAATGAGTTGCTTGAGATGAATAAGGATGTGCTTGCTGGATACAATACTAAGTTTGAGGATGTATATACAAAGCGCGGTAACGCGGCACGTATGAACAAGGTACAGGTTGGTGCTCCTCTCTGTTCTATCTACGGATATCAGTCAAAGGGCGTTTACCAGTACTCATACGAGTATCTTCAGAACTACAATACAAAGATGAAGCAGCAGAATCCTAACTGGACTGCTACTGACTATGAGAACCAGATTAACCAGTGGCTGGCTGAGGGTAAGACATTCCCTGTAGCAACAGATGCTAACGGCCATGTCATCATGACTAATAACGGAGAGCCACAGCACATGGTTTACGTTTACAAGGATGGTAGCTATGAATATCAGTTCAAGGGTGGTGATGCTTTCTATGAGGATATCAACCATGACGGACAGATTAATGAGCTTGATATCGTTTACCTTGGTAACTCTCTGCCAAAGCTGCAGGGTGGTTTCTCACTCACTGCACAGTATGGCAACTGGAAGATGGTCGCTCGTTTCACATATCGTTATGGCAATAAGATCTTGAATGCCGCACGTATGGGACTGGAGAGCATGTATGGTACAGATAACCAGTGTGCTTCTGTTAACTATCGTTGGCAGAAAGACGGTGACGAGACTGTTATACCACGTGCTCTGTATGAGACAGGCTATAACCATCAGGTAAGCTCACGTTTCGTGGAGGACGGCTCATTCTTGAGATTCCAGAACGTGCAGATATCTTACAGCTTCCCAAAGAAACAGATTAAGAAGTGGGGCTTGAATACCTTGACAGCTTATGTTACAATGAACAACCTGTTCTGCTGGACAAAGTACACAGGTATAGACCCCGAGGTCAGTGCTTCTACTTATGCACCGGCGATAGATACTTCAAACACTCCAAGAGCGAAGTCTATTACCGCGAGTCTTAGTGTAGGTTTCTAATGGGTGAGAATATAATGCCAAGTAAAATAATAAAGCAATTACTAAGTAATAGAATATAATGAAAAAGATATTTTCCATAATAGCTGCAAGTCTCTGCATGGTGTCATGTGTGGATACGGTGATACTCCCAGACGACAAGATTGTAGACGAGGATATGTGGCAGACCAAGTCTGATGTATCCGGTATGGTGGCTTGCGCTTATAACCAGCTGAAGGATGAGTCTCTCATGCGAAACTATATTATATGGGGTGACTTCCGCTCAGATGAGTTGATGGTGTCTTCATCTGCAGCTCTGACGAACGGTTCAGCATTCAAGGTAGATCTTAGTCAGATTTATTCGTTGAATATCCTTCCAAGTAATGCGTTTACTAATTGGAATGCGCTTTACAGTGCAATCAACTACTGTAACCTTGTAATGGAAAGAGCCCATGAGGTGATAGCCATTGACCCTAACTATACGGAGGGTGATTATCTTACCGATATCTCTAAGGTCAAGGCTTTGAGAGCTCTTTGCTATTTCTATCTTGTCCGTGTATTCCGCGATGTTCCTGTGAGCACCAAGGCATATACAAGTAGTGATCAGGATACACAGTTGGAGCAGAAGGCACCTGCAGAGGTTCTTGCAATGTGCATACAGGACCTGAAGGAGGCCGAGGTGGACGCTATGTCATCAAGCACTTATGGTGACTGGCGTGACAAGGGATATATGACACGTGACGCTATCTGTGCATTGCTCGCTGACATATATCTGTGGCGTGCATCTGTAAATCATGATGCAGCTGATTATCAGGCATGCATAGACTATTGTGACAAGGTTATTGCCTCAAAGAAGAATGCTCACGTCTTGAATCCGAGAAAGAATGAGGTGGAGCAGGATTATTATCTTGCAAGCGCAGAGGATTACTATAATGAGGTATTCTCTACTTCTCAGTTGACTGGTGGTTCAAGGAGGTTTGGTCAGAACTCAGAGGAGAGTATTCTTGAGGTTCAGTTCACTTCCGCTACTTCTTCGGATTATAAACGTACTAACAATGCAGGCTTGGTGCAGATGTATTACATCTATAACAACAAGCAAAACGGTGCCACTCCTTACCTGAAGACTACATCAGACTACGCAGTAGCCAATGGTAGCTCAGTGGGTACCAATTTCTTCAAGAACACAGTTGACGTACGTCGCAAGGAGTTCATCTATGATGCGGACAATACTGCCAATGACCAGTACCTCGTACGTAAGTTCATAGGAGAGAAGTCTTATATGAATGAGAACCCTATTTCTACGAGTTCTTCACGTGAGGTCGGAGCTGTATATTCAAACTGGATACTCTATCGCCTGACAGACGTAATGCTGATGAAGGCAGAAGCAATGGTTCAGATTTATGAGATGACAGAAAAGAACGAAGGAAATGCAGAGGAAATGGCAGACTATCTGCGTGCTGCATTTGATATTGTTGATTTCGTGAACAGAAGAGCTTTGCCGGAAGGTGCTACATCAGGTTTCCTGTCATATAATCTTTACAAGGATCAGATGGAGAAACTGGTGCTGATGGAGCGTGCTCGTGAGTTGTGCTTCGAGGGTAAGCGCTGGTTTGACCTTATGCGTTACAACTATCGTCACGTAGAGGGAGTTCAGTATGACAAGACCTTTGCTCAGATTGGCGGTGGCTATGTGCAGAACTACAGTGACATGCTTACTATGGCGATAGGAAAGAAATACTCTTCTACAGCTATGGCAAGTAAGATGCCAACAGAGCCTTATCTGTATTGGCCAATCAATACCGCGCAGATGGATGTTAATGACAAGCTTGTGCAGAATCCAGTGTGGAGATCTTCTTCATCAACGGAAAGAAACTAATATAGTTAGGTGTTTCATATAAAAAAGCAATATTATGAAAATGATTATAAAGAAAAATACACTCGCTATACTTGCTGCTATTGTCATTGGCAGCCCGTTGGCGGTTTCGTGTGTGGATGAGCCGGACGCATCTAATCTCTATAACTCACTGGAGTTAACCATTGAGCAGAGATTGGAGAGCGACGAGGACTTGTCAGCATTTAATGGCATTTTGAAGAAGACAATATATGCCAACACCTTGTCAACTTGGGGCAACTACTCATGTTTTGCTCCAACGAATGAGGGTGTGTCAGAGTATCTTGATTCTCTGTATGACGATACGTCTTGTGATGGTATAACAAAGCCTTATCATAACGGCATACCAGAGACATCAGGATTCAAGGACCTTGATGTTATGGAGAAGGTCAACCTGCTCCCAACAGATTTGTGTGTTGACCTTGCCAAGTACCATCTGTCAGGTGACGAGTGCAGCGTATCAGAGGTTTCTGGCCAGAGCACTTGGAACACTATGCTTATCGGACGTTATATCAATGTGTCTGTTCGCGAGGGAAAGACCTGGCTTGGACCAGACGCTTATATAATGGAAAGCGACATCGCATGTTCTAACGGCTTGATACAGAAGTTGAACAATATGATTCGTCGTGAGGACAGACTGATAGCAGAGCAGCTTGCTACAGATAAGAACTTCCGTATCTTCTCAGAGGCGTTGAAGCTTACAGGACTGGACATTGACTTGTCTGTGGAAAAGAAAGACAGAGTGTTCAAACTTGCTGAGACAAAGCCTACAGACCGTGATAAGAATCCACTTTATTGTCCGTCAGAGTGTAAGATTAAGTTTACTATCTTTGCGGAGAACGATGAAGTGTTCGCGGAGGCAGGTATTAACTCTATAGAAGACTTGATTGCTAAGTGTAAGGAATGGTATGGTAATCCTACTTGGTATGATTATGTAAATGAGAAGGGAATAACCATCTCTACAGGTGATGACTATACTAATGAGTGGAATGTCCTCCATATGTTCATGGCATATCATATACTTCGTGCTGGTATGCCAATAGATCAGATTGTATATGAGAAGACAATGAGTAACTCAGGTGTATGGAACGTTTCTTTCGGTTATGAGCCTCAGGAATATTTTGAGACTATGCTGCCTAACACCTTGATGAAGATTTGGGCAACAAATCCAAATGCTCAGAACATGCAGCCTAAGTTGTGGATTAACCGTTATCGTCAGAACAACACCTTGACAGAAGAGTATGGTACTATGGGTGCCGATGCTACTCACCCAATAATCTTCGCAGGTGTGCCAATCGACCGTACATACAACAAGGAGACTCTGAATGGTTATATCCATAAGATTAACGGTATCCTGAAGTATGACCAGCAGGCTAAGAACTCTTTCTATGAGCGTATTCGTTTGGATTCATCAACGTTCCTTTATGAGTTGATAAACAATGGTATCCGTAATGCCACAGGCAGACAGATATCTAACATGAATGGTGGTGGTGATGGTAACCGTGTCGCTTTTGATACAGAGTACTTCGACAATATCGTATGCTATAACCCTAACACAGTGCTTCGCTTTAACGTACTTGGTGAGTGGCGTGCACATAACAGTGACCAGTTCCAGGGATGGGATACTTATGACATAGCGTTTAAGTTGCCACATGTACCAACAGGTGAGTATGAGTTGCGTATCATCTATCCTCCTATGATAAGAGGTGGTATGATGCAGTTCTATCTTGGTGAGTCAAGTAACCAGGCAGAGATGGTAGCTCAGGGTACACCATTTGATGCACAGCTGAATCCATACGAGAATGCTTCATTCGGATATATCGATGTAGATCCAGAGAATGAGGAATATGGTATTGAGAGTGACCAGGTAATGCATGTCCGTGGATATATGCGTGCTCCAGCTTCATTCTCACGTGGTACATATAATACTATAACCAACAAGTTGGCTGTTACTCCAGATGATCCTTATGCTGCATGTAAGCAGATGACAGGTGGTACAAGCTGTCGTACAGAGTCAGGCTATGGTACTATGATGCTGCGTCGAGTTATCTGTACTCAGAAGTTTGAGCAGGGCAAAGACTATTGGTTGCGCATCAAGAACCTTATCACAAATGCGGCAAACCTCGGTTGGTCATTTGACTTTGTAGAGCTTGTACCTACAGGTATCGTGAATAGTCAGACAATGATGGAAGACTGGTATTGATACAGGTTCATAATAAATGGTTAATAACTAATTAAGAAAAGATTCTCTTATGAAATATATGAATAAAACAGGTATAGTTGCGATGACGGGACTGATGCTCGGTGTAGCGTCATGCTCTGATTTCTCAGACTATAACACGGCACCAGAGGATGTCGGCAATTCCAGTAATAAGACACTGTGGCAGAATATCAGTGAGAATCCGGAATTGTCAGATTTTGCCAAAGTAATAAAGGCAACAGGCTTTGAGTCTAATTTGGATGCTCCAAGATTCTATACGGTGTTCGCTCCGATAAACGAGACGTTCAACGTAGACTCAGTGTTGCAGATAACCAAGACAGTAACCGACCCTGTAACAGGTGACGAAAAAGAGGTTTTCGATACAGCTACGGTTGTAAAGGAATTCATTAAAAATCATATAGTAGAGTTTAATCATCCTATCAACGAGGCATTGGATAACTCTACATTGATGTCATTGAATACAAAGACTCATACTTTTTCTGCTGCAGGATACGGTGACGCAAAGTTCAGCTCTTTGCTGAACCTGCCTTCAAACAATGGTGTGATGCACATGGTAAAAGGTAACGAGGGCTTCTACACCAATATCTACGAGTATTTGGACAGAGTAGATGGTTGTGACATGTTCAGAGACTATGTTCAGCAGTATGACATAGAGTATATTGATGAAAGAAACTCTATTCTCGGACCAGTTATTCATGGTGAGCAGACCTATGAGTATATAGAGTATGCTCATCGTAATGAGGTGGTCAACCGTTTGATTAATGCAGGACTGGAAAATGAGGATAGCTCATATACTGTATTGTTCCCAAATGATGAGGCATGGCAGAAGTCTTATGACAGGATTAGCCAGGACTATAAGTATCTTGCGACTACAAGCTATATGGATTTGGAGTCACTGCAGGGCAAGAACACTACGCAAGGTTCTTCTAACAGCTTCAAGGCTACAGAAGGAAAGACAGATGTGAAGATTGGTGAACCAGAGTTCTTGACAGACTCTCTCGCAAAGTCAAGCATGATGCGTAACCTGGCTTTCTCTCACAGTATTCCTCGCAATAAGGTGTTGCTGAATGGTAATGGAACAGAGAAGGACACGCTTTATTCTGCAAACAAGAATTATGTAGTTAGTGCAGGAAGTGTAGAAGACCATACTCTGGAGACATACAAGATGTCAAACGGCTTCGTGAGAGTGGTTGACTCTATTCCTTTCCAGCCATGGGATACATTTGAGCCTGTGATAGTGTCACGTAATGTAGGTCGTTACCTGAATGCTAAGACAAATTCTAATTTCTATACACAGTATCAGCGTGACCAATTGCTTGAGAAGCGTGACACGTTGTTCAAGTATGTCCCCAAGTTCCTCTACGAGCGTATGTTGGGCAGCTATGTGAAGAATGACAAGTATTTCCAAATTATAAGTGCAGAGGTTGATAACCAGGCAAAACAGCCAGAGCTTGATTTCATGCTTAACAATGATGTGCTTTCCACAAAGTATCATATATATGTTGTCACTGTACCTGATGAGCTGTTTACAGCAGTGGAAGGTGTGGAGCAGCCTGCGCCAAAGCCTTACTATATCAGCTTCTACATGAACTATACTACAGCTGATAATACGCAGCAGAAAGTTCAGTTAAGGTTAAATCCTGATGCAGATCCAAGCTGGGGACCTGTTGAGCTTACCGATAGCAAGCATTCAATAGTTACAATCCCAGGCTATGTGAATGTCATAGACTTGGGTGAGTTTGAGTTCCCGATATCTTACTATCGTCAGAATGCATATCCAAGTTTGATGATGTGTCATACAAAGACATTTGCGACAGCTTCTGCTCGTAATACTTATCATCAGAACCTTCGCGTAGCAGGTGTTTATCTATTCCCTGTTGAGGCCGATACTTACTTTAAGAATAAGGAATAATGTTTATGAAAAGCAATATAAAGGAAAATTTGCAGCGCTACGGACTTAGGCTCCCGCTCTGCTTTATCGCTATGACATTGTCTACAGCGGCGTTCGCTCAAGATGAGGATACCGAGGGCTTTGCTGAAGAGGAAGTGACTACAGTAAAGCAGCCAAGGCGCGCTGTTGTGGTGGATGATGTCCCCACTTGTGAGGTGAAAGGTATGGTGGTAGATGAGGCTACCAAGTCTCCTTTGGCTGGTGTACGTATCCAGACTACAGGAGATGCCAGATATACTGCAATGACAGATGCAAAGGGTGAGTTCACCATCAAGGTACCTACATTTGCGAAGTCACTTTATGTACAGTCTCCCCGCTATATGTCACAGCAGGTAGCGATAGACGCTACTGACGGCAAGACTGTAAATATATCAATGCTCTCAAATGTTTTCAGAGAGATGTATAATGAGGGCACATCTTATACATCACAGAATTCATTCGTGTCAAGTGGCAGCCGTCTCTCAATTGATGATGAGATAAGCACTGTGCTCGGTGCAGATATACGCTCTATCATGCGTTCTGGTAATGAAGAGCAGGGTGCTATGATGTTAATACGTGGTATTAACTCTATCAATGCCAACTCACAGCCATTGATTATTCTTGATGGTGTAGAGCTTGACATGCAGCGTAATCGCTCATCATTGCACATAGGTGATTACTTCAATGTATTGTCAACAATATCACCAGAGGATATTGACAAGGTAACGGTATTGAAGAATGCTACAGCCCTCTATGGTGCTCGTGGTGCCAATGGCGTTATCATTATTGATACGAAGCGTGGGCATTCTATGGCTACACGCATTGACGCAAAGATATTTGCTGGTATAACCACCAAGCCATCTTTGCCTACGATGATGAACGCCAGCCAGTATCGTAACTATGTTGGTGAGCAGTTAGGTACCGTTCCTGCTTTGCTGGAGTATCAGGCTATGAATGGTGCTGCACTGAATTTCAGGTTTTTCAATGATGACCCTACAGGTTATTTCTATCAGATGTATCATAACGACACTGATTGGACCAAAGAGGTGTTGCGTACCGCCGTTACCCAGAACTACAGCATCAACGTGCAGGGTGGTGATGACATAGGTATGTATCATCTCTCAGTGGGTTACACGTCAATGGACAAGAGCATAAAAGAGACATCGTTTGACCGTGTGAATGTACGTTTCAATACAGATATCAGTCTGTTGGAGAATCTTACCACAAAGTTTGACATGTCATTCTCACGTACCAACACCTATCTCTTTGATGATGGTTTTGCAAGTGACTTGTCTTTGAGTACTGTTACATCTCCTATTCAGTTAGCCCTGATAAAGAGTCCTTTGCTCAATCCATATCAGTACAATCACAACGTCAACGGCTTTACCTCTTTGCTGAGTGATGCTGATGACTTGTTCAGTTCATTGCATGAGTACAAGTATTCTTTGTCTAACCCGGTATCTTTGATTGAATACGGTCAGGGTGAGCGTAAGAATAAGAATGAGAATACGTTCTTCAACGTAGCAGTAGCTCCGACATGGCAGATACTTCCAAACTTGTCAGCAACCACACATTTCAGCTACTATCTGAATCGTAATTCGCAGGCTTACTATCGTCCAAACCAGGGTGTCCCTGCATTTGACGTTGCGAATCTCGGTCGCGTATATTCAAAGGATGCCTCATTGTTTGGTAAGGAGACGAATATCATAAGTAACACACATATCGACTGGAATAAGAAGTACGGTGCGAATGACCTGGCAATAACAGGTGGATTCCGTTATACATATTTCTCATACGATAACAGTTACTTGAGCTCACAGTTCCCTAATAGGTTAGACAATGACAAGAACCCTCATCTGGATGTGAAAGCATTCTCAGACATCCAAGGTGTCAGTGACGTTTGGAAGAATATGCAGTGGTATGCCAGTGCAGACTACAGCTATAACAATCGTTTCTATGCTACACTTTCACTCTTACTTGAGGCAAACAGCCGTTTCGGTAAGAATGTCAGCAGTACAGCCTCTATCGGACTTGCCGGTGTGCGTTGGGCTATATTCCCAAGTATCCAGATGGGTTGGGTAGTATCTAACGAGGCATGGTACCCGAAGAATGCGTTTGTGAATTATTTCAAACTGTTCGGTGGCTTTGACGTGAGCGGTAATGACGATATTTCAAACTATGCAGCTCGTTCATCTTTCGCATCAGTGCGTTACAATCTTGAGCAGATGGGTGTGCAGATGAACAATGTAGGTAATGACCTTGTAAAGTGGGAGACCACTCTGAAGTATAATGTAGGCTTCAAGGCAAATATGGCCAACAACCGTTTAAGTCTCGGCTTAGACGCATACTATCACAGAACAAAGGACTTGTTGTCTCTCAAGAGCTTTGATAACCCAGTCGGCGGAATCAATAACTATTGGGTAAATGACGGAATGTTGGATAACGTAGGTCTGGAGTTAGCCATAAGCGGTAAGCCAATAGAGAAGAAGAACCTCCATTTGGAGCTTGGTGCTACTATGGGTACTTACAGAAACAGGGTATGTCGTCTTGCTGACGGTGCATTCACCTCATCAGTATATGGTGACAATAACATCCTGACACAGTCAGGTTCATCAGTAGGTGTCTTCTACGGCTATCAGACCGCAGACCATGTGTTCAGCACAGAGGCAGAGGCTGCTACAGCTTATAACGGTTCAGATTATCTGAAGTACAAGGATGCGACGGGTGCAGACCAGACCTTTAATGCTGGTGACGTACACTTCATAGACCAGAACGGTGACGGTTACATCGACGAGCAGGACAAGGTTATCATCGGTAATCCAAATCCAGACATATATGGTAATATCTTCGCTACCCTGACATGGAAGCGCTTCACATTCAATGTAGGCTTCAACTATTGTGTAGGTAACGATGTGTATAACTACCAGCGTAGCATCCTTAACTCTGGTGCATCACTCTACAACCAGCAGGTAGCAGAGATAGCTCACTGGCGTTATGAGGGTCAGGTAACAAATATGCCACGTCTGGCGTTTGAAGACCCTAAGGGTAACAACCGTTTCTCTGACCGTTGGATAGAAGATGGTTCATATCTTCGTATGAAGACACTCAGCGTAGCTTACCAGATACCTATACCAGAGTCTTGGCAGTCATGGCTGCAGGGTATCTCTGTATGGGGTGAGGCACGTAACCTGTTCACTGTTACAAAATATACAGGTAATGATCCAGAGTTCAGTGTAGGCAATAGTGTACTGTATCAAGGCATAGACTGTGGCAGTATCGCTCAGAGCCGTTCATTTATTCTCGGTGTCAAGATTAACCTCTAAATCATAGACTTTACAATGAAAAAGATTTTATATACATTAGTTGCAGTGGCAGGGCTCTTTGGAGCCGTGTCCTGCTCAGATATGCTTGAGTCTGAGAGCCAGGGACAGTTGTATGATCCTTCTTTGTCAGAGAAGACTGACTCTGTCTCTTATGCTTATGGCATCCTGCAGGCAATGCAGCAGTTGGCTGACCAGTATTACTTCCAAAACGAGTTGCGTGGTGACCTTGTTAAGGCTACCGGCTATGCTTCAACAGACATCCGTAAGATGGCAAACTTTGAGGCCGACGCGACCAACAAGTATGACAGCGTTTACCTCTATTACAAGGTAATTAATAACTGTAACTATTATCTTAAGAACCGTAAGACAGACCTTCGTACTGGTAATGACTATGTCGTTATCAACGAGTATATCGCTGTAGCAGCCATCCGAGCATGGACATATCTGCAGTTGGTACGCAACTACGGTTCTGTGCCATATATTACAGAGCCAGTGACATCAGTGAGCCAGATAAATGCTCAGCGTGAGCCAAGTTCTCGTGAGACCATTCTCGCATCAGAGGCAGAATACCTTGAGAACCTGAAGAGCAACTGGGACAGCAAGTATTGGGCTGTACCAAACTTTGGTAAGAAATCAGAGTTGCAGATTGGTGGTAATGGTAGTTTTGCAAAAGCCATCATGGTGAACAAGTGCTTCCTCCCAATAAATGTGGTGCTGGGTGACCTGTATCTTGAGAATGCCCAGTATGAGAAAGCAGCAAAGTCATATTATGACTATCTGTACTACAATAATGTAGCCTCTACATTAAATCTTGACTACTGTAACTCACTCACAAGTTACGAGACAGATATGGAGTATCCGTCAGACTGGGATGAGAGTTCATCAGATAATCCCAGGTCTACAGCATGGAATGACATCTTTAAGCAAAGTTCAGCACCAGGTGATGTTATAACCTATATTCCTATGGCAACCAGTGTGCTTAACGGACAGGTGACAAATGTTCCAGAGGCATTCGGATGTCTGTATTACACCTATCAAGGATATATCTATTCTTACTATATGGATTTGACTTATGTTCAAACTCAAGAGATACAGGTCGTTCCAACTACTGAGTTCAGGGAGTTCTATACGAGCAGACCTTACTATTATCATACATACACTACAAATCTGATACCACAAGGTGAGGTAAACAGTGTTAACTTGGGTGATTCACGTTTTAATTTCGTTACCCATAGTCGTTTAGGTGATAATCCTGATATGGTTTATATGCCAAAGCTTGCCAATGGTAACTTCTATTTGTACAGATCTTCAACCGTGTTCCTGCATCTTGCTGAGGCGTTGAATCGTATGGGCTATCCAGACGCTGCCTTTGCCATTCTCAAGGTGGGTATGAACACAGAACTCCTTGGTTACAGTGAAGACTTGTATGATCCAACTTCAGCCTTGGGTAAGGAATTCTTCTTTATGTCACAGCGCACATTGGATATGTTGTCAACAACTCTGAACTTTATCGGTACAGACGGACTTTTCAGTTCAAACGAGTTTATCACGTCCAATGTGGGTATCCATGCACATGGAGCAGGCTTGGTAAGAGATTACAAGACCAGACCGTTGATTTCAAAGTATAACTATTTCACAGAGTTGAGCAATAAGTTCCATCAGCTTGATAAGACATTCTCTTTGGGCTTCTCAGAAAACCATGAGTTTACCCGTGAGGATTCAATCAATGCTATGGAGGATATTCTCTGTGACGAGTATGCTCTTGAGCTTGCTTTTGAGGGATGTCGTTTCGGTGACTTGCAGCGTATGGCGCGTCATAAGAATGAGAGCGGCCTTTATGGTGGCGGCTTCGGTGACGCATGGCTGGCTGACAAGCTGAAAGGCAAAGGTAAGGTCATCACCACACAGAACTGCTATCTGCCGTTCAAGTGATTAGGTGGCTACTAACAGAATTATAATATGCTAAAACGGCAGCTGCCTAAAACGGCAGCTGCCGTTTGTCTTTCTGATGCAAAAAAGACAGATGTAAGATGTCAAGATGAGCCAGGTCGTGTTGATTATGACAGTGGTCAATGGTATTCAGTCACGACTTATGAGGGGACGCCAAACGATTAAACCTTATTCCTGCTTGCTGCGTCATAAATATAATCATAACCTAACAAAACAAATCGAAAGAACTACATTAGATAACCTAACAAAATGAAACAAAAGACACATTTTTTTTACCTTAAAATTAAAACAGCTATGATAGGAAGACTGAGATTGCTTTTTTGTTTGCTCGTAGTAACTTTGTGTGCAAAGACTACGGCTACTCCGATTGATGACCTTGAGACAATGTTGCGTGATAACCCTCAGGTGCAGGAGAAAATATACGTTCACACAGACAACAGCGCTTATTTCGTCGGTGACACACTGTGGTATAAGGCATACGTTGTTAGAGCCGATGACCTTACTCCTACTAATATGAGTAAACTGCTGTATGTGGAGCTGCTTACGCCCGACGGCTACCTTGTGGAGCGCCAGCATATCGTTGTCAATGGCAACGGCTATACCTGCGGACAGTTTATACTTGAGGATTCCCTCTATTCCGGGTTCTATGAAGTGCGTGCTTATACACGTTGGCAGCTGAACTTCAATGTCAAGGAGAGAGAATATACCCACGACGAGGAACTTAAGTTCTATGGAAAGAAAAACGCTGCTGATTTCTACAGAGACTGGGACGGACTTTACTCCCGTGTGGTACCTGTATATCAGAAACCGACGGAGAAAGGCAACTATATTGACCGTTATATGTCACACCGTCCAAAGACACGTATCTTGAAAGACAAGGACTATCTCACCATGTCCTTCTATCCGGAAGGTGGCCAGCTGATAGAGGGTGTGCCATGTAATGTAGCCTTTGAGGTAAAGGATAACCATGGAGAGAACTTTGACCTTGAAGGAACGCTCAGCAATGGCACCAAGATAAAGACACAGCATCTCGGTATGGGACAGATGACCATCACACCTACCGAGACACCCCTTACGGCTACTTTTAACTGGAAAGGAAAAGACTATACCTTCAAGTTGCCTAAAGCACAGAAGCAAGGCGTTTCATTAAACTATGATGCACAGAAAAATTCAGTGGCATTATCAGCCAAGGGTGTCACTCCTGCCGCATACGCCGTGTTGTGCAGAGGAACACTGGTTGCCTTCCAGCGTGTTACGTCAGGCAATATACAGTTGAACAAATCAGAACTGCAAACCGGCGTAAATGAACTTATAATATATGATGAGACTGCTCAGCCGCTCGCCTCACGCCTTTTCTTTATTAATAACGGCGACTACGGCAAGCCAGTGAATGTCACCTTGCGTACGGCAGGTGCAGAGATAGGAGCAAAGACAACTGTTGATGCTTATGCGCCTATAGACGTGAAGGTAGAGGCAGGTGAACAGCATCCTGCCACCATCTCCCTGGCAATACGTGACGCGCAGACTGACGAGCGTGGATATGACAACGGAAATATCATGACCGATATGCTCTTGTCTTCAGAACTCAAAGGTTTCATAGCTTATCCCGCATACTATTTTGAGAACAATGACGCGCAACACCTGTCAGACCTCGACCTGCTGATGAAGGTACAGGGATGGCGCAGGTATAAGCGTGCAGAGCAGTTGCGATATGAGCCGGAAAAGGGACTGACCTTTGAGGGTACAGTATATACAGTACCTGCCGAGGCCAATATATTGGAATATGAAGACCTTGCAGGAGTAGGTAAAAAAGCTTCCACCATTGCTGACCAAATGCGTGCAGAGCAGGGTATAGATGCCTTTGACTCGCCTGTCGTGGCTCAGACGGAGACAGTATTTGATACAGAAGAAGGCAGCGAGGAGACGATAGAGTACTCTGAGGGTGATGGCGACGGCACTACAATTATAAGTGGCAGGGCAAGGAAAAACATTCTCGTTGAGGCTGAGATAAACAAGAACGGCGAGATGGCAGGTGCCATAGCACGAACAGACCGTTACGGACACTTCAAGATTAATATGCCTCCATACTACGGATGGGCTTACCTTTTTGCCAAGGCATACAACCGTAGCGATTCTCTGACAAAGAATATGCAGACAGGCAAGCATGACAAAGACTTCCTTAACGAGCGTGCCTTCCCAGACTTCTTCGTGAAGCAGGATGTATGCTTCCCTCGTTTCTGCAAACCATATTCATGGTATCAGACAAACTCTCCACAGTTACAGTTTGTTGACGAGGATGATGACGAGAATATACCTGAGTCCAGCAAACTGGCTGGTACGCACCAGTTGCAGACGGTCGTGGTAAAGTCACGTCGTCGTGGTCGCCGTGCCATAGACATGAAGAAACCAGCCATAGTGATGGATGCATACGATTTGTATAATGAGTTGTCAGACCGCGGACTGATGTGTGGCATAGTTGATTTCCGTGTATTCCCTGTCAAGGCCGCAACATATCTCTTCGGTAATATGGGCCGTGATAATCAGATTAACATACGTGCGCTGGTTAAAGGTACGTCATTCTATCGTAACTATACCCCTGGTAATAACGAGTTTGACAAAGATGTGTCACAGGCAGACGTGTTCAATACTCTCCGCCTCGAGCGTATGCAGTATGTCAAGGCATACACCGACTATGAGTTGCGTACCGACTCAGGCGACGTAGTGGCTGCAAACGTAGCCGACGTGACGTTCGATTTCGTGCCGATAGAGAACGACGGCAAGCGTCCTACATATCGTGACCGCCGCTATATCATGGACGGCATAGCCTATCCGGAGGAGTTCTATTCTCCTGACTATAGCAATGCAAAACCGTCAGAGCCTAAGGACTACCGTCGCACCCTTTACTGGAATCCTAACGTGAAGCTCAACAGTGACGGTACGTTCAGCACCACGATATACAACAACAGTCGTGAGACGCGCGTTACTGTCAGTGCGGCAGGCGTAGGTGCAGACGGACAGATGTATTATAGGTGACCCCACCCTTTAATTCCCTCCCGAGGGAGGGATGATATTACTTTTTAGTGAAAAAATAAGTTTAAGTGATGATAAAGAAGAAAGAAGAAGGAGTGAATACTTCCCATCGCATAGGTGATGGGAAGTATACACTCCTTCTTCCTTATTACCATGCTGGCGTGATAGAGGCAGGATGTGACGAGGCTGGGCGCGGATGCCTTGCCGGCAGTGTGTATGCAGCAGCGGTTATACTGCCCCCTGACTATCATAATGACCTGCTCAATGATTCCAAGCAACTGACGGAGAAGAAACGCTATGCCTTGCGCACAGAGATTGAGCGTGACGCCGTGGCATGGGCTGTTGGAGTATGTACAGCGCAGGAGATAGACCAAATAAACATACTCCATGCCTCGTACCTCGCCATGCACCGCGCACTTGACAAACTAAGTGTGCGACCGGAGGAACTTATCATCGACGGTAATAAGTTTGATGCCTATTATCCTGCCCCCCTCCTGCTGTCAGAGGCAAGAGGAGGCGCTGATGACAATGTGCTGAATGGCGTTCCGGGTAAGGACGAGCGAAGTGTGGAGTCATTTCAGAAGAACAGACAACAGACCGTACAGCATGATTTGTTTGGTAATGAGGTAGAAATGCCTGTGAAGAAAAAACGCAGCAGCGCCGTATCCTCAGGAGGAGGGCAGGGTGGTGCTCTTCCCTTTACCACCATCGTCAAGGGCGACGGCAAATACCTGAGTATAGCGGCAGCCTCCATACTTGCCAAGACATATCGTGATGACTATATGAATATGCTGGCAGAGCATTATCCGCAGTATGACTGGCTGTCAAACAAAGGCTATCCTACGAAGAAACATCGTGCTGCAATAGCCGAGTACGGACCAACACCATACCACCGTATGACGTTCACTTTGACGTAAGAAAGAAAAATACATAGAATAGGACAAAATCGTTTTTTCACTGTCTAAAAATCATCCATAAAAAAACTCAAACTAGGAAGAAAAACTCCCTCTGAAGGCATGAAAATCATGTTCCGGAGGGAGTTTTTTGTGTTTTGTGTCGTAAAGTGATAGCTTTTACACTGTGAAAGCTATCACTTTACCTTCTAAAAGCTATGCTTTCATGAGGTAAAAGCATAGCTTTTGGAACGGGAAAAGGGGCTTTTTAGCCCCCCTTTTTATATCCCTATACTGATTATCAATCAGTTACAACCTTCTGTAGATTTCGCTGTACGAAACCAGCAGGAAATAATTTTGAAATATCGCAAGCATGAGGCGTTAACGAGAAGCCCCGAATAGGACATTTTTGTCATCGCCTAACATAAATCAAGTCTAATTCAACAACAAATTCAGACTGTTTTTTCGAACACAAATAACACTAATCGAACGATTTTGCGAAAAAAAAGACCGCTCGAAAATCTCATTCGAGCGGTCCTTTTCTATTACATACGGAACACTATTTTATCAGTGTGCCGTTGATTCTGTATTTCTTGCCGTTATGCAGTATGATAATCTGCTGGTTGCCGGCATACTTGCCGTTACGTTGTGCAGCTGTCTCGCTGCCGATGCCAGATATACCGGTGTACTCTTCTTCCTCCACATACTCGCCAAACATAATTTTGGCATTTGTAGCGTTGGCTGGTCCTACGAGATAAGCACCATAAGCGTTGAGCGTAGATGCAGCACCGCCCTTCTTTATCTGTGCATTATGTGCAACTCCATACTTGCCATACATAGAGAAACCAGGAGTGTAGTTGCCGTACATTGACCAACTGTTGGAATGGAAAACTCTCGTATCTGATAATAAAAATACAGGCTTTTCAATGAAAGTAGGGGTGGATAGCACCTTGCTAAGATAGAGAATGTATGGGGTGTTGGCTTTAATCTCTGTCGTGTTAGAGAATACGAGTGTTGTCACTCCATTGTCCTCCTTTACGTCGCTCAAGTAAGCTACGTATGCTTCGGTGTCACCATTTGTGAATTCTGAAACAGTAGTGTTAAATGGTACGCACAGCGTAGAATAACCTGCATTAAATTCACGTGCCACAATTACGGAATCATATACTGCTTGCTCATAGTCCGTAACTTCTGTGGGAGACAAAGTGAGTTTGGAGTATCCTGGAGCACGTGTAATCTTTTCTATTGTATAATAGTTACCGTTAGCTGTTCTGGCGACATTTAATCCTAGCGTTCCATCTTCAGTCATAGTAAATGTATAAGTATGACCAGATACAGAAGTCACTGCATTGCCTGTATTTACAGATACCACTGTATTATCTGTGCCATATACAGAACAAACAACTGTAATGACATCATTTTTTGCAAGATTTGTTATACCGAGGGTGCGCGTATTTGTTCCTTGATTTCGAAGACCTTCTTTTACAATTCTCCAGATGTTTTCATTATTTGTCACGTCGAATACTAAGCCTTCAGTCCCTTCAGTCGTACTATTTTTACATGTTATATTTGCAACTGTCGTTTCTTCTTCTCCGATTGCAAACCAAGAGTTGGCTTTGTTGAACACTGTTGCAGATATGGACTTGAAGTCCCATGTCTGTATAATATCTTTCGTATTATTTATTGCTGCATTATTAGTTGGTTCTTCAAGTTCAACATCATCAGTAACGTTTAGATACAGATGCCCATCCTGTATGGTGATCTCTTTGTTAGAGTATATGCTGAAGTTGTTTCCTTCTATCGTAAAGTTCACGTTACCATTTACGTTTGACACATCCCCTAACAAGTAAGTGCCTGCTGGTATTTTGGATGGGCTGTTTATCTCTATTACTGGATTCAGATATTTCGGTCCATATTCCCAATCTTGAGTACGAAGTGACAAAGTACCAACATTTAAGGCATCGGCTTTATTGTTTTCCGGGTCAATGTTCATAATTATACGTGCGCCCTCATGCAGGTTAAGTGTACTGAATGTTGCTGACGTATATTCAGCCTCGGGCAGTGTGCCGTCGGCGGTGGCGTTGTCCTTACAGATATACAGCTTAGAGCCGTACTCCATGGTGACAGGCTGGGTGAACGTGCCGGCGGTATAGAGATTAGTGTGGCGGTTCATCCAGACCTCACTGTTAGGCAGCGTGCCGCTGAAGGCGAGAGAGCCAGCCCAGACGTTAGTGTTGCCAGTGTAAGAGTAGTTCCTTTCAGCCATCTTCAGCATACCGTCACCCTGCTTAGCCAGTGTAGTGGAGCCGGTCAGGTCGCCGCAGGCAGAAGTGCCCAACTGCGTAGTGCTGTATGAGTAAGTGATAGCGCTATTGTCATCGTTACCCGAAACGACAGAAGGTACGTTTACTGTTAACACCTCAGGTGATGCTCCGCTGGCTTCAATGTCATAGCTGCCTGCGTCACATATCATCACATGAGTATTGTTGTTGGCAGAAGTGATGGTGCTGCCGCTGTGAAGTTCCGTACGACCAGAGTTGGTGTATGGTGGTGGAGCCACGGTTATACCCTCCAGGTCACCAAGGAAGAAAGATGTGTGAGGTGGCTGGTTGTAGCCGAATGACTGCCACACCATGGCCTGACGGTACTGATGGTCATTCCACAAAGAAGGAATGCGGTAGTCGGTAGGGGTGTTGGTGGTGTAGATGTAGAAAGACTTATTGTCATTGGCACGTAATACCAACTCCTCACGCCAGTCGCCAAATATATCACCCTGTGCGCAAGGGTTCTTCTTTGTACCGTTGTTGCTGAGGGTGTTTACAGTCTGGAATATGCGGTTGCCCATTTTGTTTACATACATCGGGTTGCCTGCGTTATTCGCGCCAGGACCGTTGAGGGTTTCCTCAAGAAGATCGCCGTCCCAGTAAATGCGGAAGTTCAGTGCGGAAGGTGAGGGTGTGCCTGATGACACACTCCAATGATTAGGTATCTCTTCTATTACCTTGGGAGTCTCGGCGCTGAGTGCTATCACTCCGTCTTTTGAAGAAGCGCCGATACATCCCGGGTACTCGTTAGTGAGGTTTGCAGCCATACAGCGGCCGTCGTCGCCTTCCTTTGCTTCACCTGTAACGATAGGGGAATTATATTTGTAATAAACTTCGCCCGTTGCAGCATTGCGGAAGTTGTTGCCCCAGTAAGGATACTCCTCCAGACACGAGAATATCTCCTGACCCTTACGGAATGGGTCGAGGTCGCCGTTGTGCAGGGCGTCACCGTGCCCGAAACCAGTAGTGTGCAGTCCCTTGCCGTTGTCGTCAATGACCATGGCACCATATATTATCTCATCTCTGCCGTCCTCATCCACGTCGCCTATAGAGAAGTTGTGGTTGCCGTTGCCAAACCAAGGGCTGGAAGAGTCAAGGCAAGACCACTGCCAACGCTCGGTAAGAGTGTGTGTGGCAGGGTTGATGTCATAGGCTATCATCTTGTGGCGTGTGTAGATACCACGACCTAAATAAAGGCTTGGGTTTCTGCCATCAAGATAAGGCGCGCCTACAAAGTATTTGCTTGAGCGGTGACCGTAGCCGTCGCCCCAGATGTTTTCTACCTTGCTAATGTATGCTGCTACGTCATCACTGTTAGGATTGCTCCAGTCTATCTCGGTAGAGAACTCGCTTGACTCCAGACGCTTCAGTGGATACTCCATGGTAACGTAAGGCTGTCCTGTAAGCCCATCAATATACAGCAACCACTCCGTACCGCAGTTGGTGTATGTAAAGTTACTGGCGTGATTAATGTATGAGCGTATGTTCTCGTTAGGTGAACCGACGGTTACGGTAGAGCCGTTAGCCTTGTGTATAATGGTGTTGCCGTATGCGCGATAGACAATCTCGCAGCGACCATCCTGGTCCCAGTCGTATGCCACGGCATCCCATTGCTCGTCAGGACCATACACAGTGTTAGGTCCGCAGTCTATCCACCAGAGCAAGCCAAAGTTGATGCTTGAAGCATATACTTCTATGCGGCAGAAAGCAGTAGTGTTGTCTGTAGGGAACAGAGCGTTACGGTCAGTGTCGTTAGTACGCTTCAGTATGAAGTCTATCTGTCCGTCACCGTCAACGTCGCCTAATGAGATGTCGTTTACTCCATAGCTTTGTGCCACGTCTTCAGAAACAGTATGGTTGCCGCAGGCACAGAATACGAGTGTGCCGTTACGGTCATATACGTCAGCCACAGGTATCTGCTTGTAATAGTTGTTGCGTTTCCACTGGCTATCATACTCGTAGGTGGTCCATGGAGTTACGGCAGTGCATGCAGTCTGCTCAACGCCGTTCTTTACGGCTTTTATAGTGTAGGAACTGCTTGTTGAGCCACCAGCGTCGGTATAGTTGGACACTAGCAGTGGGGTGGAGTTAATCTTGGTGCCGTTACGATAAACGTTGTATGTAACGTTGTAATATTCCTCAGGCTGTATGCGCCAGCTAAGGTAGATGCCGTTGTTGTTAGGCAATGCCACCAGTCCACGGTCCAGCTGGTCGGTCTTTCTCTGTGCGCTGGCAGTCATTACAGTAATCAGGGCGAGGACTATTGTTATGATATGTCTTTTCATCTTCATTTTGTTTTGTTGTTTTGCAATTAAAGAAAATACATGTCCTGGGTTGTTTAGTCAAACAATCCGTTAAACTCTCCGTCGTCATCATCGATGTCGCCGGAGGTTGTTCCGTCGCCGTTGTCCCTGATTTGGGTGTCTTCCCTTGACGCCTGCAGTAACCGCGGGACAGTTACTACATAGGTCTTGAGAAGAGGAATAATGTAATCCTTTTTCTTAATCATAGAATAATATTTTAGTTGTTATTTTATCGTATCGTGATGGAGACTAATATGGCTCCTCGCAGATGTCCTCTTCCTCATAGACGAATGAGCCGTTAGCTTTGGCGTCGGCCTCGCCGTTCTCACTTACCGGTATTGCTGAGCCTGCCATTATGGGCATGGGAGACAACGTTACCACTTGGATGTCTGGTTTTATGTAGAGGGTATTTTTACTCATAGTTATTTCCTGATATATTTCTTTCTGTCCTGAATGTAAATGCCTTTTGGCGCTGCTTGGGTATCGGAGAGGTGCAAGCCTCCTACAGAGTAGGTTGCTGATGGAGTGTTGACCTTCCGGGCCTCGTTGACTGTAACCGCTGTGGGCTGGTATTCCTCGCCTTCCACTATGATGCTGAAGGAAGGTTTGGCATTGGTGCTTGTCGCTCCACTTACGGTCATGTACCAGCGGTTGGGTTTCACGGTTGTCTCACCGGTAGTACGGTGGCTTATGGTGCCGTTAGACATGTAGTAGTAATTGTTTGCGGGTGTAGCAATGACAGAGGAGTTCAAACCTGTGAAGGTATATGTGCCATTGTTTGTTTGGCATACTTTCTGACCATTGGCTGCCGCATATAGTTTGTTGTCAACCGGTACTATCGTTACGTCACCGTCAGCCTTTGCCCTTATAAGGTATGGCGTGTTAGGCAGTGTTGTTCCAGTCGTGACTTTTGTAACTATGAGCATGTCGTCATCATCATCGTTTACCACGCCGTCGCCGTTTGTGTCGCGGTATGGCCTGAAGGCATTAATCTCTGCGATGTCGAATGCATCGGTATAGTCATCAATGTCTATGGCGAACGGAACATACAGCGCCGTCCACTTATTGACAAGTGAAGTGGAGAAGTTCTTCGTGAATGTCACCTCGTCGTATGTCTTGTCTGCAGTCAATGTGTACTCCTCACCGTCGGTCAGGGCGCATGTGGTTCCAGGGCGTGTTATGGTAACGGAAGAGAAAGTGGGATATGGTGATGCACCACGCATGATATACAGCGTTCTGATACCTGTGAAGTCATTAGTGAACTCGAATGTATTGCCGCTTATGTTGCTTGAAGAACTGTTTGTGTGAGCCGAGGCTACGAAACCACCGTCACCCCCTGTTGTGGTCAGTATGTCGCCAGGCTGCAGTGCGTGGTCAAGTTCTATCTTTACATAAGAGTTGCCAGAGCCTCCCAAGGTTATTCCACTTGACTTTATATAGACTTTTGCATCGTTGTGACCGTTATATAGCGAAGCCGTGCCTCCTGTAACAGTGGCATAGTTGGCAAGGTCTATGGTTGACTTGCCATTTATGGTGATATCGCTTGTCGCAGTGGTTGTCAAGGAAAATAATGTTCCGCTTATGTCATCCTCTGGGTTGCCTTGCTCGTTTTGCTCGCTTTGTTCGTCAAGCGGATAATATTCCTCAAAAGAGGCAGAGGCACCGGCGCGTTCCGCCTTGGTGATGTCCTCTACGAGATAGTTGGCATACACCTCAAGGTCGGTGTAGTATCCATGTGAGTCAAGGTTGTAGGTGGCAGCGTTGTTTACATTGTTTGACAGACCGTGGGCTGTTTCCCAATCGTCAGGAATACCGTCATTGTCAGTGTCGGTAAGGGCTGTACCGTTGTAGGTGGGCCAACCATCGACGTCGCTCTGAGTGTCAATGAGGCCGTTGGTGGAACCATTGCTGCCAGAGTATGTAAATGTGCCTTCGGTTGTTTCATAGGCTATGCGTGTGTCCACAGCATCACGGCTGAGGCTGGCACCAGCATACTGTACTGTTTTTGTGAATGCATCATCCGCACTGTGTGTGGAGATGGTGTTATATAGGTTGAAATCGTTGTCAGTTGAAATGAAACGGTTGTCGGAAAGACAGTTTGATGCAAATGTGTTGAAGTTGTAGCCAGAATCGAAGCTGATGTTGCTGCAGCTTGTAGATGATGTGGTAAGGCTTACGGTAGTGCCGTTTACCTTGTTGCCGTTGATATAGAACTTGCCCGGCACGACGTCATACTGGTTGCTGCTGTTACAGTTGCTGCACTTCGTGGTAGGGTTTAGCAGACGGTTAGCGTGGGAAGTCGTCAAGGTGTAAGGTCCTGGCTTGTAGTAGTTGTTAATCATGTTAAACTTCTTAGGCTCCAGTCCGGACTTGTTCTCGCCGCCATACGTAGAGTTGCCACCCCAGTTATACACCACGTTGTTGATATAGTCAACGATGCCTGCGTGTTCTGCCAGATAGCCGTGGTCAAAACGCGGGTTGCGCGAGTCATGATGTGCCAAAAGGTTGTGATGGAATGAAGCCTTGTCGCCTCCCCATATACCGCCGTAGCCGTGGCTGCCCTTGTCGTGAACGGAATTACGGAGTGACTCAGACATTATGCACCATTGCAGTGTGAAATCCTCGTTGCCGTAGAAAGAGGCGCACTCGTCAACACACCATGACACAGAGCAGTGGTCAATTATAATGTTCTTCTTGTAACTGCCTGTCTTGTGACTTGCTGACATGGCATCGTTCTCGTTCTGCTCAGTGTCACCCATGCGGCAGCGTATATAGCGCACGATGACGTTGTTGGCGTTGATATGGAA
>JAEEGL015591151.1_pt1 | contig 27846 bp, 21 predicted proteins | sample 9134231 | NCBI WGS metagenome assembly JAEEGL01 (sample SAMN16246548, study PRJNA631951) | gut metagenome | biome: gut microbiome; feature: rumen; material: fiber-attached | host: Bos | place: Iran: Karaj | collected 2018-10
GTAAGGTCGCTCTTTCGTTCATACGACTTGATTTTCTCGATCATCTCGACAGGGATATTCTTCATGGCAATATCCTTATCGTTCAGGAAGAACTCTTTCCCGTCAACAAGTATCTTGGTAACTTCTTTTCCGTTGATGGTTATCTTTCCGTCATCGTCTATCTTGGCTCCGGGAAGGAGTTTCACCAGCGCCTCCAACGTAGAACCTTCCTGAACACGATAGGCTGTAGGGTCATAGACCAAGGAGTCACCGTCCATACGGACCTTGAGCGCCGTACCGGTTATGGTGGTTTCCTGCATCAGTTTGGCATCGGACTGAAGGGTGATGAAACCCAGATTATTATCGCCCTTATGCACTTCGGTTAAATCCATAAAACGCGTAATATATCCGATACAGCTGACCTTTAACGAAAGACGTTTTCCGTGCTTGGGTTCCTTAATGTCCACCAAGCGGAAAACGCCCATCGAATCGGTGTATATTCCATCAACCATTGAGCTGTCTGGCAGCAACATAACACGTACGGTTGCTGCCATAACAGGCTCGTTGGTTTCCTTTTCTATAATGGTTCCAGACAAATTTATCTTGCTCTGGGCAAATGTCTGGGATATGGCAAAACAAGCAGCAAGAGCCACTAAGGTTCTGTACACATTCATTAGGTGTTTAAGAATTGGATACTTTTTTTTACTTGGTTGGAGACTTCATACCAACTACAAGACGGTTGCCGCTCTTGAATATCTTCTGAGCCAGCTCCTTGAGGTCGGCTGTGGTGATGCTCTGAACCATCTCGTCGTAACCTGTTACATAGTCTTTCTTTAAGCGGGTAAGAGTAACCATCTGATTCATCCAGTATCCGTTCTTCTTCAGGTTCTCGGCATGAGAGCGAACCATATATTCCTTTATCTTCTGCAGATAATCCTCGGAAGGACCTTCGCTGCAAACCTTCTCTACACCATCGTAAACAACCTTCATCATGCGATCCATCTTGTCGGGCGCTGTGGGCAACTGAATCTGTACAACGGCAATCTCCTCGGGGTAATCGGTAAGAGATGCACTGACGGGAACGCCATAAGCACCGCCTTCATCCTCACGAACGGTCTCTGTATAGAGCATAGACATTGCCTGTTCCAGCATATCGACCATAATATCGTTTCGCAAGTTCTCCTTTAAAGGTGCGTGATATACAAAGTTTACTGTTGCATTGGGGGTATCCTGCTCCTTATCGAAGATGCAGGTACGTTCACCCTTAGTAAGGCGACGGTCGATAACCTCGAACTTCTCAGCCTTCTTGCTTACAGGCAATGCGCCTAAGTACTTAGCCAACATAGGAGCTACGGAGTCAGCATTCAGGTCGCCTACGAAATAGAAGTCGAAGTCGGCGGCATTGGCAAAACGCTCTTTGTAGATTTCCAGTACACGGTCGTAGGAAATCTTCTCGATATCCTCTGTACGCATACGCCTAGCACGGACATTGTTGTTATACAGAATGCTTGCGACACTATCGCGAAGAGCTGTCTGGGGATTCAGGTCCTGATTCTTCAGGGCATCCTGCAAACGGGCCATGGTACTCTGGAAAGCTTCATCATCGCGATGAGGAGCGGTAAAACAGAGATAGGTGAGTTGCAGAAGAGTTTCGAAATCCTTCTTCACACAGTTACCGTTCAGGCTCTCGACACGGTCGCCGACAGTGGGATCGACGGAAGCCTGAATACCAGAAAGCTTCTTGCTCAACTGGGTAGCAGTGAAGGTTCCCCAACCGCCCAAGCTTACCATCCCGGCATTACCGGAACAGAGATACTCATCGTTGGGATAAAGGCTATTACCACCCCAGCTTACAGCTTTCATAGAAATCTGATTGGGTGCATAATCTGTCTGCTTTACGCGTACCTTTATGCCATTGCTGAGCGTAATCAGCTTAGAACCGAACACATCATCCTTTATGCTCTTAACCTTTGTCTTTGAAGAAAGTTCAGGAACCAAAGGATCTGTATTCACCTCTTCCTTAAAGACCTCGATTTCCTCAGCATCCACATCGGCCAGCGTTTTCAGGATTTCCTCCTTTGTAGGATACTGCAGGCCTTCCTTTTCAGGCATAAAGAGGGCAATCGCTCTGTTCTTGTCTGAAATCAACTCGGTGAATGCCTGATTGACAGCCTCAATAGGCAGCAGAGGAATGATGGTCTTCATATTCTGATGCTTCCACTCAATACCGGGAGCAGGCTCGTTATCCAGGAAATAACGCACACACTCATTAACATAAGCAGTATTCTGCACCTTGTCACGAGCCTCGTACTGAGCATCCAGGCGCGACAGGTACTCCTGCTTGAAGCGCTCAAATTCAGCCTCGGTGAATCCACCGCGCTTAGCACGCAGCAACTCGCGGTAAACCGATGCTATGGCATTCAGGTACTGTCCTTCCTTCATAACAATCGTAGCATTCACACTCTCCTTGGACTTGGCCACCAGATACTCACCGAAATCTATGCCGGCATAAACAAATGGGCAATCGGGCTTCTGTGACAATTCCTCCAGACGCTCTTCAAACATGCCAGAGATAGCACCTTCCATAAACTGCAGGAAGAGGTAGGGCATCGTACTCTTGACTTCGCGAGGAGTAGCATCGTGCTTGAACATAAGAAGAGCGTAGGCAGCTGTCTGCTCCTTATCTTTCTGGATAGAAGCCAAAGGCTCTTCGTTATCGGGCACAGGGATAACCTCGCGCTTGGCAGCATCAGCGGCAGCGGGAGCGATGTCGGCAAACATATCCTTTATCTTCTGCTCAATCTCGTCGGGGTTAACATCGCCCACAATAACAAGACCCTGAAGGTCGGGACGATACCAACGACGGTAGTAAGAACGCAAATCATCGTAAGGGAAGTTCATGACAATGTCCATGGTACCAATGGGCATACGGTCGGCATAGCGACTGCCAACAAACAGATCCTTGAAGGCTGCCTCCTGCATACGCATCATGGCAGAACGGCGCACACGCCACTCTTCATTGATAACACCACGCTCCTTGTCAATCTCCTTATCTTCGAGCAAAAGGTCGTGGCTCCAGTCGTGCAGAATCAGCAAGCAAGAGTCTATCGCACCAGCTGTCTCTACATTCACATTATTAATATTATATACTGTCTCATCGAAAGAAGTGTAGGCATTCAGGTTCTCACCGAACTTAACACCTATGCGCTCCAGATACTGCTTCAAGGCATCACCGGGGAAGTGAGTTGTTCCGTTGAAACACATGTGCTCCAAGAAGTGAGCTAAACCGCGCTGGTTCTCTTCCTCCTGAATAGAGCCCACCTTCTGGGCAATATAGAAGTCGCAACGTTTCTCGGGCCACTCGTTATGGCGAATGTAATAAGTAAGACCATTAGGCAAAACGCCAACCTTAACAGCTGGGTCAAGGGGTACATTAGGCATCTGCTGTGCATAAATGCCCATCACTGTTGCAAGCAAAGCAACGACGATAATAAGGAATCTCTTTTTCATATTATTAAAATTAAATGTCTCTCTATTTTTAAACGGTTAGCGGTTAGCGGTTAGCGAAAACTCTCAACTCTCACTCCCTCATCCTCCATTTACTGTTTTGGAATATCATTGGCAGGCCCACCTGCTCATGAACACTGTCGGCAAAGACCATATCCAGAAAGACGTAGGCCGTAGAATCTGTTGTGTAAAGGCTGTCGGAAAGGGCTTCAACCCGCACTACTCCACCCTTCCTGGCAAGTTCTTTCGCAGCCTGTGCAACAACACTTTGCATCTGTCGGCTGTAATCCTCGGAAAAAGATGGGGAATCTGCTATTCCCTCGACAAACTGCTTAGCATCACCTTGTATAAAAAACGTATAGTAACGCTGAGCAGCCTGTTGTGCCGACTCGTGCGAGAAGGTATCTGAGTCAGTCTTTGTGCAAGCAAAGAAGAGGAAAGGGAGAAGAAGAAGAAGTACCATCCCTGCCCCCCTTTGGGGGGAGTGCCTTAATGATTGATTATATATTTGGAGCCTATCCACTTTAAACTTCTTAAACTGTCCCTCACTCCCCCAAGGGGGAGACGGAGGGGGCTTTTACTTTTGTCTCACAAACACATTAATAGGCGTACCGTTAAAGTTCCAGCGCTCGCGGATCTTATTCTCGAGGAAACGCCGATAAGGTTCCTTTACGTACTGGGGCAAGTTGGCATAGAACACAAAAGTCGGAACATGTGTCTCCGGAACCTGCATGCAGTATTTTATCTTTATGTACTTACCCTTCATGGATGGTGGCGGATAGGCCTCAATCAGGGGCAGCATCTCCTCGTTCAACTTAGCTGTGGAAACACGACGGCAACGGTTCTGGTAAACATCCTTTGCTGTTTCCAGCACCTTAAAGATACGCTGCTTGGTAAGTGCAGAGGCAAAGATAATAGGGAAATCAACAAAGGGAGCCATACGGTCGCGAATAGCATCTTCCATCGTTTTCATCACCTTTGTATCCTTATCAGGTACCAAGTCCCATTTATTCACCACAACCACCAGATTCTTCTGGTTCTTCTGTATTATCTGAAAGATATTCAGGTCCTGGCTCTCTATACCGCGTGTTGCATCTATCATGAGGATGCAGACATCGCTGTTCTCTATGGCACGGATGGAGCGCATAACACTATAGAACTCCAAGTCCTCTGTTACCTTATTCTTTCTGCGGATTCCGGCTGTATCAACCAGATAGAAGTCGAATCCGAACTTATCGTATCGGGTGTAAATGCTGTCGCGAGTGGTTCCCGCTATATCAGTCACAATATTACGGTCCTCACCAATAAAGGCGTTTATGAGTGAACTCTTGCCTGCATTGGGACGACCGACAACAGCAAAGCGAGGGATATTCTCATCGGGCAGTTCGTTACCTTCCTTGGGAAAAAGACTGACTACAAGGTCGAGCAAATCACCCGTTCCACCTCCAGTAGCAGCAGAGATGCACTGAGGATCGCCTAAGCCCAAAGAATAAAATTCGGCTGAGAGATAAGTCTCGTTATTATCGGTCTTGTTGCACACCAACACAACAGGCTTCTTGGTCCGACGAAGAATACCGGCTACGGCCTCATCCAAGTCTGTCACACCATTATGAATATCAACAAGGAAGAGAATCACGTCAGCTTCGTCCGTGGCAAGCGTTACCTGCTTGCGGATTTCTTCCTCAAAGATGTCGTCGCTGTTCACGACCCATCCGCCTGTATCTATGACAGAAAACTCTCTTTGTCCCCATTCACACTTGCCGTACTGACGGTCACGCGTGGTACCGGCCTCATCACTCACAATAGCGTGACGGGTTTGTGTAAGTCGGTTGAAAAGGGTACTCTTTCCCACATTGGGACGTCCCACTATAGCTACAATATTGCTCATAACTTCTAATTTGGCTGCAAAATTACGACTAAGTGAGTGATTTTCCAAATATATTTGAGAAAATCCGAACGTAAGTAATTTAGAAACGTAGTTTCAAAGTTACGAATAAGCTTTAGATAAACGAAATAAAATAACTTTTTTATTTCCTTATCCAAGCAGAAGTATGTTTAAAATCTAAATAGAGAATCTCCGTAACAACGTCACGCCATAACCTTCATGACAAACAGCAATGGATTTCCCCCAAAGGAACCGGCAGATAACGGTTTTTGTCCATACACGCAACCACAGAGGAAAACTGCTAAGATTCCAACGCCAACAATATATTTCAGTTTCTTCAGTTTAAATTCTGTCGTCAGATCCAAAAACCTGATTAACAAGGCATTCGAACTCCTTATAAGCGAAAGTATCGCGAAGTTCACTTAACGATGCGGCTAACCCACGATAATGCCACTCGTGATCCTTGCGCGACTTGGAATGGAAACGGGTCCAAAGGGAATCTCCCAAAACGGCATAGTCGCGGGCGATGGCTCGCATGTTTGAGAGTTTATCACCCAGCGCTACGATTTTGGCTTCTCGGGAAGCTGCGGCGATGCGGTCGATGGCTGCCTGCTTACGGGCACGCCAATCTTCTACACTATCATGGCCCTGATGGGGCTCGTCACTCTCTATGTCGACAAATGATGCTACGCGTTCACCAAATTCTGCACATATCTGCTCCAACGTGACATCAGTATCCTCTACTGTGTCGTGAAGGATGGCTGCGGCCAAGAGCTCCTGATCGGAGGACATCGTAGCCACAATCACTACAGCTTCCATAGGGTGAACAATATAAGGGAATCCCTTACTACGTCGCTCGGTCCCGGCATGAGCACGAACCGCAAATACAATAGCACGGTCTAACAATGAGGTGTTCAACGGATTATTTGCCATCGTTTGATTCTTTATTCATATGCATAAAAGACAATGTCCTTGCCTGCTCGAACATGAGGTCGGCCAGCATACCGTTGGCATCGGACTCGCCATTAATGTTATCGTAAATTAACTTCAGCCCTTTGCGTCCTCCTCCACACTTGAGCACATGTACCATACTGAGATACAGAAGGGCTGCACTGGAGGATAAAATATCCAAGTCGGTGAGCGCCAAGTGTGAAAGTGCCAGTTGGTAGGCATCGTCGCTATTATTGTCGATAAAATTCTGCACATCACCGAGAGACTTTAATCCGAAGGATTCTAACAGCGACAGAAAGGGCATCAGTGAGGCATGGTAGATTTCAGCTTGGTTGACAGCAGCAATACGACGATTCAGGCGATCAAAGGGATGCAATTCGAGATAGTTGCGGAATGTATCGGCAGACAGGGGTACTTCGTCGAGACGCCCATTCTTCACCAGAGACTGTACCTGGCGACGATAGTCGGTGAGTACAATGCGCAGTCGGCTGAACTCGTCATCGATAAGTTCGAGCATACCCGCTAAGCGGTTAAACTGCCGTATAAACTCGTCGGGAATTTTTACATCGTTCTTATAGCCAGTATCATGCTCGATGGTAGACCACACATGCTGGAGTGCCGTACGCATTTGCAGTTCGAAGCGAGGACCACCCGTCTTGAGCCGACAAATGTAGTGAAGCGAGTTATAGCCGAAAGAATCCAATTGGTGCAGTTTGCGCTTATCTACGCTCTCTTGCCAGTCGATATCGAATACACGTTTTGCAATGGCTGCAACCTTGTCCACCTCATCTGTGTAGAAAGTAATGACACGCAGGCCTACAAGGTCGGTGACATCCTCGATACTCTTGTACTTCGCACCTTTCAGTTCCAACTTTCCAATCAGTGAGTTCTCGGACTTAATACGGTATTCGATGGCCGTAACATAAATATCCTTCTCTTCAAGAGCTTGGCGTAGCTGTTTGTTAGCTTCTTGGGCTAACTGCTTCAAAGTGGGGAGTAGTTCGCGATACTGTTGTATCAGCGACTCGCCATGCAGATTCAGTGTCAATGGGCTCACCATAGCTTCTGCTATTTATTTGAACTCGAAGAGGTTGACAAACCCCGTCATGGCAAAGACTGCACGAATGCTATCAGAAATGCCTTTGATATAGACGTGGTCACCCTTGGGCTTAGCACTCTTCAAGATGCTTAGAAAAATACGCAACCCTGCAGATGAGATATAATCCATCTTCGAACAGTCGAGGATGATGTCATGACCAGAACTTTCCTTCAAGGGTGCAACAGCCTTCTCGACCTCAAGAGCCGAAGCGGTATCGAGACGGCCTTCGAAATACATCACTAAATCGTTGTTTTCTTCTTTTAAAACAGTATTCATAAATGTGTATTAATATAGTGGGTAAATAATGTTTATAATAAATAAGGTTATGATAAGCAATACGATATGCACACAGATACCCAGACGGGCAAAGTCGGTAAACCGGAAAGAACCGGGACCATAGATGAGCATGTGCGTACTGCTACCTACAGGTGAGGCAAAGCTGAAGGTTACACAGAGCATGAGCGACATGACGAATGGCATAGGGTTGCAACCCAGCATTTCAGCCTGTTGATACATAATGGGGAAGAAAATAGCACTGGCTCCCACATCGCTGACGAACTCGCTGACAAACGAAGCCAAAATGCACATAACACACATGACAATATAGGGATTATTTCCACAGAGCAGGAGGATGTCGCTTGCAATGCTATCAGCAATACCCGTCTTGGTAATGGCTGCGGAGAAAACAACCGTGACACCCAAAACGAGGAGTAAATCCCATTCTATGTATTTGGTGACGCCTGTCATACGACAACAACCAAAAATCAGCATTAATCCTGCTGTCAGCATAGTAGTTGCCATGAGTGGCATAAAGTGGAAAATTGAAATTACGAACATCATCAGAAAGATAATTGCCGAAGTAATTGTCTTTGAACCCAATTGTGGTACAAAATGGCTGTCGAAGAAAGTGAGTGAACGACGGTTGTCGCGTTCGAACTGTTCTTCACCCTTGGGTGGGCACTCCAGAAGCAGCGTATCACCAGCTTCTATGAGTATTTCACGAGGCTGCCCTTTTACACGATGTCCTTGACGAGCCACAGCGATAAGAGCGACATTATTCTTTTCTTCAAAATCACAATTTGCCATAGACTGTCCTATAAGGTCGCTGCCAAAAGTAACATAGGCCGTACGCATGCGACGTTTGGTGTCTATATCATTGATACTCCACACGTGGTGGTCAGCTGCCGCCAAACCATGGGTTCGCTTCAATTCCAGAATCTCGTTAATCTGTCCAGCATAAATAAGACGGTCACCTCCAAGAATCCACTCGTCTTTGGGAACAGGCATGATAATCTCTCGGTCGAAATGAACAATTTCTACTAAAGAACCACCCTTAACGTTGTACAGACCTGCGTCATAAACAGTCTCGCCAACAGCAGGATTGTCGGTGGGCACAAGTAATTCCACTGTGTAATCGCTTGTCGTTTCGAACGACTGTTCTGCAGATTCACGAGAGGGGATAAAGCGTTGAAGTAAGATAACCATAAGAACACCGACAACTGTAAGGATAAAACCAGGTATCAGGGGCTCGAATACGTTAAGCGAATGACCGGTTTTATTCATATAGAGACCCGCAATAACAAGGCTTGACGAATTACCCAGCAACGTACACATTCCGCCAAGTGTAGCAGCATAACTAAGTGGCAACAACAACTTAGAGGGGGCTATATTGAGTTTGCGTGACCAAATCTTCACAACATCAATGAACATAGCAACCACATTCATGGAATTCAAAAGGGCAGCCATTATACTTGTAGGCACCATCAGACGAAGCAAGGCATTATTGTAATTCTTAGGATCACCGAGCACATTCTTTGACAGCCAATAAAGCACGCCAGTATGCAGGAGTCCGGCAATAATTACAAAGTACGCAGCATGTATTACAACCGGTTCACTTCCAAAACCAGCCATTCCTTCCTCCTCGGTAACGACTCCTGTAACCAGTAATATGGTAAGGGCACCCAGGAAGACGACCTCAACAGGAACCCGACTAGACCGGGCCATCACGACAAAGATGCCTATGAGAGTAAAGATTGTAATCCAGGCATGAATATTAAATCCAAAAACGATTTGATCAAATATCATACGCTATATTTTTTTTAAGAGTGTGAGGACATTTCGTCCATCAATATATTCGTAGTTTATACTATCCATAATCTGACGGATAAGGTGAATACCAAGTCCACCTATATTACGTTCCTCAGCAGAAAGTGTTGTGTCAACCTCTGCTTTGGCTGTAGGATCGAAGGGAGTACCATTGTCGTTAATGACAAATTTCAACCCCTTACTACTGATAGTTGCATCAATATTCACCATACCCTTAACACCCTTGGGGTATGCATAGTTCATTACATTAACAACAGCCTCTTCAATAGCAAGGTTCAATTGCATGCACATGTCCATATCGAAGCCTGCAGCCTCGCAAACGGTTTCAATGAACTCGGACAATTGCGGAATTGTCTGCACATCGTTAGGCAGGGTCAGACTGCGCTGATAGAGAACATCGGGATGCTGGTGTTTAAATTGCAAGGCCAGCATGGTCAGGTCGTCACTCTGTTCTGCATCACCAACAAACTGATGCACAGCCTGGGTCATAGCCTCTATGATTTGCAGGGGGACGTTTGGCGCTTGTTTTATTACATTAAGAATCCTTTGTTCTTGGAACTGATCATGATTTTTGTTTTCCGCCTCGGTCAATCCGTCTGTATAAAGGAATATTGTAGTAAAAGGGTCAATTGTTGTTTCTTGTGGTGTATATACCCAATCTTGCATGACGCCAACTGGAACATTTGAATCACAGGGTAACAATCCAACCCCGCTACCGATTAATATCGGCGCATCATGCCCCGCATTGCAATAGCGCATACGGCCCGTAAGCATGTCCAACACACCGACAAAAAGCGTAACGAACATATTCGATTCGTTGTTTGTTGCCATCGTGTTGTTAATATCGTTGACAATGTGGTCAGGCAAGGCTTCATGAGCAGCTACAGAGCGGAACAGAGTACGGGTAACAGCCATTACTAAAGAAGCAGGAACGCCTTTGCCGGATACATCGCCAATGCAGAAAAACAGTTTTTCGTCGCGTATGAAGAAATCAAACAAGTCGCCACCAACCTCTTTGGCTGAAACAAGTTTCCCGAAGATATCAATGTCGTCTCGTTCAGGATATGGTGGATAAACCTTGGGAAGCATAGCCATTTGTATGTCGCTTGCAATACGAAGGTCACTCTCTATTGAAGCCTTTTCTGCTGTAGTTTCCTTCAGTTCTCCAATATATTTAACGAGTGAATGCTGCATGTCAGCGAACGAGTGGCTAAGCTGGCCTATCTCATCGATACGCTGCAACTCGGGCAGCTTGGTATCGAACTGTCCCGAGGCAATAGTCTCGGCCTCCTTGGCGAGCCGATGGAGAGGTTTCAGTTCGCTAGTGATGATACGGATGAAGAAAACAAGCATGAGCAGAAGTCCTAGCAGAACTATCGCTCTTACACTATTTCGTAAGCGGTCAAAACCACCAAAAATATCACTCTCAGGACAGACTATAGCCATGCTGCAGCCCGTTTTGCCGAGAGGCTTATAGAACACATAGCAGTTCTGTCCATCCATTTCCATTTGCTTCATGCCTTCCTCGCCTCGCTGCATGGCATGACCCAGAGAGGTAATAGCTGTGTCCGGACGTTCAATGGTCTGAGTGAAAATGGTCTGACGGGTAATTTTTGTGGTATCGGGGTGTACAATAAAAGTGCCGCCACGACCAATCATGATGCTATAGGAATTGGGATAAGGTTTCACGGCGGAGACTGTCTGTGAAAGTCGGTTGAGTGACAGACTCGTATTGATAACGCCTATCATTTTACCTTGCTCGTTCTTTATACCCTGACAGTAGCTGGTCACCATTTCGCTTGTATTTGTAGCTGCGTCTAAATCCACGTAGGGTTCCGTCCAGCACGGGTGGTCAAGCAACATGGGCATAAGATACCAATCTGTATAGAAATACTGATAAAGGTCACTACCACCTTGTATCGTGCGGATGGTATCGTTAACAATCTTTGAGTAAGCCGAGAAATAGAGACCTTTATCCTTAAAATAATAAGGCTCAAAGGCGATGGAACAGTTATAGAAATCGGGATTGTTCAATAGCATGCCACGGCTATATACAAACATGGAGTCTGCCACATCGGGATGCCGTTGAACAAGCCATTCTGTCATGTTCGTAGCAACCTCCACGCGATTCATGATACCCTCAATATGCAGTGAAGTCTTGTCCAATGTTTGCATGGCACGATTGATAGCCTCTTGTCGAACTGCCTCACGAGCCTGATAGAACAAGAATCCAAGGGCGACATTGAAGATGATGGCAGCGAAAAAAACTACCCACAAGCTAACTCTGATGGAGAGTTTTCTACGGATATAATTAAGGATTTCTTTCATGATAAATTAAGCCAATGCATAATAGTAGTGGAATACTTCCTACTTTTCACCTATAAGTTCTTCATACTTTACTTCGCGACTCAACATATTGTTTTCCTTCATCAGACGACTGGCCAGATGCACCATGTCCGGACGCAGACGGTACTCTCGTTTTTTTGACTCACGGTCCACAAGTAGGCGCAACACTTCCTTGAGCATCAGCTGTTGCATCACACGGTTTGTGGCAATATGGTCCTTATTGACGTACTGCATAACGATGTCCAAAGCCTCTTCAGGGTGACGAACTGCCCATTCCCAACCCTTCTGGCTGGCCTTAGCAAACTTCTTCGCCTGTTCGGGATGTCGCTCATAATATTCCCGAGTCATATAAACACCGTCTTCCTGTACATTATAGCCGTGGTCGCAGAAACGATAGACATTTTTATCCGTTATTTCGATACCCGCTTGGATTAGCTGGTTGTACTCATTGTAACTCATAACCAGAGTTGCATCAAGGGCACCAGCAACAAAAAGATTAATATCTTGAGCGAAGCGCACCCACTGATAGTTCAGGTGATCCTTGATGTTCATACAGATAGCTAAATGACCAAAGCCCGCACTCCAGATGCCGACTTTGGCACCTTTTTGCGTTAAGGGGTCTTTGCCGCGGGCTGAGACAATGACCGTCGCATTGTTCATCGATGTCTGCAAAATGTTCACCAACGATATGCCTTTGTCCAAATTCTCCAAAGCTTGACAAACCTGCATTGTCGTTGCCTGACAATCGCCAGAGAGTAGTCGGTTGATGGCTGGCTGCGTAGTCGTCGGATGTTCTATGTGCACATTTAGCCCTGCCTCTCGATAGAAACCTTTATATTCTGCCACGTAATAGCCGACAAACTGCGCCTGAGCAGTCCACTGAGGAGTAAAGACAATAGTCTCTTCCTTTGCTGTCGTTGCAAATACCATATTACCACAGAAAACAAACATGGTAAAGAAGGCAGCAATTAATAGAGAGCGACATAAATTTACAGACCTACCCGAGGACAAATAAACGCGTCTGGATATCAATATCCATTCCTTAATCATTTTCTTTATTGGTATTTTGTTACTTCACGCTGCAAAGATACGGATAAGCAAACAAAAAAACAAACGAATTTAAGTATTTTCGAAAGGGGATGTGCCGTTTTTGGCACATCTCCTTGTATTCTGTTTGAGTGTTACACTTACTCCAACTGATAACCGTATGACTTCATAGCGCGCTCACTCTGACGCCAATCCTTATCTATTTTAACAAACACCTCCAAGTAAATACTCTTGCCGAAGAACTTCTCCAGGCTTTTGCGTGCTTCAGTACTAACGCGTTTCAAGGCTACCCCCTGATGACCTATGATAATACCCTTCTGACTGTCACGCTCAACATAAATAACGGCATTGATATGGATATTATTATCTGTCTCCTTGAACTGCTCCACCACGACTTCTACACTGTAAGGGATTTCCTTATCATAATAGAGCAGAATCTTCTCGCGAATAATCTCGGTCACAAAGAAACGGGCAGGCTTATCTGTCCACTGATCCTTATCAAAGTATGCTGGACTTTCTGGCAGAAGCTCCTGAATGCGCTTAAGTACTACATCTACATTGAATTTATGCAAGGCACTGATGGGGATAATCTCTGCCTTGGGCAGGACAGCATGCCACTCCTCCACCTTCTGGGTGAGAACCTTCTGGTCCGAGATATCTATCTTGTTAATAAGTACCAGAACGGGCACCGTCATGCGCTGAACCTTCTCCAAGAACCCGGCATTCTTGTCAGGTGTCTCCACCATATCCGTTACATAGAGCAGGACATCGGCATCCTGAAGGGCGCTCTCAGAGAATTGCAGCATCTGCTCTTGCAACTTGTAGTTGGGTTTCAAAACGCCTGGAGTATCAGAAAAACAAATCTGCATCTCAGGTGTATTAAGGATACCCATAATACGGTGGCGGGTAGTTTGAGCCTTGAACGTAGCAATACTAATGCGTTCACCCACCAGAAGATTCATGAGCGTGCTCTTACCTACATTGGGATTACCTACTATGTTTACAAATCCTGCTTTATGCATGTTATTTTTAATGAAGAATCAAAGTTACCTTTAAACTCTAAACTGTCAACTCCTCCCTCCCATTTGGGGGAGGGCCGGGGAGAGAGGCCATCAACTATTTTCTCTTAGCGTACCACTCTTCGCGGGTAATCTCGCCTTCTTTATAGAACTCAGCGGGTTCTTTAGCAGCTTCTGCAGCACCGTCGTACCCCCAAATCATATAGCTGGCTCCCCAGGTGAAACCAGCGCCAAAAGCTGTGAACACCAATTTATCGCCTTTCTTCAGTCGTGGTTCATACTCCCAAAGACACAGGGGAAGAGTTCCTCCAGAGGTATTGGCCATGTGATCAATATTGACCATTACATGGTCTTCGTCAACACCTATACGCTTAGCCACAGAAACCTCTATATTTATATTTGCCTGATGAGGAATAACCCAAGCAATATTGTCTTTATTCAGGCCGTTTCGTTCTGTAAGTGTCTTAACAGCACTGCTCATATCCAAAACAGCATGCTTGTAAACGGCCCGACCTTCCTGATACACAAAATGCTCACGAGCATCAACAGTCTCGTGACTTGGCATCTTGGCAGAACCGCCAGCTGCCATGTGAAGATTCTGATATCCTTTTCCGTCAACTCTATAATATCCGTCCATCAAGCCGAGTTTCTCTGTTGTTGCTTCCATCATTACACAAGCTGCACCGTCACCAAAAATAGGACATGTATTGCGATCCTCATAGTTAGTCATACTACTCATGTGGTCACCACCACAGATTATGATGCGTTTGTAACGTCCGCTGCGAATATATGAGGCGCCGGCCTCCATGGCATAAAGGAATCCTGCACACGCAGCTTCCATATCGTATCCAAACGCATTTTTTAAACAACAGTCGCCTATAACTAATGAGGCCGTAGAGGGAAAATGATAGTCGGGAGTCGTGGTTGCACAGATAACCAACTCTATACTATCCGGATTAGCGCCTGTCTTACGCAGAAGTTGCTGAACAGCACGAGTCATCATATATGATGTACCACTTCCCTGCTCAGGTTTAAGAATATGGCGTGTCTTCACTCCTATTCGCTCCATAATCCACTCATCAGAAGTCTCAACTATGGTTGACATCTCCTCGTTATCCAGAATATAGTCCGGTACATATCCTCCGACACCGGTTATTACGGCATTAATTTCTTCCATTATCCTTTAACGTAATTTACAATAAAAATAAAGCCGCATGAGCCCAAAATATAAGGGCTATTGCGGCTTATTTCTTTACCTTAGAAGATTATGCTTCTTTCTCGATAGCAACCTTGCCGCGGTAATATCCGCATGCAGGGCATACTGTGTGATAAATGTGGAACTCACCGCAGTTAGGGCATACTGCCAATGCAGGAGCTACAGCCTTATCATGAGTTCTTCTCTTGAGGGTCCTAGTCTTGGACTGTCTTCTTTTAGGATGTGCCATTTTGTTTTATTTTTTATTGTTATCTAATATTTTCTTCAATTCGTTCCAGCGAGGGTCTATTGATTTTTCTTCCTCCTCTGCCGGTGCGAGAGAATCTAATGCCGCCGTCATCTGCTGGCTGCATGCTCCGTCTGGATGAACATGACGAAGGGGAATCTCCAGAGCAGCAAACTCATAGATGTTCCATGCTACATTCAGTACGCCATCGTCCTCAGGAACAACAATCAAATCGCCATCATCGGCAAATTCATCTCCCAGCTTTGCACGCAATACGTGCTCTGCTCTGATGGGGCAATCCATATAATCCAAGCAACGGTCGCACAAGACTTTAACTGTACCATCCAACTGGAACTTCAGTTCATAGGCACCAGCCGTCCGCTTCACCCGTAATGCGACATCCAGCTGACCCTGCTGAATTTCAGGACCCTGAACAGCGGAGAAGAAGTCATCCTCTACACGCCAGTTGTACGACACAGTACCTTCCGACATGCCTTTCAGATCCACTTTATAGCTATCCAGTTTCTCCATCGGGCTGCAAAATTACAAAAAAAACAAATAACGACGCAAGAATTTGCTCTAAAATTTGGTCTATTAGCGTTTTTTGAGCTCAATACGGAACGTTGTACCTTTCCCAATCTCGGAATTTTTCACAAAAATGCGTCCATTATGATATTCTTCCACAATTCTCTTCGCTAATGAAAGACCTAACCCCCAACCACGCTTTTTGGTAGTGAAGCCTGGGGTAAAAACATTCTTAAAATGATTCTTGGGAATACCCTTTCCTGTATCTGTTATCTCAACAGAAAAACAATTAGCTTCTTCACAGGCCACCAATGTTATTCTCCCACTCCCATCCATAGCGTCAATGGCGTTCTTGCAAAGATTTTCGATTACCCATTCAAAGAGCGGGGCACAGATATTGACTATAATGGGAGTCTGAGGCAATCGGCACGTCATACTTACACGGTTGCTGGTACGGCGGTTGATGTATTGAACCACCTGCTCCACCACTTCGTTCAGACTCTCGGGTTTGGGCTCTGGCTGTGAACCAATCTTACTGAAACGCTCAGCAATTCGCTGCAAACGCTGCACGTCTTTTCCCATCTCAGGCAAAAGCTCATCATCGGGATAGGTTTCACGCAACACTTCCTGCCAAGCCATCAGACTGCTAATAGGTGTTCCCAACTGATGAGCAGTTTCCTTACTGAGGCCCACCCACACTTTATTCTGCTCGGCTTTCTTGCTACTCAAAAGGGCAAAGATAGCCACAACGACAAATATCAGCACAATTCCCAACTGTACATAGGGCCACCATGCCAATCGCCACAATATAAGGCTGTCATCATAACAGATCTCCATATAGTCGGAGGAAGAAAGGTTTATACGTATCACTCTGCCTGATTGACGCATTTGCATGGACTTGGCCTTCACCACATCATTCTCATTCTGACGTTCATGTTCAGATATGGGTATGTTACGATAGTCCTGTACATTCCCTTCGCGATCAAGAACAACTACCGGAATAGTATTATTGCTATTAAGGACTGTCCACACAAGAGTAAGATCGGTATTCTCATCGGCATTGTTCAGGCTCCGCATGGCTTCTGCCCAAATCTCCATCTTGCGCTGTTCCTCTAGTTTGAGGTCACGCACAAGAATATTTGATACCACCAATGAGGCCACACTCAGAATAATTGCGGCAACCACCAGCAGAATCTTTACCTGACGAATTCTGTTTATCCACTGCATACGTTATAATAACGTATAAAATAACCGACTTATTGTGCAAAAAAGAAGAATGAAAAGTCGAGAGTTAAGATTTATGAATTAGCTGAAGATTATGAATTATGAATTATGAATTATGAATTAAAATTATTACCTTTGCCCCCATGAATACAAAATTACTATACATAATTATATATTTGGGGATGTTTTTTGCTTTCTCTTCATGTAGCGACAGCATGGATTTCCCTGACCTTTATGAGAATATCACCATTATTTACTGGATGGGGGATAATGGACTTAGTTCTACTGCAGAAAAGGATATTGAAGAACTTGTGCAAGGCAAAGACAAAATTCCTGCCAACAGTAAAATTATAATATATTACGACAAGACAAATGATTATCCCGTCATTTATCAACTGGATGCAGAAAACGGGAAAAAGATATGGAAACAATTCACTCGGGAAGAGGATTGCACTGATTCGCTAACCATTCTTACCAACCTGAAAGATATTATCAGAAATTTCCCCGCCAAAAATTACGGGTTAGCCTTCGGTTCACATGGCTCAGGATGGGTATGGCAACGACGAATGGCTTTAGGGCCAGACATCAGCCACAATAGCAATTATCTGAATATTCCCACTTTACGAGGTGTATTAGAGCAGTTACCACACTTTAAATACATCTTTTTTGATGTTTGTTTTATGCAAGGCATAGAAGTGGCTTATGAACTGCGTAATGTTACGGATTGGATTGTTGGCTCTCCTGCTGAGATTCCCGGACCTGGTGCCCCTTACAGCATCATTACCGAAGCATTATGCAAAGGTGACATAAATGGTATTGTAGAAGGGTACGAAGACTATTACCCTATCGGCAATTACAACGGTGTCGTTCTCTCCGCAATAAAATGCGATGAACTGGAAAACTTTGCAATCTGCACACGCCAATACATTGAGCAAGCCTTTGCTAACAGGCAAACCATCTCGGCCAGTGATATTCAGGCCATTCAAAAGTATTCTTCAGAATTCAGTTCCTACACATACTGTTTCGACATGAATTCAGCCATGTCACGCATTCTTTCGGAAGAAGAATACCTTAACTGGTTCCAATCATTTGACAATACCGTCCCTATACGCCAGGCTAAAACCGGTAAATGGTATGCACGTTATTGTTACGATGCAACAATCTACGATGCGGAACATTTTGGAGGTTTCTCAATGTACATTCCCAAAGATGATTATGAAGGGAATATCAAGAACACCGATTTGCGACGTTTCCAATGGTACAAAGCAGTTGGATGGGATAGAACCGGATGGTAAACACCCACCCTTAAATCATAATTTACAATAACCCATAATCAAAAAAAACACAAACAAATATGTTATTCAACAAACAGACATACGTACAACGACGAACTACACTGAAAGAGCAGGTTGGTTCTGGCATCATTCTATTGCTGGGCAATAACGATTCACCCGCCAATTATCCTTCGAACACATACCGATTCCGTCAGGACAGTTCTTTCCTTTATTACTTCGGACAGCATCGTGATGGCTTGGCAGGTATTATTGACATTGATAACAATCGTGAGTACCTCGTAGGTAACGACATTGACATTGAAGACATTGTGTGGTTTGGCAATGTTGACAGTGTAGCTGATATGGCTACACAATGTGGTGTGGGAAACACCTTTACCATGAACCAAATGGCAGATTTCCTGTCTCAGGCAAAAAAAGAAGGAAGAACCATTCACTTCCTGCCCCCCTATCGTCACGATTTAATGATTCAGCTTATGGACATTCTGGGCATACATCCCAGCCAGCAGCGTTCACAAGCTTCCGTTGCCCTCATCAAAGCTGTGGTAAACCAACGAGCTGTTAAGACTCCCGAAGAGATTGCAGAGATTGAGCGTGCCTGTGCCATTGGCTACGAGATGCACACCACAGCTATGAAGATGTGCCGGCCAGGTGTCACTGAACAAGAGATAAGTGGCCGCATCAGTGGTATTGCCTGCAGCTACGGTTGTATGGTGTCGTTCCAGAGCATCGTTAGCATGCATGGTGAGATTATGCATGGATACCCAAGCCCTCGCCCTTTGGAGGCTGGCCGTTTGTTACTGTGCGATGCAGGAGCCGAGACCAACGAGAACTACTGTAGCGATAATACACGTACTACTCCTATCAGTGGAAGATTTACACAACGCCAGAAGGAAATATACAGCATCGTAGAAGAATGTCATGACTATGCGCTCTCCCTTGCTGCACCTGGTATTAAATGGTGGGATGTTCACTTTGGCGTCTGCCGTCTGATGACAGAAAAGCTGAAGGATTTGGGCCTTATGAAGGGAGATACCGAAGAGGCCGTCATGGCTGGTGCCCATGCCATGTTCATGCCTCACGGTCTGGGACACATGATGGGAATGGATGTGCATGACATGGAAGGTCTGGGGCAGACTTACGTTGGTTTTGATGACGAAGTCCAGCCCAATCTGGAGCAGTTCGGAACCAATTGCCTACGCTGTGGACGTCGTCTGCAGGAAGGTTTCGTAATGACCGACGAACCTGGTATCTATTTCATCCCCGCCCTTATAGACGAGTGGAAGGCCAGCGGACATTGTGCCGAGTTCCTGAACTTCGACCTTCTGGAAACCTACAAGGACTTTGGCGGAATACGCATTGAGGACGATATCCTTATCACAGCCGACGGTTGCCGCTATCTGGGTAAAGACCGAATCCCTTATCACATTAGCGATGTAGAAGAATTTATCAACAAATAACAAACATTATTATTTTATGAAAAAAATTTTCCTTATTGCTTTGGCAGCTTTGACTGTTATGCCTGCTGGAGCTAAAGACAAAGACAAGAAGAAAGAGGCAGACAAAGACAGCCTTATCTTCACCACGATTATTGAGCATCCTGTAACAAGCATCAAGAACCAGAATAGCAGTGGTACTTGCTGGGCATATTCCTCTTTGGCATTTCTGGAGAGCGAAGCCATCAAGAAGCATCCTGAGATGAAGGACGACATAGACCTTTGTGAGTCTTTTCTCATTAGCAAAACTTATGTGGACCGTGCTGACAAGCATGTCCGTACACATGGTGATGCCAGCTTCAGCCAAGGAGGTTCCTTCGAGGACGCGCTCTACTGCATGGAACACTATGGACTTATCCCTGAGGGTATTATGCCCTACCCTATTACGAACTACGGAGATTCACTTTTTAACTTCGGTTCACTGTTCCCTCCAATGGAAGCATACCTAAAGAGTATCGCTCCAAAAGGCGCAAAGAAAATTCTGCATAAGGGTTGGAAGCAAGCTTTGCAGGGCATGCTCGACGGTTACTTCGGCACTTGCCCCACCGAATTCGAGTACAAGGGCAAGCGTTACACTCCCCAGTCCTTCGTTAAGGAATATCTTACCCTTGATCCAAACGACTATGTCAGCCTGACCAGTTATACACATCATCCCTATTATAGCACCTTCGCCCTCGAAATTGAGGATAACTGGCGTTGGGCAAGCAGCTACAACTTGCCTTTGGACGAGTTTATGCGTGTGATGTACGAAGCTGTACAGAACGGTTGGACTTTTGCTTGGGGTGCTGATGTCAGCGAGGAAGGTTTCAGCCGTCGCAACGGCAAGAACAAGAGCGTAGCTATGGTACCCGACACTAAGTTCAAAGCCGGAGTCGGTAGCGACCAGGCTCGCTGGACAGGCGAGAAGGGCTCTGATAAGGTTGAGATTGTAAGCGCCAACGCAGAGAAGAAAATTACTCCTGAAATGCGCCAAGAGGCTTACGACAACTGGGAAACAACTGACGACCACGGCATGCTGATCTATGGTTTGGCCAAGGATCAGTACGGAAAGGAATACTTTATGATGAAGAACTCATGGGGTGAAAGTGGTCCCTTCAAGGGTTTCTGGTACGTTAGCCAGCCATATGTTGCCTACAAGACCATGAATATCGTTATTAACAAAAACGCCGTTCCTGCCGACATTCGCAAAAAACTCGGTTTCTAATTCCCGGAAGAAACCAATCTGATAAAAGGTCCGTCCGCCACCAGTTCTTCCTTGGCACGCATGTAATCCAATGCCCAAGCAAGACTGTGCGGGCGGATTCCTTTTATGTCCAATTCCGAGATTTTGATGGGCCCATCTTTTAACTGACTGACAATCTTTTCCCTTATTTGCATATACTCTTGTTCGGTAACACCAGCTATATCTTCTTGCTCACAGACATCACAAATGCCGCAGCGATGCGTATTTTTTTCGCCAAAGTAGCTAAGCAACAGACTACTCCTGCATTCCTCTGTATTGACACAATATGCCTGCAAAGCTTTCAAGCGGAATTCATAAGCCTCCTTGCGCATCGTATAGATATGATAAGGGAATCCTAAATCTTCCTTCATTACTCTGCGTTGCAAGAAAGTTATCAGAGGTACGTGCTTACGTGGTATATAATTCACCAAACCCCTGCGCGAAAGCTCTTTTAAATCCTGATATATAATATCCAACGTCAAGCCAGTATCCCTACTTATCATATCCTCATCTATAAACACCATGTCTATGAAGATGCCTCCATACCGGCGTAGCATAGCAAGGATGATCTGCTCTCCCTGACTGTCAAGCACACTAAACAACTGGTTCCTTGTTGCGTCAATACGCAATCTACTGGTACCCTCTTCGGCATCACGATAGGCTATATAACCTGCTTTATCAAGGATATCAAGGGCGCTTGTCAGCATCAGCGGATGATAATGAAAAGTAACACAGAAACGTTCCATGTTAAACTCACGTGTTACATTCAGGCCGTCGCCAACGGCTAACTGCAGGAAACAGCACACATCTTCATATACTTTTCTCACAAAGTCCAAATCCGGGAAATGCTGCCTAACCCTACGTTTTGAGAGTTCCAACTCTTTACCGTCCATCACAATTACAGAACTGGCAGGCTTGCCGTCTCTTCCTGCACGACCTGCTTCCTGAAAGTACTCTTCAATAGAATCAGGCAAATCAACATGCACCACCAATCTAACATCCGACTTGTCTATTCCCATACCAAAGGCGTTTGTAGCTACCATTATACGGTAGTCACCTCTCAACCAGGCTTCCTGTCGGGAGTCCTTCTCGCCAGGCTTTAGTCCCGCATGATAAAAAGTTGCCGTATAGCCATATTCCACCAACTTCTTAGACAAATCGTCACACTTCTGTCTGTTCCGAGTATATACAATACACGAGCCGTCATAGGTATTCAGCAATTGAAGCAATCCTAAAATAGTTGCATCCGCATGAAGAACCTTATAAGCCAGATTGGGGCGGAAGAAACTCATACGGAACACATTTTCCTCTTTAAAGCCCAGGTTCTTCTGTATGTCTGCTGCTACCTCTGGAGTCGCCGTAGCAGTAAGAGCCAACATGGGGCAATCGGGCTTTACCTTTCTCACTTGCGCAATCTGTAAGTATGAAGGCCGGAAATCATATCCCCACTGACAGATACAATGCGCCTCGTCGACCGTTATAAAACTGATGTTCATGTGGCCCAGTTTCCTCAAAAAGAGCTCCGACGAGAGTCGTTCTGGCGATATATATAAAAACTTATATGCTCCGAATACGCTGTTCTCCAACACGACCATTGTTTGTTCGTGCGACAGGCCTGAGTGTACACAAGCAGCTTTAATGCCATGACTGTTCAATGCCTCAACCTGATCCTTCATCAAAGCCACAAGAGGGGTGATTACCAGACACATTCCCGGCTTGGCAAGAGCTGGTACTTGAAAGGTAATACTCTTACCGCCACCTGTTGGCATAAGACCAAGGGTGTCACGCCCGCTGCCAATACTCTCAATAATATCACGCTGAATACTGCGGAAATCATCATATCCCCAGTATCTTTTTAGAATGGAGAGATAGGTATCCATCTTATTCTCTCTTACAAGGCTGGCTTGATGTCCTCTATCTGTAACTGAACCTCGCCATGCTTGTGGCTGTTTTCCTCGAGTGTGTAAACTATATCAAAGGCCTGCTTGGTCTTAATATAACGTGCCTGAGAACTCTGACCGAAAGCAATACCGTTCATTACCCTACTGCTCTTGCTGTCGACCAGTTCCAACTTAATATGCTCCTGCTCACGCCCCACGACTCTGCTGGTTCCATAGTCATAAACCTGCTCTGTACAAAACATCGGCTTGGGATTCTCCGGACCATAAGGACTGAACCGCTTAAGATCAGAAAAGAAACGGAAGTTCACATCTTTAAAGTCGATTTTTGCCTCATACGTCAGTACGGCATTTGTCTGCTCGGGCAATATATATTTGTCCACATACTCCTCGAACCTGCGCTTGAACTCCGGAACATTATCCACCTTCATGCTCAGGCCGGCAGCATAAGTATGCCCACCAAAGTTCTCCAGTAAATCTCTGCAACTGTCTATCGCACTGTACACATCAAACCCGGCAACAGAACGAGCAGAACCCGTGACGATATCATCTGTACGAGTCAACACAACTGCGGGACGGAAATAGATTTCTGTGAGACGTGATGCCACAATACCTATCACTCCTCTGTGCCATTCCTCGTTGTAAAGTACAATCGCCTTATGCTCATGCTGATGATCCAAGGAAGCTACAATATGATTAGCCTCCTCCGTCATGGATTTATCCAAATCCTTGCGCTGCTCATTGTATTCATTAATAGTTGCAGCCTTCTCTTTTGCCACCTTATGATTCTTCTCTATCAGCAATGAAACAGCTTCTTTTCCGTTCTGCATACGACCCGATGCGTTTATACGCGGGCCTATTTTAAAGATAATGTCGTTCAATGACAGGTCTTTACCAGTCAGGCCACAGATATCTATCAAAGCTTTCACACCCGTGCTGGGACTCTGGTTTAACTGACGCAAACCATGATAGGCAAGAATTCTGTTCTCACCCATAATAGGAACAATGTCTGAAGCAATACTTATGGCACAAAGGTCAAGCAGCGGAATCAGATGACAAAATTCTATTCCGTTGTTAATGGCAAAGCCCTGCATCAGTTTGAAACCTACGCCACAACCACAAAGATCCTTATATGGATAAGTACTGTCTTCTTTCTTGGCATTCAAAATAGCCACAGCGGGAGGAAGTACTGGGTCAGGTACATGATGATCACAGATAATAAAGTCGATACCCAATTCCTTGGCATAAGCAATTTCATCAACAGCCTTAATACCGCAGTCAAGAACGATTACCAAACTGACACCTGTTTCATGCGCATAGTCCACACCCTGACGAGAAACGCCATAACCTTCTTCATTTCTACTCGGAATATAATAGTCGAGATTTGAGTAATACTGCTGAAGGAATCTGTAAACCAAAGCAACTGCAGTGCAGCCATCCACGTCATAGTCGCCATATACAAGAATACGTTCTTTCTTTCCCAAAGCCTCATTTAAGCGGTCCACAGCCTTCTGCATATCTTCAAACAGGAAGGGGTCCAGAAGATTGGTTAATTGGGGACGAAAGAACTTACGAGCCTCATCCACCGTACGAATACCTCTGTTCACAAGCAGAGTACCCATTACGGGGTTGATTCCTAAGCTGTTAGCAAGGTCTGCTGCCGTGCTCTTATCAGCTTCAGATGGCGCTTTATAATCCCAAATATAGCTCATAGGGTGTAAAGTTACAACAAAAAACACACTTATCAGCTAAATTTGGGTATTTATTGCATTTTTTTAACAAAAGAACCGCTTAAAAAGGAAGGGTCGGCTCCCAAACGGAGTGCCTTCTGTGCATCTGCCTGAGCCAGCTTCTTTTTTTTCATGGCTTTGTAAAGTTGCGAACGAGAGACGTAGCAGTCAGGGTTCTCGGGTTCCAACTCTATGGCATGTTCTATATCAACCTGTGCCAACTCATACTGTTTACGGTTGAGTAACATGCCACCGCGCACCAAGTAAAGTTCAGCATGCGAGGGAAAGAGTTGAACCAAGGCATCCATTTGTTCCATAGCCTCACGAGGACGACGGTCTTTCTCATTCAGTATAGCCAGCCCCAAACGAGCTTTCTCATTCATCGGCTCAAGTTTGACAAGACGGTCATAATCGGCACGTGCACGTTTGTAATCACGGCGTTGACTATAGAGGAAAGCGCGGTAGAAGAGTGCCTCCGTCTGGTCGGGTTCCAAATTCAACACCTCAATATAATCCGCCATAGCGCGATCCTGATTCTCCATGCGCATATAAAGTGCTGCCCTGCAAAGCAGAAGACTGGTAGTGGTGGATGAAATATTCAGACCTAACTTATACGATTCAAGCGCCTTCTGGAACTCTCCCCTACGCTCCTGAATGTTGCCTATATACTGATACAACAGAGCATTCGATTTTATCAGCGGGTCAGCATCCAAAGCCTCGCGGAAAGTAGCCTCTGCCTGCAGCAGGCTATCCTTTTGCAACTGCTCTAGTCCACGCTTCACCAACTGCTGATAGCGTTGTGCATGGGTGCTAACGGGAGCGATAACGTTAAGGGCAACAATAACGGAAAGGAGAAAAAATTTCATATCAATAACAGAAAGCCCCTCCCCAGAGAGGGGGGAGGGGTATGGGGAGAGGGTCTTTATTTACTTGTTTCTGATATAGTCAACAATCCACTTACCAACTTCCTTAGTGCCATACTTAGCACCCCCTTCTACCTGAATTTCAGGTGTGCGAACATTCTGGTCGAGAGATGCATTTACAGCCTCACGGATAAGAGCGCCTTCAGCCTTCAAGCCGAAATACTCATACAGCATAGCCACGCTCAGAATCTGAGCTAAGGGGTTGGCAATATTCAAGCCCTTACCCTGAGGCCATGAGCCGTGTATGGGTTCAAATACGGGTGTATGCTCACCTGTAGATGCGCTGGGCAACAGCCCCATAGAACCGGTGATGCAGGAGCCTTCGTCGGTAAGAATATCTCCGAAAGTATTCTCTGTTACCATTACATCAAAGAACTTTGGATCCTGAATCATACGCATAGCAGCGTTATCAACGTACATGAAATCGGTCTCCACATCGGGGTACTCTAACATTACCTCCTGAGCAACCTTACGCCACAGACGACTGCTGGCCAAGACGTTAGCCTTATCAACAACGGTCACGTGCTTACGACGCTGACGAGCATACTGATAGGCAACGCGCAAGATGCGCTCTACCTCTGGACGACTATAGAAATTGGTATCGTAAGCCTCATCGGTACCCTCTTTCTTCTCACCGAAATACATACCACCGGTAAGTTCACGGATACAGATAAAGTCAGCACCACGCACCAACTCATCCTTCAAAGGAGACTTGTGTACGAGGCAGTCGAAAGTCTCTACAGGACGGATATTGGCATAAAGCCCCAACTTCTTACGCATAGCAAGGAGACCCTGCTCAGGACGCACTTTAGCGGTAGGGTTATTATCGAACTTGGGGTCGCCAACGCTGGCAAAAAGCACAGCATCAGCCTCCATGCAAGTCTGGAATGTCTCTTCGGGGAAGGGGTCACCAACTTCATCAATGGCATGAGCACCGCAAAGAGCTTCCTTGTATGATACTTCGTGTCCAAACTTCTCGGCAATGGCACTTGTTACGGCCACGCCCTGCTCCATAATCTCTGGTCCGATACCATCACCGGCCAGTACTGCAATCTTAAGCTTCATATTCTAGTTCTATTATATTTAACATCTTTATGGTTGCCTTAATAGCCGCCTCCGTCTGGTCGGGATCAAGGGCACGGGTACGAAAAGTCTTATCTTTCCAAACCCAAGAAATAGTGGTCTGCACCAAGGCGTCTGTGCGTCCGCCAGGCGGAATGCTGACCTGATAGTTGTCGAGCCAAGGGAACTCACGGTTCAGGCGATCGCGATAGATATGTCGGCATGCCCGAACAAAGGCATCATACATACCATCTCCCATGGCAGATTCTTCATATACATTGCCAGCCACTTCCAGTTTCACACTTGCCATAGGCTTAAGTCCGTATGCCGTAGAAACCATGTAGCTTTTCAATTTTACCTTATCGTCTGGAGCCGAATGCTTCAGTACATCACTGACGATGTACGGAAGATCCTCTTGGGTAACGAGTTGTTTCTTATCACCCAACTCTATGATTCTGTCTGTTACACGACGAGTCTGTTCTGGCGTAAGTTCCAAACCCAGTTCCTCAAGATTCTTAAGGATATTGGCTTTGCCGGAATTTTTACCCAAGGCATATTCACGCTTTCGACCGAATCGTTCTGGAATCAGGTCATTGCAATAGAGGCTGTGCTTCTTATCTCCATCGGCATGAACACCGGCTACCTGCGTAAATACACTTTCACCAATGATAGGTTTGTTGGGCGGCACGGCAATTCCGGAGATACTTTCTACCATACGACTGGCCTTGTTCAGATTCTCCTCCACCAGTCCGGTACGACCATGGAAGTGGTCCTTCAGGATGGCCTGCACACTACTGAGTGGTGCATTACCGGCACGTTCACCCAATCCGTTAACTGAGGTGTGAACACCCTTACAACCATTTAATACGGCAGCCAAAACATTGCCAGCAGCCATATCATAGTCGTTATGTGCATGAAAATCGAAATGCAAATCAGGGTAACGTTCTACCATCTGTGAGATATACTGAGCCGTTAACATGGGATTCAGAATACCTAATGTATCAGGCAGCATAAAACGCTTTACGCCTGCTGAGCGGAGCGCATCAACAAATCCAAAGACGTACTGAGGATTGTCCTTCATACCATTCGACCA
>JAEEGL014482340.1_pt1 | contig 27845 bp, 19 predicted proteins | sample 9134231 | NCBI WGS metagenome assembly JAEEGL01 (sample SAMN16246548, study PRJNA631951) | gut metagenome | biome: gut microbiome; feature: rumen; material: fiber-attached | host: Bos | place: Iran: Karaj | collected 2018-10
GCCAAGCACGACAAGGAGGAGTTCCCCGACATCATCACCGCCAACATGAACGGGACCCCCTACTACACCAACTCCTCCCACCTGCCCGTCGGCTACACCGAAGACGTGTTCTCCGCTCTGGACATCCAGGATGATCTCCAGACGCTCTACACATCCGGCACCGTTTTCCATGCCTTCCTGGGTGAGAAACTCCCCGACTGGAAAGCTGCCGCCAACCTGGTCCGGAAGATCGCGGAGAACTACAAGCTGCCCTACTACACCATGTCCCCCACCTACTCCGTCTGCGCCGACCACGGCTACCTTACCGGCGAGCAGTATACCTGCCCCATCTGCGGAAAGAAGACCGAGGTTTACAGCCGCATCACCGGCTATTACCGCCCGGTACAGAACTGGAACGACGGTAAAGCCCAGGAGTTCAAGGATCGCCGGGTCTACAATATCGGCCACTCCGTGCTGACCCACACCGGGCCTAATCCCGCTCCCGCGGACAATGTTGCGGCTGAGACTCAGGCTGAGCCGGTCGTCACCGCCGCCCCCGCGGAAAAGGAACCGGCCGCCGGCGCCCAGGGCATCCTGCTGTTCAAGACCCCCACCTGCCCCAACTGCAAGGCTGCCGGCGCACTGCTGGATAAAGCCGGTATCGCTTATACGGCTCTCAATGCCAACGAAGAAAAGGATCTGGTCGCCAAGTACGGCGTCAAACAGGCACCCACTCTGGTGCTGCTCAACGGCGACGGTTTTGAGAAGTATCGCGGAGTGTCCGACATCAAGGGCTGGCTCATGAAGCGCTGAGGCGCAGAGGAACAGAAACACGGGCCGAAATTGCGCGGCAATTTCGGCCCGTCTCATGCTACAAAAGAGAAAGGGAACGATCACATGTATGATATCATCGTCGTCGGCGGCGGCCCCGCCGGTATGACAGCGGCTCTTTACGCCCAGCGCAACGGCAAATCCGCTCTGGTCATCGAGAAAAACGGTTTCGGCGGCCAGATCACCCACTCCCCCAAGGTGGAAAATTATCCCGGCACCCTGTCCATGAGCGGCAACGAGTTCGCTGAGCAGACCTTGAATCAGATCCTCGCCCAGGGAGCAGAGATCGAATTTGAGACCGTGACGGGCGTCCGTGCGGAAGGTGACCGCAAAATCGTCACCACCGAGGAGGGCAGTTCCTACGAATGCAAGGCCGTTATCCTGGCCACCGGTGTCAAGCACCGCATGCTTGGACTGGACGGCGAAGATGACCTTGTGGGAGAAGGAATCTCCTTCTGCGCGGTATGTGACGGGGATTTCTACAAGGACAAGGTCGTAGCTGTCGCCGGCGGCGGCAACTCCGCTCTTCAGGAAGCCATCCTTCTGGCGGAGAAATGCAGTCAGGTGATCATGCTGCAGGACCTCCCCTTCTTTACCGGCGAATCCCGGCTCCAGGACGTCCTGTTCGCCCGGCCCAACGTATCTTCCCTTACTGAGGTGAAATTCAACCGTCTCCTCACAGAGGGCGGCGAACTGACCGGTGTGGAGATCTCCCACCAGGGTCAGAACAAGACCATCCGCTGTGACGGCCTGTTTGTGGCGATCGGTCTGATCCCCGAGAACGAGCCCTTTGCCGATCTGGCCGATCTCAATAAATTCGGCTATTTCGATACAGATGAGCAGTGTCTTACACGGACACCCGGCGTTTTCGTTGCCGGTGACTGCCGCAGCAAGTTTGTCCGTCAGCTGACTACCGCAGTAGCGGACGGCGCAACAGCTGCTCTGGCTGCCTGCCGTTACATCAACGGGCTTTGACGCCCGATATCATCCGCCCGCTGTCTCCCCCGGGGACAGCGGGCGGTTTTTTTCTGCCAGAACTTGCGAACAATCAGAAAATGTGCTATAAACAAATAGTTAAATTTGCCGTATTTTTGCCTGCCGCAATATTTCCCCGCGGAAGAAAGAATGTGATAGCGTATGACTTTGAGAGATCTGGAGATTGGAAAACGCGCCGTGGTAACGTCAGTGGGCGGCAGCGGTGCTCTGCGTCAGCATCTGCTGGATATGGGCGTCATTCCGGGAACAGAGCTGTCCGTCGTCAAATACGCCCCTATGGGAGACCCCATGGAGGTCATGATCCACGGCTATCAGCTGACGCTGCGTCTGGCTGATGCTGCAGAGATCGGAGTCGATCCGCAATCTGCCGGAAAGCAGGATCTGTCGCCGCAGCAGAGTGGGGACAGGACCCTTCACCCAGGTCTCGGCGAAGGCGGCAAGTTTCATCCCAAGGGCAGCGGAGATCCCCTTCCGGACGGGACCGTCCTGACATTTGCCCTGGTGGGCAATCAGAACTGCGGCAAGACCACGCTGTTCAACCAACTTACCGGAGCCAACCAGCATGTGGGCAATTTCCCCGGCGTGACAGTGGATCGGAAAGACGGACGTATCCGGAAGCATCCGGAAACGCTGGTGACCGATCTGCCGGGCATCTATTCCATGTCTCCCTACTCCAGCGAGGAACTGGTCTCCCGCAACTTCGTGCTCGACGAGCATCCCCGGGCGATCATCAACATTGTTGACGCAACCAACATCGAGCGGAACCTCTATCTGACGATGCAGCTCCTGGAAATGAACGTTCCTATGGTAGTAGCTCTGAATATGATGGATGAGGTCACCGCCAATGGCGGCAGTGTAGACATCAACGCCATGGAGTCCATGCTCGGCGTACCGGTAGTGGCTATCTCTGCCTCAAAGAACCAGGGCGTGGATGAGCTCATCGACCACGCTGTCCATATCGCAAGATATCAGGAAAGGCCTCTGCGCCAGGATTTCTGCGATGAGAGCCAGAATGGCGGCGCTGTGCACCGGTGCCTCCACGGCATCAGTCATCTGATTGAGGATCATGCCCGGGCGGCCGGGCTGCCTCTGCGGTTTGCCGCCAGCAAGCTGGTGGAGGGCGATCCCCTCATTGCCGAACAGTTGAAACTGGACCAGAATGAAACGGAGATGGTGGAACATATCATTCTCCAGATGGAGACCGAACGCGGCCTGGACCGAAGCGCCGCCATCGCCGAGATGCGTTTTGCCTTTATCCGCCGGGTCTGTGCCTCCACCGTTCACAAGCCGACAGAGAGCCGGGAACGGCAGCGGAGCGAACGGATCGACCGGATTCTTACCGGGCGGTATACCGCTATTCCCGCATTCATCGCGATCATGGGGCTGGTCTTCTATCTGACCTTCAATGTCATCGGCGCTTTCTTCCAGAACGTGCTGGAGCAGGGCATCGATGCGCTGGCCGGCGCAGCAGACGCCGCGCTGACTTCCGCCCACGTCAATGACGCCCTGCACAGTCTGATCATCAAAGGCATCTTCACCGGCGTGGGCAGTGTTCTCAGTTTCCTGCCCATCATCGTGACGCTGTTTTTCTTTCTCTCGCTTCTGGAGGACAGCGGCTATATCGCCCGCGTCGCCTTCGTCATGGATAAACTCCTTCGGAAGATCGGCCTCTCCGGCCGGAGCATCGTCCCCATGCTCATCGGCTTCGGCTGTACGGTGCCGGCGGTCATGGCCACCCGTACCCTGCCCAGCGAACGCGACCGGAAAATGACGATCCTTCTGACTCCCTTCATGAGCTGCTCAGCCAAAGTCCCCATCTATGGCTTCTTCGTCAGCGCCTTCTTCCCCGGGCGGGGCGGGCTGATCATGACAGGGCTCTACGTGCTGGGAATCGTTCTGGGAATTCTCGCCGCTCTTCTCTACCGGGGCACCCTGTTCCGGGGCGAAGCGGTTCCCTTCGTCATGGAACTGCCCAACTATCGTCTGCCCGGAGCCAAAAACGTCATCCGCCTTCTGTGGGAAAAGGCCAAGGATTTCCTGCAGCGAGCTTTCTCCATCATTCTGATCGCCACTATCGTCATCTGGTTCCTGCAGAGTTTTGATCTGAGATTCAATATGGTCTCAGATTCCCATGAGAGCATCCTCGCTGCCGTTTCCGGGTACCTTGTGCCCCTGATGCGTCCTCTGGGGCTGGGTGACTGGAGGATCTGCACCTCACTGATCACCGGCTTCATAGCCAAGGAGAGCGTGGTTGCCACCATGGAGATCCTGTTCGGCAACTCTGTTGGCTCCGCCCTTTCCTCCCTGTCCGCCGCCTGCCTGCTGGTGTTTTCCCTGCTCTATACCCCATGTGTGGCAGCCACTGCCTCCATCCGCCGGGAACTGGGCAGAAAGTGGGCCGCAGGCGTGGTGATCTGGCAATGCGTGGTAGCCTGGGCAGCCGCTTTTATCGTTCATCTGATCGGATTGCTGTGAGGAGGATGCCATGAACGGAGCAGATCTTGTCGTGCTGGCTGTCCTGGCCGCCGTCGTCATCCTGGCTGTTTTCCTCCTGATCCGTCGAAAACGCCGGGGCGGATGCTGCGGCGGCAGCTGCGAAGGCTGCGCCGGATGCAGCGGCAGCAGAAAAACAGAATAACCAAAAAACCGCTCACAGACGCGATTGCGCTGCGCCTGTGAGCGGTTTTCTTTTTCTCTTTTCTCATTTGAAGAGATAGGATCCTCCGCATCCGGTAAAGACGCAGCGATCTCCCAGTTCCGCTTTCATCACCGCGCAGGCTTCCAGACCCGTGCAGTGGATGGGCAGCACCGCCTCCGGTTCTTCCCGGGCGAGTCGTTTGGCAGTTCCCCGGCGCATTTCACCCGTGGCTCCGTTCAGATGCATGCCCGCTACCACGCCACGGATCTTCTGTCGGGGAAACAGCTCCCGGGCGTATCTCACAGCAGCCATGATTCCCTTGTGGCTGCATCCGGAGAACACAATGATACCGCCGTTCTCCCACACGGCCAGGAACTGCTCGTGGGACATGGTATCCTGCCGAAGACCTCCGATTCCGTCCGGCCGGTAGAACTTCTCCACCGGAAGGAATCCCGGTTCATTGGGGATGGTTCCGGAGATCACCAGTCCGGGTGACAGCCAGTAGGGACCGTCCGTCAGGACAAAGCGATCGTGATAAGGGGCCAGTTCCTCCGGTTTCCAGGGTATGCCGCTGTCGTAGTCGTCGATCTTGCCGTCCGTAACGCCGTATGTGGGGCCGAAAGCATCCTTGTGAACATAGATCTTTGCTTTTTTGTTCTCCTTCAGGAAACGTAGCATTCCACCCGTGTGGTCCTGGTGACCGTGACTGATGACGCAGGTCTCCACCTCTGTCAGGTCTACGCCCAGCCTGACCGCATTTTCCCAGAACAGCTCCGAAGCTCCGGTGTCAAAGAGAATCTTTCTCCCGTCGGTCTCCACGTAGATGGACAGCCCGAACTCGCCCCGGACAGCGGGATCGCGCACATAGTTTTCCGATAGCAAAACCAGTTTCGTCATGTGGTCTCCTCTCCCTTCTCATGAATGATGGCCGTATCGGCCACAAGATGTCTGGACGGTTCCTGCCCGTCCAGGATTTTTCTGATTTCCCGGCTGACTGAGGCCACTTCCTCCTGAAACTCCCTGGCAGACATTCGCAGGACGCCGGAGCGGACTGCGGAAACCTGGATGAGGGCGTCGGATGTGACCACACGGACCTGTTCATTCTTGCCGATCTCCTGCACCAGTTTTTCAATATAAAGGTCGGCGGTCTCCCGCTCCATGGTATAAACGACCCCGATGCCGTGGAAATCCAGTTTCTCTCCCCTGTTTCCGCTCTGACGGTATCCGTCGAACACCAGAACCACTCTGCAGCGGCGGAACGCCGCAAATGCGCTGAGCAGGTTCATCAGCTTTTCCCGGGCGGATCCCAGGTCCTGCCTTGCCAGTTCCTTCAGTTCGTCCCACGCAAAGATCACGTTGTACCCGTCCACAATGAACCAGCTCCGGCGGATCTCCGCCGGCGCGTCCGCATCGCCGGAAAAACTGACTGCCGGCGCCGTGTAGGACGGCCGCTTGATGGGACCGAACTCCCGGAGCATGATTTCTTCCAGCGCTTTGTCATCAAGCGACAGATTCCGCCGGCTCACCTCCGGCTTATAGGGGATCTCCTTCTTGAGACAGCTCTCCAAATGCATGTACTCGCTCACTCTGTCCCATTTCACAGTGAAGCCGCCCCCATGGGCACAGAAAACGGAGTCAGGTGTATTTTCCAGATCCCGTTCCGGATCATAGCCCGTCTCGGCAATCACCGTCTCCGGATTGTGGCAGATGTCGTATCCGTCCGGTTCCAGCATCAGGCGCCCTCTGCCGCCGGTATAAGCCGCCACCTCGGCGGCATAGTCGTTCATGGCTGTCACCGGAGCCCGTCCGCGCAGAACGCTCATTCCGCCGGATTCCTGCGCCGGTTCCAGCCTTCCGTGTCTGGCCCGGATATCGTTGATGGCCCTGCCCATCTGCTCCGGCGGAACCTCCAGCCGGACCGCATACCAGGGCTCCAGCAGTTTCGATCTTGCCTGCATCAGCCCCTGACGGACTGCCCGGTAGGTGGCCTGGCGGAAGTCACCGCCTTCGGTGTGCTTCAGGTGAGCCCTTCCGGCGGCCAGTGTGATTCTGACGTCGGTAACGGGCGATCCGGTCAATACGCCCAGGTGGGTCTTCTCTTCCAGGTGGCTCAGGATCAGGCGCTGCCAGTTCCGATCCAGAACGTCCTCCCGGCACAGGCTCTGCAGCTCTACTCCACTGCCCGGCGGCAAGGGTTCCAGCAGAAGGTGTACCTCCGCGTAATGGCGCAGCGGCTCATAATGTCCCACGCCCTCCACGGTATCCTCTATCGTCTCTTTGTAGAGCACCCTGCCGCTGTCCACCTTCACTTCCACGCCGAACCTTCGGGCAATGACGCTCTTCAGGATCTCCGTCTGGACAGTCCCCATGAGGCTTACGTGGATCTCCTTCAGCCGGCTGTCGTATGTGATGTGGAGCTGGGGGTCTTCTTCTTCCAGCTGTCCCAGTTTCTGCATCATGACCTGAGGGTCCTCTCCTTCAGGCAGGACGATCCGATAGCTCATCACCGGTTCCAGAAACGGCGCCGCTGCGGCTTTCTCTGTCCCCAGTCCCATGCCGTTCTCCGTTTTTGTCAGACCGGTCACGGCGCAGACACCGCCGGCCCGGACCTCCTCGGCCACAGTGAACTTTGCCCCTGTGTAGAGCCGGATCTGATTGACTTTTTCGCTGGTATCGCCCCAGGCAACACTGTCTTTCACCCGCAGTGTGCCTCCCGTGATCTTCAGGTACGTCAGCCGGTTGCCCCTTTCGTCCCGGCTGATCTTAAAGACCCTTGCGCCAAACTCAGTGGGATAATCACGCGGCAGCAGATACCGTTCCAGATCGCCCAGAAACTCCTCCACACCGTCCATTTTCAAGCCGGAGCCGAACCAGCAGGGAAAGACGGCGCGGGATGCGATAGCCTCCGCCACAGCAGTATCCGGAAGACGGCCTGTTTCGAGATATGACTCCAGCAGATCCTCCCGGCTGACCGCCACCTGCTCAGCCCAGTCCTCTCCGCTGAAGTCAGCGCAGTCCTCGCTGATTTCCCGGCGGAGCTCCTCCATGAGACTCTCCCTGCTCCGGCGGGCAAAATCCATCTTCGTGACGAAGATCAGCGTGGGGATCCGGTAGTGTTCCAGCAACCGCCACAGGGTAACCGTATGCGACTGTATCCCGTCGATCCCGCTGATCACCAGGATCGCGTAGTCCAGAACCCGGAGGACCCTCTCCGTCTCGCTGGAAAAATCCACATGTCCCGGCGTGTCCAGCAGCGAGATGTTCCACTCTCCCAGTGTCAGTTCGGCCTGACTGGCAAAGATCGTAATGCCCCGGCTGCGCTCCAGTTCATGGGCGTCCATGGCAGTATCGCCGTGATCGACCCGTCCCGCCTTTCGCAGGCGGCCGGTCCGGTATAGAATCGCCTCAGCCAGCGTGGTCTTTCCCGCGTCCACATGGGCGAGGATGCCGACGGTGCAGTTTCTCATGATTGGGCTCCTCATCTCGTTTTTTTTATTGTAGCACACGCCGAATGCCTTGGCAAAGAAAAGTTCCCCCGGCCAGAGCCGGGGGAGCGGTATCTGTTCCGCCTCAGCGGTAGCTGTGGAGCCCGCTGAGGAGCGTATTGACGCCCACATAGGTGAAGATCACACAGAGGAAACCTGCCGCGGCGAAGACGGCCGCCTTCTTCCCCGTCATGCCGCGCCGCAGCCGCAGATGCAGAAAAACAGCGTAGATGATCCAGGTGATGAGGCTCCATGTCTCCTTGGGATCCCAGCTCCAGTAACTGCCCCAGGCCCGCTTGGCCCAGATGGCGCCGGTGATCATGCACATGGTCAGGAACAGAAACCCCAGCGCCACGGCCCGGTAAATGATCAGGTCCAGCGTCTTCTCCGCCGGGATCCGCTCCGCCAGCGTGCCGCGGAAGCGCCTCTTCAGCAGGTAGACCAGCGCTACCCCGAACGCCACGCCGAAACCGCCATAGCCGATGATGGCCATGCTGACATGAATCCCCAGCCAGCCGCTCTGCAACGCCGGCATCAGGGCATGGATCTCCCGGCTCTGCATGGCGGCGTAGCCGATGATCAGAAAGATCACCGGGGAAACGAACATACCCAGTACATCGAAGCGGTATTTTTTCACAAACACCAGGAAACACAGGGCGATGCCCCAGGCAAACGCCGAGGCAAATTCATACTGGTTCGTCAGCGGCAGACGGCCGGCATTGATCCCGCGGGCCGCGATGCAGGCGGTATGCACGGCAAACCCGGCCAGCAGGACCAGCCAGGCGGCTCTTCCGGCCCACTCCTTTTTTGCGGCGCCGTAGATGAAGTAGAGAGCAACGGCAACCAGATAGGCAGCCAGCGCCGCCATAAAGGTGACGCTTTCCACGGTATTAAGAAGCGGGTTCGTCTGCATGTGCTTTTCTCCTGTTCTGTTCCCACGGCCTCACATAGAAGGACAGGAACAGCCCTGTCAGCATGACAGCGGCCGCCGTCCCCACCAGCCAGGTTGTTGGGTCGGATCTCGCTACGATCAGCGTGTACTCCACCGGGTCGTACATGATGAACTCATACTCATGCACGGTGATGGGCTGACCGGGTTCCGCCAGATTCATTGCCATGAGATTTCCGTTGTAATAGATGCTGTAGAGGCTGTGGGGATTGTTGAGGTGCGGGCTGGCGGAGGAGAGGGAACCGTCCTCTCCCCGGACCAGATCCGGATAGAACTTGTTGAACATCAGCGCCAGGGACGGCAGATCGTCCGGGAACGTGTATTCCCCCGCGCAGATGAGATCCGTTTTCACCAGTTCCCCGTCTTTTCGGATTGCCACATAGTTTGCCCATCCCATGCTGTCCTGGTAGAAACTGTAGCCGAACGCATCGAAGGGGTGGTTTACGGAGGCCTCACCGCTGAGGCTCCGGCCGGTGCCGTCGGTGACGGTCAGCGCAGCGGTATACTGCTCCACGGTGTCATCCTCCCGGAGCAGGACCTGGAAGGCATTAATGGTCAGCTGCAGTCCTGTATCTCCCAAGGGCTGCGTGCTGTCCGGAATACCGTAGACCACCGCCTCCCGGCTCAGGAACTGTCCGGCGGCAAAGCCGATGATCAGCATCAGCATGCCCAGATGCGTCAGCCAGCTGCCCCAGATCCCGAAACTGCGCTTTCCGCCCGCCTTCCAGGCCCGGAAGACCGCCGGAAGCCGGGACACGCTGCAAAGGATCAGATTGAGACACAGCAGCGTCGCCAGCGCGATGAACCACCAGCAGGTAAAGACCCGGTCCAGCTTCAGGAAGAGAATCAGCCCGCCCGGGCCGGTACCGTACTGCTGGAAATACATGCCGGCGCTGCCTCCCTGGGGGATCACGCTGCCCGCCACACAGGCCGCTATGATGATAAACAGCAGGATAAAGCTGAACGGCATGCCGCGCAGGAAGCGGAAAAGCTTCCTGGCGATGCCGTTCACGCTGCTTTTGTCTGGTTGTCTCTTCTCGTTGGCCATAAGGACGGATCGGGTTTATCCCAGGAGTGCCAGCGCCTGTCTGGCCAGGTTCTCCGCCTTGTCCAGGCACTGGCGGGAAAGGGTGCTGTTGTGGGCGCCTTCGCTGTTCTCCACATAGACAAAGTCCCAGTAGAACTGCGCGTCGCGGTCCAGACTCCTGATCTGATCGATCACATCCTCGGACAGCGAGTTGTTCTCAATGGCGGCGGCCAGCTTGGTGTTGATCTCCACCAGCAGGGCGCTGATCTCCTTTTCCCGGCCGGTAATCTCCTCCTGGATGGCCTTGACCTTGGCGGCCAGATCCGCGTGGCACATGCTGCAGGTCTCTTTCAGCAGAGCCGAATTGTCCAGCGGGCTTGTCAGGAAGTGGTTGGCGTAGGGATCTCCCTTGGCCGTATAGGATACGCCCATGTGGCAATCGGCGCAGGAATAAGTCCCGCTGTGGACGCTGCCCTCGCCCATGTATGTCTCGAACTCCGGGTGCTGGACTTTGATCATCCCCACGCCGGTGTTCTTGTTGGTGAAGTCCACGAACCCCATCTGGTTGTAGAATGCCAGGATGGAATCCGGATCGAAATTGTCAGGGCTGTCGTAGGGTACGCTGGTGGCTTTGGTGGCCGGATCGAAATAATACTCGATATGGCACTGGGCGCAGCTAATCACGCTGCCGCTGACCTGCCCGGATGTCACCTCGTCTCCCATGGCGGCGGCCATGTAGTCGTGGGTGGCCACCATGGTCCCCGGGGTATTGGCGTGGCAGGAATAGCAGCTGACAGGCTCACTGACCTGGGCATACACCTCATTGAAGTCCAGCCCGTAGGCGTCTTTCCCCATGGCGTTGACCATGGCGGTAAAGTCCGGCGTCTTGCAGGTCAGGCAGTTGGCCAGTTTGTGAGGTCTGGTCGTCTCGGCGATGTCGTCCAGCGTGTAGCTGTGCCCGATGGCCTCGGTATAGTCAAAGCTGAAACCCATGCCGTCGTACAGAATCTGGATGTCCGGATCTGTCTCCACATAGGAGATGCGGCTGCCGCCGTGGCCCGTGTTCTCTTCGTTCTGCATGTAGCTGGCATAGATCTCCGGGTAGTAGGCGGACCATTCCTCGGCGCTGATCACATCGTTCAGCCGGTCGGTGGTGACCGCCGGCACTTCGGGGACCTTGATCTCCGAAATGCTGCCCACCTTCTTGTCTGCCAGCATCTGGGTGTGTCCCGTGACGTAGGTACTGGCGCCGAAGATCACCAGCAGGATCACGCCCAGGATCGACATGCATATGTCGAGGCTCCTGTTTTTCATCGATTTCCCCTCCGCTCTCCCTCAAAGTGGCCGATGCATGCGGGATATATCATCCTGATATTATAATCATATCATAAGAATACGGGCGTTTCAAGGAGAACTCTCTCGAACATGCACCTCTTTTCGCTATTTGTTGGCGTTGTCGCCGCCATTTCGTTATTTTGCCGCTCTTTTCTTTCGCTTCCGCGGCGTGTCCGTCCCGCCGCTCTTGTCATTTCTATCCTGTTGGGATATAATGGCAGCAAGAATTCTGTTGCCGAAAGGGGCGTTTCCAGATGTTCAGAAAGATCGGTTTTATCGGTACCGGCGTCATGGGCGGCGCCGTGGCTTCCCTTGCCGCGGCCGGAGATTCCTCCGCCGCGCTGTATCTGGCCAACCGCAGCACGGAAAAGGCCGCGGCTCTGGCCGAGGAACTTCCTGGCGCCGTTCTCTCTTTCAACGAGGAGATCGCCGCCGTATGCGATCTCATCTTCCTGGCGGTGAAGCCCCAGGTGATGCCTCACGTCCTTCCCTCCCTGGCTCCGGTACTGGCGGAACGTCAGGACCGCTTCGTGCTGGTGACCATGGCAGCAGGCCTTACCTGCGATACCATCCGTCAGTTGGCCGGCGGAGACTATCCCGTCATCCGCATGATGCCCAACACCCCCATCACCGTCGGCGAAGGTGCCATCCAGTATTGCGGACTTGGTGTGTCCTCTGGGGATCTGGACGCCTTTGCGTCTCTTCTGAAGGGGGCTGGTACCGTGGACGAGATCCCGGAGACCCTCATGGACGTTTCCTCCGCCCTCTCCGGCTGCGGCCCGGCCTTTGTCTGCCAGTTCATCGAAGCCCTGGCAGACGGCGGCGTTGCCTGCGGACTGCCCCGCCAGAAGGCTCTGGCCTACGCCGCCCAGGTGGTGGAGGGGACGGCCCGGATGGTCCGGCTCTCCAGCGAACATCCCGGCGTGCTGAAGGACCGGGTCTGCTCCCCAGCTGGCAGCACCATACAGGGGGTCCGGGTTCTGGAGGACGCCGGTTTCCGGGGCGCCGTCATGGAAGCGGTCATCGCCTCGTATGAGAAGAACCTGGAACTGAAAGCCGGAAAATAGCAGCGCTATGAACAAGCGAAAAAGACTGCGGCGCCTGGCCGCCGCCTACGGAAAGGTGCCGGATCCGTACTATTACCACGGGGACATGGAATATATCCGGGGTTACAGCGACTTTCGCCAGGAGCAGGCACGGGATCCTTTTTCACTGGATGATATCACCTGGAACGACCTGGGAATGGATGACGTCTTCCGGCGGATCAATCCGGGGCTCTCCTTCTCCGGGGAGCAGTACCTCTACCATATGCTCCGCACGCCCGCCGTAGACCGCTCCGTCTACGAAGAACGCCTGGCGTTGATCAGTCTGGTGGAGGCGGACGCCGACTTGAGGCTGAAGTCCCAGTACGCCCTCTCCCGGATGGGCTGCCGCCGGCGGGCGGACATGTGCCGCGCCTTTTATCCCTCCCACCACCCCGCCGGCATGCTGCTGGTCTATCTGGCTCTGCTGTTGGGCCTGCTGGCTGCGGCGGTTTCCCTCGCATGCGGCTACGCTTACGGTCTCCATTTCCTTTTCCTGATGATGGTGATCAACCCTCTGGTCCACGAGATTGCCAGGCGGCGCGTCCAGAGTGAGTTTGATACCGTAAACTATACGGTATCCATGGTCTTCGCCCTCCACCGGCTGCGAAAGCTGCGGCACCCGGATCTGGACCGGCATCTGGCTCCGGCCTACCGGTGCCTGGACCGGCTCCGCCCGGTTCTCCGGACCGGTGGGATCTCCTCGATCAAGGATGACGGCTTGGGTGATGTCCTCATAACCTTCACCCTTCTGGATCTCATCACCTATGAATACCTGAAGAACAAGCTGGGGCGCTGCCACGAGGAGATCTTTTCCATCCACGAATACCTGGGCAGGCTGGACGCCTCCATTGCCATCGCCTCCTACCGGCAGAGCGCATCCCGCTGGGCGGAACCGGATCTGTCCTTTGATCCCGGAGCTCCGGCCTCTGTCCGGGGAACGGGGCTTTTTCACCCGCTTCTGTCGGATCCTGTTCCCAACGATCTGATCACGGACCGCTCCATGCTGATCACCGGTTCCAACGCCTCGGGCAAATCCACCTACTTGAAAACAGCCGCCCTGTCTGCCGTCATGGCGCAGAGCCTCTGCACCGTCCCGGCGGAGTCCTACCGCGCAAACGCTTTCCACATCTACTCCTCCATGGCTCTCAGCGATGATCTCCTCTCCGGCGAGAGCTACTACGTCGTGGAGATCAAGTCCCTCAAGCGGATCCTGGACAGCATACACACACAATCCCCCGTCCTGTGCGTGGTGGACGAAGTACTGCGGGGCACCAACACGGTGGAGCGGATCGCCGCCTCCAGCCAGGTTCTTCGAGCCCTGCAGGCAGACAACGTTCTGTGCCTGGCAGCCACCCATGATATCGAACTGTGTGAACTGCTGGCGGAATCCTATCGGATGTTCCACTTTGAAGAGCAGGTCGATGACCGGGAAATGTCGTTCGATTACGTCCTGCGCCTCGGAAAGGCCACTTCCCGTAATGCCATCAACCTCCTTCGCTTCATGGGTTTTGACGAGACCATCGTCTGGCGCGCTCACGACAGCGCCACCCGGTATCTGGAAACGGGCAGCTGGGAATCCCCGAAATAACGGAAGAGCCGCTCTCCTGAAGGAGAGCGGCTCTTCGACTGTTTTCGGTCAGGCTCGCTGTCTCTTAACCCAGCGCGGCGGTGATAATCGCCATGGTATAGACTTCCTCGGCATTGCAGCCGCGGCTCAGGTCGTTGATCGGAGCGTTCAGGCCCTGCAGGATGGGTCCGTAGGCTGCGAATCCACCCAGGCGCTGGGCGATCTTATAGCCGATATTGCCGGCATTGATGTCGGGGAAGATGAAGGTGTTGGCATGACCGGCCACAGGGCTGCCGGGGAACTTCAGCTGGCCAACGGTGGGGGACACGGCTGCATCGAACTGCATCTCGCCGTCGATAGCCAGATCGGGAGCTGCCTCCTTGGCTTTGGCGCAGGCGTTGCGCATCTTGTCCACATCCTCGCCGGCGCCGGAGCCCTTCGTGGAGTAGCTCAGGTAGGCGATCTTGGGTTCCAGGCCGAAGATCTTGGCCGTCTCTGCTGTCTGGATGCCAATCTCCACCAGTTCATCTTCCGTGGGCTTGATGCAGATGGCGCAGTCAGCCATAACAATGGTTTCGTGACCGCCGTCGGCTTCCGGACGGACCAGAACGAAGCAGGAGGATACGATCTTGCTGCCGGGCTTGGTCTTGATGATCTGCAGGGCGGGACGGACGGTATCAGCGGTGGAATAGGTGGCGCCGCCCAGCAGGGCGTCGGCGTAGCCCATCTTCACTAGCATGGTTCCGAAATAGTTGCCCTTCGTCAGCGCGGCGCGGACCTGTTCCTCGGTCATTTTGCCCTTCCGCAGAGCGACCATCGTGGCCACCATTTCATCCATCCGGTCAAAGTTGGCGGGGTCGATGATCTCGGCTCCGGTCACGTCAAAGCCGGCCTTGGCGGCGGCAGCGTGGACCTCTTCGGGATTGCCCACCAGCACGGGCTTCAGGAAAGAATCCTTCAGCAGGCGGTCAGACGCCTCTAGGATACGGGGGTCGGTGCCCTCTGTGAACACGATCTTCCGGGGTTGCTCTTTCAGCTTCTCAATCAGGAATTCAAACATGTCTTCTTTTCCTCCTTTATATCCCTTTCGGCGCAAGACGGTACGTCGGAAGTTCTTTCTGTTGGCGGGATGAGTCCATTTTCGTCCCTTTCGCATACACGTAAAAAATACCACAATTCCCCGCAGTTGTCAATTTTTCCGGTGCTTTTTTCCCCGTCCGCAGTCGGCAAATGGTGCTTTACGCCACTTCCGCCATGTGGTATAATGACTGTCGAAAAAACACAGGAGGTGTCGTCAGATGGAGCGACTTTTCCCCCGTTTGACTGTTTCGATTCCCAAGCTGCGGCGCAACGCCGAGGAACACGTCCGCCGCTGCGCCGAAAAGGGAATTCAGGTCTGCGGCGTCATCAAAGGCTGCAACGGCCTGCCCCCCGTCGCCCGGGCCTTCGTGGAGGCCGGCGTCAATCAGCTGGGTTCCAGCCGTCTGGAGCAGATCGTCCGGTGCCGTGAAGCGGGCATCCCGGGACCTTATCTGCTGCTCCGCGTTCCCGGCATGACCGAACTGCCGGAAGTCGTCCGCTGGTGTGATCTGTCTCTTCAGAGCGAGCTGACGGTTCTGGATGCTCTGGAGGCAGAGTGCGCCAGCCAGCAGAGGACTCACAAGGTCATCGTCATGGCCGATCTGGGAGATATCCGGGAGGGCTTCTGGGATAAGGATGAGATGGTGAACGTCTGCGTCCATGTGGAGCGGGATCTTCCCCATGTGATCCTGGGCGGTATCGGGGTGAACCTGGGATGCGTTGGCTCCGTTCAGCCCACACCCGAGAAAATGCGCGATCTGCTGGTTCTGAGGGACCGGGTAGAAGCGGCCATCGGACGGAAGCTGGAGATCGTCTCCGGCGGCGCCACCAGCTCCTTTACCCTTGTCCACTGGAACACCATGCCTGAGGGGATCAACCACCTGCGCATCGGCGAGAACATCCTCCTGGGAAAGGATCTGCAGCTGGAGTGGGGGATCAGCGACATGGATTATCTGGCTATGGATACCTTCACCCTGACCGCCGAAGTGATTGAGGTAAAGACCAAACCCAGCTACCCGCAGGGAACGCTTTGTATCGACGCTTTCGGACATAAGCCGGAATATACCGACTACGGGATCCAGCGCCGGGCTATTCTGGCTCTGGGCAAGGCGGATGTAGGTGATGAGAAGGCGCTTCTCCCCCGGGACGAGGGCATTACCGCCTGGGGCGCCTCTTCCGATCACTGTATCCTGGACGTAACCCACGCCAGGAGGGAATTCAAGCCCGGTGATCTGGTGGATTTTTCCCTGGCCTACAGCAACCTTCTGTATATCTCCGCCCGGGAGGACGTCCGGATCGTCTATGACTACGGTGAAGGAGGCGCTGACGGATGGAAGGCATAGGGCTTCTCTTTCTGAACGCGGGGCTCACCGCCTTCGGGTTCTTCGTGACCGCTCCGATCCTGCTCAACGCCATCTCCACGTTCGGCGTCCAGAAGAAATTTGCCGAGACCATGGTTCAGGAGGGCATCATAGACGGCAAGGAAGTGCGGCAGATGCAGCCCAAGAAGCAGTTGGCCGGCGTGATCGTTGCCGCCGTTGTCCTGACCGCCGCAGCCCTGGTGTCCAGCCGGGTGGATTTCGGTCTCATCTGTATGTCCTTCGGATTTCTGGTCGGGCTGGTCCGGTATCGCAAGATCCTCCAGTTCAACAGTCTTACCGTCAAGCGGTTCCAGAACACCTATCGTGATCTGTACAATGCCGCCAAGCTGAACAAATACGTGGACAAGATGTTCTGATTCTTCCAAAAGCCAAAAAGATCCCGGAGCGATCGCTCCGGGATCTTTTCTGTTTGGGTTGCTTTCCGGTTTCCGGAAGGTTACGCGTTTTTCAGGGCCTCGTCGGCCTTGCGCATCTCCTCGAAGATGCCGGCGTGCTTCTTGGCCACGATGCTCTTGATGACCAGCAGGACGGCGATCATCAGGGCGATCTCAATGATCAGGCAGACGAACCAGATCTTGATGAACGGGGCGATCAGGAAGCCCACGAAGCTGACGCACACCACGGTGATGGCATAGGGCAGCTGGGTGTTCACGTGGTTGATGTGGTAGCAGTGGGCACCGGCGGAAGCCATGATGGTGGTATCGGAGATGGGGGAGCAGTGGTCGCCGCAGACGCCGCCGGCGCAGCAGGCGGCCAGGCCGATGGTGCACAGCACGGGATCGGTGCCATAGTCGAAGACCTGGCAGACGATGGGGGCCATGATGCCGATGGTGCCCCAGGAGGTACCGGTGGCGAAGGCGATCACGGAGGACAGGACGAAGATGACGGCGGGCAGGAAGTTCATCAGCTTGTCAGCATCGGCCAGCAGATTCTCAACGAACGCACCGGAGCCCAGGCCGGACTTAGTCATGGCGCCCAGCGTCCAGGCGAAGCAGAGGATCAGGATGGGGCTGACCATCTGGATGAAACCGTTGGGCACGGACTGGAAGCTCTTCTCAAAGCTGATGGCTTTGCGCAGCCAGAAGTAGATGAAGGTGAAGACCAGGGCCACGATGGCGCCCAGGCACAGGCCGGTGGAAGCATCGGCATCGGCGAAGGCATCCATGAAGGAGGCGCCATCCCAGAAGCCGCCGGTGTAGATCATGCCGATGATGCACATGACGATCAGGACGACGACGGGCAGGATCAGGTCCAGAACGGAGGACTTGCCGTGGCCTTCCTCATAGTCGTCAGCGCCAGCGAAGGGGCGATGCTCGGTGGTGAACAGATCGTCCTTGACCTGAGCGTTGTACTCATGGGTCAGCATGGGACCGTAGTCGATGTTCAGCAAGGAGATGACGATGATCATCACCAGGGTCAGCAGGCAGTAGTAGTTGTAGGGGATCTGCTGGATGAACATCTGGATGCCGGAGACATAGGTGTCATCCACGTAGCCGGCAACGGCGGCGGCCCAGGAGGACACGGGAGCCAGCATGCAGACGGGGGCGGCCGTGGCGTCGATGACGTAGGCCAGCTTGGCGCGGGAGATCTTGTGGGACTCGGTGACGGGACGCATCACGGAGCCGACGGTCAGGCAGTTGAAATAGTCGTCGATGAAGATCAGCACGCCCAGCAGCATGGTCATCAGCTGAGCTCCGCTGCGGGTGCGCACGGTCTTCTTGGCCCAGCGGCCGAAGGCTGCGGAACCGCCGCCCTTGTTCATCAGGTCGACCATGATGCCCAGGATCACCAGAAAGATCAGGATACCGACGTTCCAGGAGTCGCCGATGTTGCTGATCAGGCCCAGGCTGTAATCATCCTCGCCGCCGCCGATGAACACGCGGACGGTCTCCCAGGGCTTGAAGTGCGCAACCAGCAGAGCGCCGGTCAGCACGCCCAGGAACAGAGAGGAATATACCTCCTTGCTGATCAGGGCCAGAGCGATAGCGACTGCGGGGGGCAACAGGGACCATACCGTGCCGTACACACCGTCGGGATACTTGATCCCGAGGATGACCAGCAGCACGATCACCACGCACAGCGCTATGCCATAGGCGAGTTTCGTACTCTTCTTTTCCATTATGAGATTTACCTCCTCACAAAGTTTTGGTTTTACCATTTTACAATTTGTTCATATTTTTGTCAAGTTCCGCCCCTGTTTTTCGTTTTTTTAACAGGATTGCTGACGGATATTTGCTATTTTGCACAAAATGTAACGCCTTTCCCCCAACAATCCCAAAATATTTCATTTTACTGCAAAAAAAGTTTGTTTCTTCTCCCGAAGGAGCGGAAGCGTCGGTGATCTGCCGGCGCGCTCAGCCTCCTGCCGCATAAAAAACGCAGGCGTCGTCAGATATTGAAGAAGTCCTTCATCTGCCCCCACAGGATGAACAGCATAATGGCGGGTGTGACAAACCGGACGCAGAACCGGTAGAATTTATAGATTGTAAACCGGTTTCCCGCTGTTTCCACCTCTTCCCGAATGGCGTCCGGCTTGATGTCCCAGCCCACCATCAGACAGGTACAGATCCCGCACAGCGGCATCAGAACTCCCTCAGACACCATGTCCAAGAGATTCAGCCAGCTACTGCAGAATGCGGGCATGGTCTTTGCGTTCACAAAAAACTTCTGGAAGGGGATCCACAGGCCGTTGTGCCCGAGTCCGTCGGCACAGGTCACGGTGCACAGGACGCCCGCCGCCAGCATGGTCAGCAGAGCGTACAGCCACCGGCGCTCTCTGCGTCCCTTGCTGCGGTTGCGGTCCACGAAGTAGGCTACCGGGACCTCCAGCAGCGAGACCGAGGAACTGATGGCGGCAAGCACCACCAGTCCGTAAAACAGAATCCCGAAAACGGGTCCGACCCGGCCCATTCCCTCAAAGACGTCCTGCAGCGTCACAAACAGCAGCGACGGCCCGCGCATGGCGTCTTCCGGCGCCCCCAGCGCAAAAGCAGCGGGCAGGACGGCCATGCCTGCCAGCAGGCCTACCATCGCTCCGGCAGACGCGACGATCACGGTGTTCTTCACCAGGTTCTGCTTTTTTTCCACGTAGGAACCGTAGGTGATCAGTGCGCCGATCGATAGAGACAGGGAAAAGAACATCTGCCCTCCGGCAGTTTTCAGGACCTCCAGGAAATCCTCTTTCAGCGGCTGAAAATTGGGAGCGAACATGAAACGCAGGCCTTCCTCCGCACCAGGGAGCGTACAGGATCGGGCGATGACGATCAGCAGCATGACAAAAAGCGCCGGCATGCCCACGGAGCAGAAGCGCTCAATCCCTCCGGACACGCCGCCCAGTACGATCAGGGCGGTAATCAGAAGAAACACCCCGCCGAAGACAACGCTCTCCTGCTGGTTTCCGATGAGCTCCGCAAAAATAGTTGCGCCGTTCAGACCGTTGGCGCCCCACTCCGTTCCAAACAGGCTTCCCACGTTCAGGACCAGATATTTGACGCAATAGCCGCCAAGCGCTGAGTAGAAGGCCAGGATCAGCGTGGAGGTAACAGGTGTCAGCCAGCCGACCCATTTAAAGCGTCTGGAAACCATCCCGTAGGCTGACACGGAATTCGTTCCTGTCTTGCGCCCGATCGCCAGTTCGCTGAGCATCAGGACCAGGCCGCAGACCGCTGTCAGCAGCAGGTAAAGGATCAGGAAGGCAAAGCCGCCGCCCTTGCCCATTTTATAGGGAAAGCCCCAAATGTTTCCCAGGCCAACGGCAGAGCCGATAGCTGCCATCAAAAAGCCGAAATTGGACCTGAAGCCCTTTCTCTCCTCCACGAATGTCTCCCCTTCCCCGGAGTGCCGGTTCACAAACGGCTCTCCGCCTGCCGCGGCAATTCCGCAGCGCACAGTTTCCACCGCACAGTATACACGATTTGTATAGGATGCACAAGTATAATTTGCGATTTAACGCATTCTTTGTCTGCTTTTACCATTTAATGTGCTATCTAGTCGAAGGGGCTTCCGTGCGGATCTGTTCCTCAGTTTTTCATGCCGTCTTTTCCCGGCTCGGAGACTTTGCGGCAAACCCGGAAAACCCATATTGGGAATTGAAATTCTCCTGTGCTCTATGATAAAATAATATGGTTCTGTTCCAGGGAATACAGGCTTTCTTCAAATCATGGGCAAAAAAAATAGCCATGCCTCTCGGCATGGTCGTTTCTTCCGGGTTTACCGCTCGCTGGGCTGCCAGTCGCTGTCGCTGAAAATCAGGTCGTCCAGGTCCGTATACTCGCTTCTCTGAAGCATCTTGTCTGTTCTCCTTTCCGCTAAGATTCTTACATTATAGGCCTTTTTTCCTCATTTGCAAGGGCAATCTTCTCTGATTATTGTCCGCACATTTCTGAATATTTTGTGTAATTTTGTTACAGGAGACGCCCCGTATGCGTGAATTTTCCGCAGGACAATTCGATATAGCAGTCATCGGCGCCGGCCATGCCGGCATCGAGGCAGCTCTGGCGGCCGCCCGCCTGGGGCTGTCCACGGTGTGTTTTACCATCAACCTGGATGCGGTAGGCAATATGCCCTGCAATCCGGCAGTCGGAGGCACCGGCAAAGGTCATCTGGTCCGCGAGCTGGACGCGCTGGGAGGGGAAATGGCCCGTGCGGCCGATACCGCCTGCATCCAGTACCGGATGCTGAACCGCGGGAAGGGTCCTGCCGTTCACTCGCTGAGGGCTCAGGCAGACCGGCGATTGTACCAGCAGGTAATGAAACGGACGCTGGAGCGACAGGAAAACCTCTCTCTGCGGCAGGCTGAAGTGGTGGACATCCGGACAGAAGACGGACGGGTGTCTCAGGTGGTGCTGCGCACCGGAGCGGTCTTCCGGGTGAAAGCGGTAGTCATCGCTACCGGCACTTTCCTGCGGGGCCGTACGATCGTGGGAGATTGTATTGAGGATTCCGGTCCCGACGGGATGCACGCGTCCCTTCTTCTTTCCCGCCGGCTGGAAGAACTTGGGCTGCCGCTGCGGCGCTTCAAGACCGGCACACCGCCAAGGGTAAACGCCCGGTCGGTAGACTTCAGCCGGATGGAACTCCAGAGCGGAGACGAAAACCCTCAGCCGTTCAGTTTCTCGACCGAGCAGGTACCGGAAAACCGGGCTGTCTGCTACCTCACCTACACCAACGCGGAGACCCACCGGATCATCCGGGACAATCTGGACCGGAGCCCTCTTTATTCCGGAACGATTGAGGGTGTGGGACCCCGGTACTGCCCCTCCATTGAAACAAAGATCGTCCGTTTTGCGGACAAGGAGCGGCATCAGCTCTTCATTGAGCCTATGGGGCTTGATACGGAGGAACTGTATATTCAGGGACTTTCTTCCTCCCTGCCGGAAGACGTGCAGCTGAAGATGCTCCACACCATCCCGGGGCTTGAACACGCCGAGATGATGCGCCCGGCTTATGCTATCGAATACGATTGCATCGATCCGCTGGCTCTGAAGCCCACCCTGGAGACCAAGCAGGTTGCGGGGCTGTACGGGGCCGGGCAGTTCAACGGATCCTCCGGTTACGAGGAGGCCGCTGTCCAGGGCTTCGTTGCGGGCGTCAACGCAGCCCTGTCCCTGCAGGGCAGGCCCCCCCTGATCCTCAGCCGCAGCGAGAGCTATATCGGGACTCTTATCGACGATCTGGTAACCAAGGGGACCAACGAGCCGTACCGGATCATGACGAGCCGCTCGGAATACCGGCTGCTGCTGCGTCAGGATAACGCAGACCGGCGTCTTGCCGCCGTCGGGCATCGCATCGGTCTCGTGAGCGAAGACCGGCTCCGGGCTGTCGATGCGAAATATGAAGCCGTAGAACGGGAGATCCGCCGGCTGGAACACACCGGCACACCGGGCAGCCAAGCGCTCAATTCCCTGCTGGCGGAACGCGGAACCGCGCCTGTCAGCGATGGCTGCCGTCTCATCGACCTGCTGCGCCGGCCTCAGGTCAGCTACGCCGACCTGGCGCCGTTTGACCCGGAACGGCCATCCCTTACAGCCGCCGAAGAGGAGCAGGTTGAGATCTCCGTAAAGTATGAAGGTTACATCCGCAGACAGATGCGGGACGTGGAGGAGTTTGAAAAGCTGGAACGGCATGCAATTCCTTCCGGCATCGACTTCAGCAGCCTGCAGGGACTCCGGCTGGAAGCCCGCGAGAAGCTCAGTGCCGTACGTCCGGCGAATCTCGGGCAGGCCAGCCGGATTTCCGGCGTATCTCCTGCAGACATTGCCGCACTGATGATACATCTGGAAAAGGAGAATGGGTAATAACATGGGTAAACTGCGATTTTTCCTGGCGCTCTGGCTGGCCAAACTGTCCATCCCTGCGCTGAAAATCACCGGGCATAACGGCACGGATTTCCCCGGATCACTGGCCGTAAAGCTCTGCCCGGATTTCCTTCGCTATGTGGAAAAGCCGAAGACCATCATCGCCGTGACCGGCACCAACGGCAAGACCACCGTCAGCAATATGCTCTCCGACGTTCTGGAAGCCCAGGGTCTCCGGGTCATGGGAAACCGCTTCGGGAGCAATATCGCGTCCGGTATCTCCACCGCCTTCATCCGCAGCTGTGATCTGCTGGGCCGGGTGCGGAAGTGCGACATTGCCGTCCTGGAAGTGGATGAGCGGTCCTCCCCCCGGATCTATCCTTTCGTGAAGCCGGACTATGTGGTGCTGACCAATCTGTTCCGGGACTCCATCATGCGCAATGCGCACCCTTATTTCATCGCCGACGTGCTGACGCGGAGCATTCCCGCCTCCAGCAAACTGATCCTGAACGCCGACGATCTCATCTCCTGTTCCGTATCGCCCGGCAACTCCCGGGTCTATTTCGGCATTGACCGGCTGGACAGCGACGTCACCGACTGCATCAACCTGATCGACGACGTTCGGATCTGCCCCCGGTGCAGCGGAAAGCTGGAATACGCCTACCGGCGTTACCACCACATCGGCAAGGCGCACTGCAGCCAGTGCGGCTTTGCCTCTCCCGAGAGCGATTATCTGGCTTCCGGCGTGAATTTTGCCGACCGGACGATGGTAATCCGCGAAAACGGGAAGGAGTATCCCTATCGTCTCATCACCGACAGTATATTTAATGTATATAATATGGTCACGGTTGCCGCCACACTGCGGCAGCTGGGCTATGATCACAGCACGATCGCCGCTGCCCTTGGCAGGACGTCAGTAGCTTCCACCCGCCACAGCGAAGAGCGTGTGGGCGAGGTCACTCTCGTCCGGCAGATGTCCAAGGAGAAGAACGCTCTGGCCGGATCCCGCGCCTTCGACTACATCGCCGGCCGTCCCGGCCGCAAGGAACTCCTCCTGATGATGAACTGTCTGGGCGACACTCACCACTGGTCCGAAAACACCTGCTGGATTTTTGACGCGGATTTTGAATTTCTCAACCACGAGAGCATCGTTCAGATCGTCTGCGCCGGTGCCCGCTGTCTGGATTACCGGCTTCGCCTCCTGATGGCAGGAGTGCCGGAAGAGAAAATCCTCTGTGTGGAGGATGAGTTCAAGGCGGCAGAGGCCCTGCTCTTCACGCCGGGAGATGACGTATATATCCTGTACGGCACCGATTCGCTGGGCCTGGCCTATAAAGTCTATGACCACATGAAAGAGCTGGCGCTCCGGCATGCGGCTGAAAAGGAGGCGGGAAAATGAGGGTTGAAATTCTCTATCCGGAGATCTGCAACCTCTCCGGCGACGGTATGAATATCCGGTATCTGCACCAGTGCTGCCCGGCTTTGGAGATTCTGGAAACAGGGCTCAAAGACCGCCCCGCCTTTCCGGATGGCTCTGCAGACCTTGTCTATCTGGGGTCGGCCACCGAGAAAGGGCTGGAACTGATGACTGCTGCCCTGAAACCCTATCGAAAAGAGCTTTCAGATCGCATCGATGCCGGCCAGCTGATGCTGGTCACCGGAAACGCCCTGGACGCCCTGGGCAGCCGTGTCACCAGCGATGACGGCTGGCAGCTGGAAGGGCTTGGCCTTCTGGATACCCATGCCGAATACCATATGATGGACCGCCACAACAGTTTCTTCCTGGGACAGTTTGAAGGCATGGACATCGTGGGCTTCAAAAGCCTCTTCGGTCATACCTACGGCGCTTCTGACGGAACAGAGCCTCTGTTCACCGTGGAAAAAGGCGTCGGCCGTTTTCCCGGCGCGGCAGTGGAGGGCTTCCGCCGGAAAAACCTGCTGGCGACCTATCTCACCGGGCCGCTGCTGGTTCTCAATCCTCCCTTCACCAAGTGGCTGCTGCGGCAGATGGGTGCGCCTGACACACTGGCTTTCGAAGCGGCTGCCATGGCAAACTACGAAAAGCGCGTAGCGGAGTTTCGTGAGACCGGCAGGCCTTATATGTACTGATCCCCCGGATACAGAAACGCGGACAGCTGACGCTGTCCGCGTTTTTCTTCTGTTGTCTCATCGGCTGATATGGAGCCGCGCAAGCACCCTGTCCATCATCTCTCTTCCAAAGAGCCAGTCGATGATACCCAGCCGGTAGGTAATGAACAGGTACGCTCCTATGGACAGCACCCCGGAAACGCCAAGTTCCAGCAAGGTGATCACATAGCCGGTGCCCCGGAAGAACACCAGGCGCAGCAGCAGCATGATCGCCACGGGGATCGCCGTGGTAATGACAGCCCGGATCGCCGTGCGGAATACGGAGCGGTAGCGGAACCGGTACTTTTTCCGCAGCGCCGCAAACACGATGATGATGGAAACCGAGAACCCGATGGCGGAAGCCAGCGCCGTACCCAGATAGGGCTTGAGTCCCAATCTGTGGAGAAGGAGAATCAGGGGGACGTCCAGTGCGGCGTTGAGAACAAGGCCTATCAGCGTACTGACAAAAATCAGGCGGTATTGCTTCATGCCCTGAAGCACCATGTTTACCACCAGCTGGATGCTGTAGATGAAATTGGACAGCGTCAGAACGCGCAGGGCGTAAGCGCCGGGATCACTCGGTCCGTAGAAAATCCGGTAGACTTCCCAGGCGTTAACCACCAGAAACAGCCCAAGCGGAACGGATACGTACAGGATGGTATTGATGGCCTGGTTGTACTTTTTGTTCAGCCCCCGGAAGTCTCCCAGAACATAATGCTCCGAAACGAAGGGGATCACACTGGCGCACAGGCCCATGGCAAGGGCGTTGATGATGGTGCAGATCTTGGGTCCCCAGGTATTGATGACGCTGGCGAAGTACTCGCACTCAGCCCCGGAATAGCCGATCATATAGAGGCCTTTCAGGATGAATCTCATATCCACCAGGTTGTAGAGGTTCTCCGTCACCGCGATGAGAATGACCGGGATCGCATACGTCACGATCTTGCCGATGATCTCCCTCTGGCTCACCCGTGCGTAACGAACGCCCGTGACGCCCTGCATCAGTTCCCGGCGTCCCTGATGCGTCTTGATCCTCAGATAGAGGAATGCCGCCGCGCCGCCGATCACAGGGCCCAGCAGCGCTGCCGCCACGCCGATCTCCGTGCTTTGGTGGAGCAGTCTTATGGCTGTAAACGACCCCACCAGCACCACAAAGATCCGCACCAGCTGCTCGATGACCTGGCTCACCGAGGAAACCGCCACATACTTGTTGCCCTGGAGGTAGCCCCTCAGAACGCTGGTGAACGGGATGATCAGGAGACAGAGGGAGATGGATCGGATCGCCAGTTTGATGCTTTCGGCTGAAGCGCCTCCCTCTATGCCGTTGTGGAAAAACTTTACGATCAGTCCGGCAAAGACGAACATCACCGCAAAGGCAATTATCGCGATGATCGCGATCATCTTATTGGCCACCCGGAACGCTTTCTCCCTCTCGTTGAACAGCTTCAGCGTGTTGTACTCAGCGATGAGAATGCTGACGGCGGTCGGAATCCCGCTGGTGGAGATGTTCAGAAACAGGATATAGACGTTATAGGCATAGGAGTACAGAACGCCGCCCGCTTCGCCGATGATCTTGTAGAACGGGATCACGTAGACGGCGCCCAGGACCTTGGCGATCAGTATCATCAAATAGGCGACCAGCGTCCCCTCAACAAAGGAGTTTTTTCTCATGTACGTCCCTTTCGGTGCGGCAGCCGGCCATGTTCTGCAAGCCGGGTTCAGACCTGCCTTCCGGTATAATGCCGCTACTGCACCACTTTAATCTTCATCTCATTATATCTGCAGCCCCCGGCTTTTTCAAGCCCTTCTCGTCATTTCCGAACGCCCGGCAAAGATGAAAAGGGAGGCGTCCCGGGCGGGACGCCTCCCCTCTGTACGGAAGCGGAAGATCAGTCGTTGTACATGCTGATCAGCTTGGTCAGGTGCTCGTAGCGGGCCTTTGCTTCCTCCTCGTTGCGCTCGAACAGGACGCCGGCGCGATCGGGGAACTCGCGGGTCAGGCGGGAGTAGCGGGCCTCGTTCATGAGGAACTCGCGGTAGCCGCCGGCCGGAGCCTTGGAATCCAGGCTGAACTTCTTCTCCGCAGCGGGATTGTAGCGGAAGAGGTTCCAGTAACCGCACTCCACAGCCTTCTTCATTTCCTTCTGGCAGTTCGTCATGCCGCCCTTGATGCTGTGCATCTCGCAGGGGGAATAGCCGATGATCAGAGAAGGACCGGGATAGGCCTCAGCCTCGGTGATGGCCTTGATGGTCTGAGCGGGATTGGCGCCCATTGCCACCTGAGCCACGTACACGTAGCCGTACTGCATGGCGATCTCGGACAGGCTCTTCTTCTTGATCTCCTTGCCGGCAGCGGCAAACTGTGCCACCTGGCCGATGTTGGAGGCCTTGGATGCCTGGCCGCCGGTATTGGAGTACACCTCGGTATCAAACACGAAGATGTTCACATCCTGCTTGGAAGCGATGACGTGATCCAGTCCGCCGTAGCCGATATCGTAGGCCCAGCCGTCGCCGCCGAAGATCCAGACGCTCTTCTTGCGGAGATAGTCCTTCTTCTCCAGGATGGCACGGCCCAGCGTGCAGGCGGGGCAGGGGCAGGCGGGCAGCACGTTCTCCTCCAGCGCCTTGATGTACTCGTCGGTGGCGGGGCTGTTGGCGGTGCCGTCGGCCATGGTGTCGAGCCATTTCTGGGCGGCGTCCTTCAGCTCCCCGGCCGTCATGGGTTGGGCGATCAGCTGGCGGGTCAGCTCTGCCAGGTCGTCCCGGATCTTCTGCTGGCCGACCATCAGGCCGAGGCCGTGCTCGGCGTTATCCTCAAACAGGGAGTTGATCCAGGCAGGACCCTTGCCTTCCTTGTTGGTGCAGTAGGGGGAAGTAGCGGCCGGACCGCCCCAGATGGAGGAGCAGCCGGTGGCGTTGGTGATATACATCCGGTCGCCGAACAGCTGGCTCACCAGGCGGGCATAGCTGGTCTCGGCGCAGCCGGCGCAGGAACCGGAGAACTCCAGCATGGGCTGCTTGAACTGGCTGCCCTTGACGGTGTTGTCCTGCATATCCTTCTTGTCGGC
>JAEEGL012123589.1_pt1 | contig 27843 bp, 17 predicted proteins | sample 9134231 | NCBI WGS metagenome assembly JAEEGL01 (sample SAMN16246548, study PRJNA631951) | gut metagenome | biome: gut microbiome; feature: rumen; material: fiber-attached | host: Bos | place: Iran: Karaj | collected 2018-10
AACTCTGTAGTAAATTCCGCTTAAACCTACATAATTCCAGGAAAGTCCCATCCAGTATCTCTCGTAAGGACAATCTTCCATTACGGCAATTACTACATTTCTGGGATCAAATTTGTCGAATCCGATTTTCTTATCGAGAGCTCTCATAGCTTCCTCAGAAACCGAATATCCCGAAATCAGACTTGAAACGCCAAGTTCCGCAGCAGTATACTTCCTATTCCAGCCCAGAGCCTGAGGATTAATTGTCGCTATTGTGCTGGACCTTTTTCCTTTGGCGATATCTGATGTTGCCTGCTTAAATGCCTCGTAAAGAGGTTTGCTGGAAGCCGGAAGTCTGTCTCCGACAAGTGAGGATGCATAGCGAGGATCTACTGAATCTTCGTCAGAGATATTGGCATCAATATAACTGTACAAAAGTTCATCCGCATCAATTTCTTCTCCGTCAAAAAAGTCTTCTTCGGAAGAAATAAAATGTGCTTCTGCAGAAAATCCAAGACCTGCATCAATTCCGTCTTCTTCTTCAGTAACAAATACTTTTTCAGAAGAAATCTCGGGTTCTGCTTCGATGTCTTCGTCAGCATCTGCGTTTTCGTCAACATCTGCTTCGACATCTTCGTCAACGTCTGCTTCGACATCTTCGTCAACATCTGCATCAACGTCTTCTTCGACATCTTCGTCAACATCTGCGTCGATGTCTTCGTCAACATCTGCATCGATGTCTTCTTCGACATCTGCATCGATGTCTTCTTCAGCATCAACGTCGACATCAACAGTGTCTTCGTCTTCAACAATTACAACATCGTCATCAATACCCTTTGCAAGTACGGGCAAGTCCATACCGAAAGTACTGAAAACAACAATTGCCGTCAAAAGGAGCGTTGTAATTGTCTGCAATGTTTTTTTCATTCTCTTTTTGCTCATGAATGTTCCCCTCTCCGACAGTTTTTTAACTGTCTGAATAGTATTATTTTATGCTTTTAAAACCTTTTGATTTTAAAGTGCATTCTTTTCATATTATAACCCAAACCTCTTGTAAAATTCCATATAAAATTAAAAAATTCACACTTTTTATCGTGTCTTTGCGTTATGTAACCCTCCGAAACACTAAACTCAGACAATTAAAATCGGCTGCTGCAGCGATATCTTACCGTGCCATGCACGGAGTCTTTCCCGCTGCAGCCGGCAAAATGCATTTCAAGCCCCGTACATAAGAAAACCGCAGGGCCGTTAAGTCCCGCGGTTAATCATATGATATTTCATTATTAACGTATTTTGACAAATCCGTATGACTCGAGAAGTTCACAGAACTCTAATGAGTCTCCGAAGCCTTCCTCTATGACTCTCTTTCTGTCATAAGCGCCGATATTCAGATTATACAGCCAGTGTTCCATTCCCGGAGCGTCCGGTTCTCTGTCAAAGAATGCGGCATAAGCATCATGAAGGAATTCTTCATTCGTACGTCCTCTTTGCACATACTCATCAGAGGTAAAGAATCCGACACCCGCTACCTTAGCCGCATCGTACTCTGTTCCCCAGTCATCGTAGCCGTTCTTGATAACTTTCATCCAGCTCGCTGCACCCGCTTCGTCTGCCGGTCTTCCGAGTGTGTAAAGATAGAGTCTGTCTATATATTCTCTGAGTTTCGCATCGTCAACATTGCTTGCATCCCATTTGGACGTGGGTGCGGGCGGATCCGGTTCGTTAACCGGAGGAAGCGATCCGGGATTGATCCCAAAACTGTTACACAGATTCTGGAATTCTACGGAATTGGTAAATCCTACAAGTATGCGTTCTCTGCTCGCACCTCTGTTAAGAAGCGAAAGCCAATTATTGTATCCTTCCGTATCCGGTTCTCTGTCAAAAAATGCCTTGTAATATTTCTTAAGAAAATCAGCGTTTGAAGTATTCTGGCCGGTAAACTCGGTGCTTCTTGCAAAACCTGCAGCAACCTCGGCCCCCGTCAGTTCTTTTGTAAGAAGTTTGTTTGTCCAGTCGTTGATACCCGCTTCTTCCGAAGGTCTTCCGAGGATTATATTATAGAAACGTTCGACAAATGCCTTAACCTGTTTGACCTGTTCGTCGGTATACATGTAATCATTAATATCGAAAAAGTCAACCGTGTAATTAAGCTGTTTCGTTATACCGCCACTGATCGTATACAAAGCGCTGACTTCGTATGAATATCCCTTATCGGTCCTGATCCCCGAAGGAATAAATATTATGCAGCCTTTCTGTCCGTATCCGGAGTTATTATAATTAAAATATCCCGTATTGGTAGCACCGAGTGTGTCGAAACTCCATGTTTTCCCGTCATTCACACATTTTACGGTAACCTTTGCAGCGGAAATAACGTCACCGGTGGAAATCGTCCAGGGATAACTTGAATTAAAATAATCATAGGGAGTATTCTGTGCAGGCCATGCTACATTATAATAATTGGAGCCTTCACTGTTATTCTGATCAAAAACATACATTGCGGTATGCTTTGCTCCGGGCGATACTCCGAATCCGGTCTTGGACATTTTGGGATTAAGCATCCATCTTCTGTGTCCGACCATGCTTCTGTTGCCCGAATCGGAATCATTCATCCATCCTGCCGAAATAACATGTGCAAGATTTGAATAATTATATCCGAGATTTGAGCTTCCGGCACCCGTATAACCGAGTCCGAACAATTCATCCGACATTCCGGCGGGATGTGCCGGCTGATGCGACATTCTGCCGTTTGCCGCATTTACGATCGCCGCAGCCTGTGCTTTTTCGGTATAAGCCGCATCAAGCGTTACATTTGCGGGGATTCCGGCAATATATCTGTAAATATTTACATATGTGAGTGCGTCATTTAATACGGAATCGGATACTTTTCCGAGTGCATACGGCTGAGAAGTGTTCGGTGATATATCAAAGTTGACAAGCTTCGCATTATCATAAGGATGCTGTGAAATGTACTGCGCTATTTCTCTTTTCGTATGATAAGTAACCTTTAGATCGGCACTTCCTGTATCTTCGTTTTTAGCCGAAACGGTTACAGGTGCGGCAAAAGCTGCGGTCAAAACCAGCAATAATGAACTGATTGCGCTTACCGCTCTTATTTTTCCTTTCTTCAACAAACTCATTCTGAATCCCTCCGTTTTGTCATTTCCTCAGCTTACACTGCCTGTTTTCAAACGCCGGCCGATAAGGTAAGCAATGAGTACTCTGTTTTTCGAAAAATGTTCGAATCATGATTTATTTATCCGAAACATTCATATTTGAAATAATAATGTTTTTTCTCTTTGAAACATAGTAAGCATCTGCTGCTTTTACGCCTTCAAGCCGATAGGGTATTCCCAGGGCTTCATATTTTTTTACACCCATGGTATGGTACGGCAGCACATCCAGTGCTTCAAGAGTTTTAAGTCCGGCCAGAAACTTCCCGTATCTTTTAAGTTCTTCCTCGTCATCCGTCACCTGCGGTACGCAGACGAAACGAACCCAGATTTTCTTTCCCTTATCCGAAAGATACTTTGCAAAAGCAAGAATCCCTTCATTGCTTTTCCCTGTAAGATTTATATGTTTTTGGACGTCTATCTGTTTGATATCAAGCATAATGAGATCCGTGACCTCAAGGAGTCTGTCTACTTTGCTCATATCCAATATATTATAACAGTTATACTCTTCATTTTTCAACTTGTAAATGCTTTCGCCTTGCGGAAACATAATCCCCGAAGTGTCAAGACATGTGTGAATTCCCTCATTGTGAAAGCGTTCAAAAAGTTCTGTCAGGAAATCGATCTGCATCATGGGTTCTCCGCCCGAAGCGGTTATTCCGCCATTTTTGTAAAAAGCCCTGTTTCTCTCGAACTTTTCATATATTTCTTCAACGCTCATTTCCGTTCCGCCGTTAACATCCCAGGTATCCGGATTATGGCAGTAAGCGCAGCGCATGGGACATCCCTGAAAGAAAACAACGAACCTTACGCCCGGTCCGTCAACCGCCCCGAAAGTTTCTATTGAATGAACTTTACCCACCAAAACATTCTCCTCAATATGGTAAATCGCGACAAGATTATTCCTGTCGCGATTGTTTTCTGTTACTTATTCTCCGATTACATTGATTCATGGAATGTACGTGAAATAACATCAAGCTGCTGTTCTTTTGTAAGTTTGATAAAGTTTACTGCATAGCCTGATACACGAATTGTAAGCTGAGGATATTTCTCGGGATTCTCCATGGCATCAAGAAGTGTCTCTCTGTTAAGAACGTTAACGTTAAGATGATGACCTCCTTTTGTTGCATAGCCGTCAATAAGCGAAATAAGATTTTCAATCTGTGATTCGCTTGCATCGGGAGCAACATAAACCTTGTCGATGTCTTCGTTGATGCATCCTTCCCCTGCAACCTTGTTGGCTGTTTCGGAAAGTGTAATGTTTTCATTTTCGCTGACGGCACCCGTCACAATTCCGGCACCCTTCTCGCTGTCAATCTTTACGAAGTTCTCATCGCCCTTACCCAATGCAGAAGGAATGATCGAGAATGTATTTGAAATACCGTCCTGCGCATCCTTGAAAGGAAGTTTTGCCACGGAAGCAAGCGATGCAACAGCACCCGAAGAATCTCTTCCGTACATGGGGTTTGCACCGGGCGCGAAAGGAGCGCCCTTGGGACGTCCGTCAGGTGTGGCACCCGTATTCTTTCCGTATACAACATTGGAAGTAATTGTAAGTACCGATGTTGTGGGAACCGAATTACGGTATGTCTGATGTGAACGAACCATGTTCATAAACATGGAAACGATTTCTTTTGCGATATTGTCGACTCTGTCATCGTCATTTCCGTACTTGGGATAATCGCCTGTAATCTTGAAATCAACGATGATGTCGTCATCATCACGAATCGGCTCAACCTTTGCGTATTTAATGGCTGAAAGAGAGTCGGTAACTACCGAAAGTCCTGCGATTCCCGTTGCAAAGAATCTTGTCACGTCTCTGTCATGAAGCGCCATCTGAGCACGTTCGTAGTTATATTTATCATGCATGTAATGAATGATGTTAAGCGTATTTACATAGATACCGGCAAGCCACTCCATCATGAATGTGAAGCTGTCCATAACTGTATCGTAATCAAGCACATCACCCTGGTAACGGCGTAGAGCAATGGGTCCGACCTGTTTTTTGGTAATCTCGTCGACACCGCCGTTTAATGAGTAAAGAAGGCATTTTGCAAGGTTTGCTCTTGCTCCGAAGAACTGCATTTCCTTACCTAATCTCATGGACGATACGCAGCATGCGATTGCATAATCGTCACCCCTTGTTACACGCATCAAATCGTCGTTTTCATACTGAATTGCAGAAGTCTTAATGGACATCTTTGCACAGTATTTCTTGAAAGCTTCGGGTAATCTCGTGGACCAAAGGATCGTAAGGTTGGGCTCCGGTGCCGGTCCTAAGTTTTCAAGTGTATGAAGATATCTGTAAGACATCTTTGTAACCATATGACGTCCGTCGATTCCGACACCGCCGATTGATTCGGTAGCCCAGATGGGGTCGCCCGAGAAAAGGTCGTTGTACTTGGGAGTTCTCGCAAATTTAACGATACGGAGTTTCATAATGAAATGATCCACAAACTCCTGAATCTGTCTTTCGGAGAATGTTCCGTTTGCAAGATCTCTTGAAGCGTAAATATCAAGGAATGTCGTTGTTCTTCCGACACTCATTGCGGCACCGTTCTGCTCCTTGATTGCAGAAAGATATCCAAAGTAAATAGCCTGAATGGCTTCTTTTACATTGGTTGCGGGACGTGAAATATCACATCCGTAGGAAGCTGCGAGTTCCTTCATTAATTCAAGTGCTCTTACCTGCTCGGTAAGTTCTTCTCTTGTTCTGATAACCTCGTCATTCATGACTTTGCCGCATGTATGTTTCTGACGAAGCTTGTCTTCTATAAGTATATCTATTCCGTAAAGCGCAATTCTTCTGTAATCGCCGATGATACGTCCTCTTCCGTATGCATCGGGAAGACCGGTAATGATATGGGATGAACGGCATGCTCTCATTTCCGTGGTGTATGCATCGAAACATCCTGCATTATGTGTTTTTCTGTAATATGTGAAGAAATCTTTGATCTCGGGATCCACTTCGTAACCGTGATCCGCGCAGGCCTGCTCAGCCATTCTGATACCGCCGAAAGGATGAAGCGGTCTTTTGAAAGGTTCATCGGTCTGAAGTCCGACAATCTGTTCTTTTTCCTTATCAAGATATCCGGGGCCGTGAGAAGTGATCATCGAAACGGTCCTTGTATCCATATCAAGTGCGCCGCCCTTTGCTCTTTCCTGTTTTGACAAGTCGAGTACCTGGTCCCACAAAGCAAGTGTATTCTTTGTTGCAGGCTCAAGGAAAGTTTCATCTCCGTCATACGGAACATAATTTTCCTGGATAAAATCCCTGACATTAATTTCTGTCTGCCATTTGTTTCCTTTAAAATCTCTCCACTGCGGAATCATTGCGCTCCTCCGTATTCTTAAAAACCATCCGAAAACTGTTCGAAATATTCTGTCCCAATACCCCGGGAATGTCCGGGCTTCAAAAGTCCCGAAAATACCCTCTAAAAGAATCTTTTCCCGATTCTTACAATATATCATTATATGAATTTTATTTTATAAATCAAGCCCCATATTCTTCAAAATATACAATATGATGTGTTTTTTTGAAATCACACCACAATTTAATGTATTTTTGTCAGTTTTTACACTTTACGCGTTCTTTTGTGAAATTAATTATGCAATTATTATAAAGAAAAAGCCCATTTTAATATATTTCGGCGAAAACACCTGCGTTTTCAAAAAAATTAACGTTTATTTTATACCTTTTTTATTTTATTTAAGGCTGTTTTATATTAAAATGTGAAATAGACAAGAAAGATTATACAGTACATAAAAGTATTGAGAAGGAGTTGCAAAATGAAGAAAAGACTGTTGCCGCTGATCCTTGCAGGTCTCCTGTCATTTACACTGACAGCCTGTCACGGTAATCAACCGAACCCCGAACCCGCTCCGGTCATCCCCGACGATCCGGCTCCGATAACCGCAGAGGTTCCGACAGAGGATCCAATCGAGACTGAAACCCCTGAAGAAGACCCTCTGGCAGAGGGAGTCGTGATCGATGACAATTTCGACAATGATAAAGACCTGGCGTGGTCGACATATTCCAACGAAGGTGATTTCAGCCTTAAAAAATCATCAGGCGAAATGGTGGTTGAAATAAGAAGAACAGGTTCACTCGATTATTCCTGTCAGGTATATCGTGACGGATTTGAACTTCTCCAGGGCGGCGTTTATGAAATATCTTTTGACATACGTTCCGATATAGAACGTCCCTACCAGTGGAGATTCCAGTTAAACGGCGGCGACTATCATGCATATTACATGGAAGAAGACAAGCCTATAACAACCGAACCACAGACCGTCAAGGCAACTTTCACAATGGACGAAGCCTCAGATCCGGCTCCGAGATTCTGTTTCAATTTAGGATATTTTGACGGTATGGACAAAGAAGCAAAACACAATATTTATATAGACAATTTCAAAGTTACTCTCGCCGATGCAAGCAATGCTACCGCAACGGAAGGTCTTCCCGAAGCAATAGCGCTCAAGGTTAACCAGATCGGATACAAGCCCGGCGATAACAAGAAAGTTGTCGCAACTACTTCAAATGCAGTAAGTAAATTTGAAATAAAGAACACATCTGACAATTCGGTCGTATATTCAGGAACATTCGCTTCCGAAGCAGTTGAATCTCCGAGCGGGGACGGCACAACCTACACCGGTGACTTCTCGGATTTCAAAGAAACCGGAACATATTACATTTCGGTCGACGGACTTGATGATTCTTATCAGTTTACCATCGCTGAAGACGTATACGAAGCTCCCGCAAAAGAAATCGTCAGAATGCTTTATCTTCAGCGCTGCGGATGCGAACTTACAAGCGACCTTGCAGGCGATTACGCTCACCCCGTATGTCACAACTCGACAGCAAAGATTTACGCTTCGAAAAATACAATCGACGTAAGCGGCGGATGGCATGACGCAGGCGATTACGGAAGATATATCGTTGCAGGTGCCAAAACAGTTGCAGACCTCTTCTTAACATATGAAGAAAGCGAAGCTTCAAGAGGCGATGATTACGATATTCCCGAAAGCGGAAACGGCGTTCCCGATATTCTCGACGAAGCAAGATACGAACTTGAATTCATGTTAAAAATGCAGGCCGAAAGCGGCGGCGTATATCACAAGGTAACATGTGCCGTATTCCCCGGAACAGTAATGCCCGAGGAAGAAACCGCTGAACTGATCGTATGTCCCATTTCGAAAACGGCAACCGGCGATTTCTCAGCCATAATGGCAAAAGCAAGCGTATTATATGAATCATATGATGCAGCATTCGCTTCAAAATGCCTCGAAGCATCCAAAAAAGCTTATGCATACATGGAAGCAAATGCCGCTTCCGACAAAACGGGATTCAAAAATCCCAACTCAATTTCAACCGGCGAATATCCCGATGCTTACAACTCCGATGAATTCATTTGGGCCGCTGTTGAACTTTTCCTTGCAACAGGCGACAATGCATATCAGACCAAGGCATCAGAGCTTGCAAACGAAGATTTCAAAATGGGTCTCGGATGGGCCGATATGGGTACATACGCTGCATACGATTTCCTTAAAGACGAAAATGCCGATAAGGATTCAGCACTCACAAAACGCTTTACGGACCTGATCACACAGGCTGCCGAAGAAGCACTTCAGAATGCAAAGACGGATCCTTATTTCTCCACACTCCGCGATTATCCGTGGGGAAGCAACATGACCATTGCAAACAACGGCATGCTCTTCAATATGATGTACAAGCTTACAGGCAATAAGGAATATGATGATTATGCGCGTTACCAGCTCGATTATCTCTTCGGTATCAACCCCGTGGGATACTGCTATGTAACAGGTGAAGGAACCCTTTCACCGGAGCATCCTCACCACAGACCTTCACAGGCCAAAGGAAAAGCAGTTCCCGGAATGCTTGTCGGCGGACCGAACTCCGAACCTGCCGATCCTTACGCGATCAAAGTACTCGAAGGCAGACAGGGCGGCGCATGCTACGTTGATAACGATACGGCATATTCCATCAATGAAATTACGATTTACTGGAATTCACCGCTTATCTATCTCATTGAGATGTACAAATAATCAGTCATAATAAAACAAAAAAACTCTCTTTATCGGAAAAAATCAAACGCCGGTAAGGAGAGTTTTTTTATTGCTGTTTTATTTGTATTTTATTACCGAACTTCCTGTTTCAAACTGCTCTGTTTTCAGGCTTCCTGTTTCAAACTGCTCTGTTTCAAAATTCATGTTTATGAATCACTTTACTTCCATGCTTCCTGTTTAGATCGGCTCGGTATTCCGGCATGGATTAATTATATAAATCAGAACGTGCTTTATGCTTTATGCTTTATGCTTTATGCTTTATTCTTTATTCTTCACTCTTCTTTCTCAAACATGTGGTAAGGTAAAGCCCCGTCGCCACTATCGTAATAAGGCTTATCGTATCACCGATTCTCCAGTAACCTTTCCCGGTATATTTAACTTCAAAGTTACCCGAATATCCCGGAGGAATAATCACTCTTATATCGCATCTGTCACCGAAGATACAGTTCATTGTCTCACCTGTTTGGAGGTCTTTCGCAGAGTACCCTATGTAGAATAACATCGGAAGGTCCACGAATCCGTTTTCCGCACTTGTATTCTCGCATCCTGCGACAACATCAAGCCCGTCTTTCGAATAAACCGAAACGTTCACGTTATCGCTCGGGGAAGCATCCCTGTATGTGAGAATATCATTGTAATTGCTCTTTATATCATTGAAAATATATTCGCTTCCGGAAGTAAATCCGGTGCCGAATTCAGCCACGTCGTAAAGCTTGTAAGGCGTTGCGTTATTAAGAAGTTCGCTGCTGTAGTAAAGCGCACCTACTACACTTAAAAGTATTGTCACACCGGCGAAAACATTCGCCCACTTTTCATTTTTCTTCAAAAGAAGAAACGTTACCATCGAAACCACGGTCAGGAAAAGACCTGCGAATATTATAAGTCTCGAAGGGAACTGAAGGCTTGAGATTAACATCTTAAATACTCTGTTTCTCTGCTGAAGGAAATCCCACGGGAAGAAAAGCGTACACATCCACGAAAGCACGAGGGAAGCGATTGCAAAAACAACTCCCGTTTTAATCTTCTTTTTATCCTCATCTGCTTTTTTGTCAAAAAGAACAAAGGCAAAAACGAAAAGTCCGAGAAGCAGCGCAAATCCGTATGTCAGATTAAGTGCATTCTGAAGTCCGTCATAGCCGTACATCGTATTGTTTGTATCCTGTGACACGAAGAGTGTGAAAAACTGTGCCGGATGAATTCCCCTGTTCTGAATGGTTCTTTCATAAACATTCTTTATCTGCAGATCCTGATTTATGTAATTATCAAGAAAAGGAATGATATACCAGAGGCTCGCCAGGAGCGATGAAACCGCGCTTAACAGAAGCTGCACGAATCTTCGTATCTTAAATGTTCTCTTTATGAAAACAATGCAGAAAAAGATAATAAGCAGTCCCGTTATTTCCGTACTTAAAACGTGATTCCAGAGGATTCCGCAAATACCTGCTGACGTTAAAATCCAGTTGTACTTAAAGCTTTTTTCTTTTTCATCCTGAGTAAATATTCTGTAGATTCCGAGAAGAACTATTGGATAAAAAACCGCCGCGCAGAAGATTCCGACTCTCGAAAGATTGTAAAGTGCCGAATATCTGTAAGGCATAAGCACGAAAAGGTAAGTACCGAATATGGCTGCTTTTCTGTCGCCGGTCATTTTCTTAAAACATACATAGGAACTTATGACCGTGAGAATATTGATTACGACAACGAACATTTTGTACGAAGCGGTAACATCAAATCCGACAAGTCTGAAAAGCGCCGGAATGTAAAGGAAGAAATTACCGTACATTACGGCATCAATATACCCGTATCCGTACACCCATTCCGGATAAATTCTGACCGGAAAATAGCCTGCGAGTATTCCGTCTTTAACGCCTTCAATTCTTAAAAGATGATAAATATAATCGCTGCCCGACATCATATAATCCGTCATGAGAGGAATACATGAAACAAAAACGCATCCCAAAAGAAGCAGAATTCTTATATTTCTTTCTTTGTCAAAAAATCCTTTGTTATAAAGAAGCCATGCGACATCGATAACGGCAAACAAAACAAGCAGCGTAAAAATAAATTCTCTTGCGAAAATATTGGTTTTTACGATTCTCGCACCGTATACTTCAATACTGCCCTCGCCGGAATAATGAATGTCAAAACTTAAGTCATTGTTTTTTTCCGTAATATAGCAAAGATAATCTGTCTGATTCTTTCCGCTGTACAAAACAACGGGATTAGTTCTTACAGAATTATATGAAGCCTGTCCGGCCGTCACATTTACGGTGTTTTTCTGATCTGCGTCGGTTTTGTAATTAAGCGCGATTCTGTAAACACCTCTTGGCAGAGTAAATGTTTTCGAAACTATATCGCACTCATTTCCGTTACCTGCAATTACGCTGTTTTCCGTAAGTTCTCCGCCTCCCGAAAGAAAATCGGATGCGTTGAAATCATATGTGTTATTTTTAAAAAACAGAAAAGGAATCGAAGCAAGAATCAAAAGCGCTTCGCAAATAAGAATTATTAAAGATATCTTTTTTGTCTTTGAATTATTTTTCATTGTTATCACCTTAAACCGGCACTTAATCCGCTCTGTAAATTTTATTAGAATTTATATCAAAAAGCAATAGCGGCGGTTTTATGTTATAATCTCTAAATGAAAAACGAAAATGCTTCGGAGAAATTATGATTTGTAATATCTGCCCCAGAAAATGTAATATCGACAGAAGATCTCACAAAGGCTTCTGCTCTGAGTATGAGTATATCACCATCGCAAGAGCCGCTCTTCATTTTTACGAAGAGCCCTGTATAAGCGGCATGGAAGGAAGCGGTGCGGTATTTTTCTGCGGCTGCAATCTTAAATGTGTTTTCTGCCAGAATGCAGATATTTCAACAGGCAGATCCGGCAAAGAAGTAAGTGTCGAAAGACTCTCCGATATATTCTTAGAACTTAGGGATCAGGGCGCCAACAACATAAATCTGGTCACGCCTTCCCACTTCGTTTATCCGATAAAAGAAGCTCTTATCCTTGCGAAAAACAAAGGGCTTGATATTCCCATAGTTTATAACACTTCGGCCTATGAACTTCCGGAAACTCTCTCGGTTCTCGATGGCCTTGTGGATATTTACCTTCCGGATTTTAAATATATGGATGACACCCTCGCAAAGAATTATTCGGGTGTGGCCGACTATTCTTTCCATGCAAAGAGGGCAATCGCTGAAATGTTCAGGCAGACAGGTCCTAACGAATTCGACGAAAGAGGCATGATGAAAAAAGGCATTATCGTAAGGCACCTTCTTCTTCCTCTCGGAGTAAAAAACGCAAAGCAGGTCGTATCATATATTCACGAAACTTACGGCGATGACGTTTATCTTTCGATAATGAATCAGTATACTCCGGTAAACTCCGACTCATTAAAAAAAGCCGGCGAAAAATATCCCGAACTTTTAAGAAAAGTAACAAAAAGAGAATACGACCGACTTCTCGATTACGTATTCTCTCTTAATATCGTTAATGCATATTTTCAGGAAGGCAAAACAGCCGAAGAATCATTTATTCCGGCTTTCGATTATACCGGAATCTGAAATTCAGACTGAGTTTTTGATTACATAGAAAACCGGAATTTCTCCGAAATCCAAATCCTGTTCTATACTTTTCTCTCCCTGTTTTGCAATCCGGCTCTAATGACTTCCCGTAGAACCGAACCCTTTTTCACCTCGATCCGTTTCTTCAAGATCTTCGGTTAATTCAAAATCCGCTTTTATATACGGAGCAATAACTATCTGAGCTATTCTCTCACCGTTTTCAACCGGTATCGCATCTCCCGAAATATTGTGATTGTGAAGAGCAACTTTAATCTCTCCTCTGTAATCACTGTCTATTACTCCGACTTTGTTGGCGGGAGCAAGTCCCTTCTTGCAGGAAAGTCCGGAACGCGCATATACAAGTCCGACATATCCTTCGGGTATTTCAAGTGCAACTCCGGTTCCTATCATTTCGGTTTTTCCGTTTTCTATCGAAACCGTATTCTCAAGGCACGCATACAAATCGGCTCCGGCCGCATAATCGGTTCCGTATGTGGGGATTATTGCTTTTTCGCTGAGTTTCTTGATTCTTACTCTCATGTCTTAATCCTCTTTAAAATATTTCGTTTTTGCAGTCTTTGTACTTAATACTCCGATTTAACCATATGCAAAACAGAAGATTTTTCTCAATAAATGCTTCTCTGTTGCGGTAAATGCAGCATTTATTTAATATAAGCTTTTAATGCTTCTGCCTTGTCTGTCTTCTCCCAGGGAAGATTAAGATCGTTTCTTCCGAAGTGACCGTATGCTGCGGTGGGTCTGTAAATAGGTCTTCTCAAATCAAGCATCTTGATTATTCCTGCAGGACGAAGGTCAAAATTCTCTCTTACGATCTCAACAATCTTTTCATCTTCAAGTTTTCCGGTGCCAAATGTGTCAACCATAATCGATGTGGGCTTTGCAACACCGATTGCGTATGAAAGCTGAATTTCGCACTTCTCTGCAAGGCCTGAAGCTACAATGTTTTTGGCTACGTATCTTGCTGCGTATGCTGCGGAACGGTCAACCTTTGTGCAGTCTTTTCCGGAGAATGCTCCGCCGCCGTGACGAGCATATCCGCCGTAGGTATCAACGATAATCTTACGTCCCGTAAGACCTGCATCACCGTGAGGTCCGCCGATTACGAAACGTCCCGTGGGGTTGATGAAATACTTTGTATTCTCATCTACCATATCCTTGGGAAGTACCTCATCGAATACATATTTCTTGATATCAGCATGAATCTGTTCCTGTGTAACATCCTCATCATGCTGTGTGGAAAGAACAACCGCATCAAAACGTACGGGCTTTCCGTTATCATCATATTCTACAGAAACCTGGCTCTTTCCGTCGGGACGAAGGTACTTGAGAGTTCCGTCTTTACGAACCTTTGTAAGCTGACGGCAAAGTTTGTGAGCATAGTAAATGGGATAGGGCATGTAATCTTCTGTCTCATTTGTAGCATATCCAAACATCATACCCTGATCGCCTGCACCGATTGCTTCGATTTCGGCATCGCTCATTTCATTATTTCTTGCTTCAAGAGCCTTGTCAACGCCCATTGCAATGTCGGCAGACTGTGTGTCCATGGCAACGAATACTGCACATGTATTTCCGTCAAAACCGGTCTTTGCATCGTTATATCCGATTTCATTAACTGTTTCTCGAACAATCTTCTGATAGTCAAGATGTGCCTTTGTGGTAATCTCACCCGTTACAAGCACAAATCCCGTACAGCATGCTGTTTCACATGCTACACGGCTCATCGGATCTTCTTTCATGCAGGCATCAAGTATAGCATCCGATACTGCATCGCAGACTTTGTCGGGATGTCCTTCTGTTACCGATTCTGAAGTGAATATTTTTCTCTCCATATTTTTCTCCTTATTTCTTCTATATACCGTTACACTGTTATCAAATAAAAAAACCGCTCCTAAAAGGACCGGCAGTTATTACGTATACTCAGTCCTCTTATTGTTCGAAAATTTCGCTCAGGTTGGCACCTTCCGTTTAAGGGGTTGCCGTGGCTTCTCAGGTCCTATGTACCTCCACCACTCTGAATAAGAGACGTATTTTTTTATCAAATTAAACATACACTTTATCGGTTTACGTGTCAATACATATAATTGACTTTTAACCTTGTTTTTCTTATAATTTTGATATAACTTTTAATCGGTTTGGGCTGTGGAAATCAGGTATATGCCATGAAAAGAGTAAAAACCAAGGACCTTCTTCCAGGCTACGTTTTGGCTGAAGACGTCTATAATTACAACGGACAGATGATCCTTACAAAGGGTCTGGTCCTTACAGATAAAATCATTACAAGGCTTGAATTTTATTCAATCCTGTCAGTACGTGTCGAGGATGAAATTCAGGAAGTTCCGGAAGAAGAAACACTTCCCATTCCGGAGCTTAAAGAACTTCCTCATTCTGCTATTATCAAGCAGAGTAAGGAATACACTGAGTTCAAGCAGTCATTCGATGAAACGATTAACGGGTTCAGAAGCAGTATCAATAATATTGTCGAGCTAAACTCTCCCATTAATACGGATGAACTTCTCGACAATACAAAATCACTGATTGCTCATGCCAAGAATTCATCTTTCAGTACAATGGACATGCTGCATAACATGCGTCAGTACGACGATCTTACATTCGCACACTCAATGAATGTCGCCCTTATCTGCAATGTTTTTGCAGGCTGGCTTAAAATGAGCCCCGAAGAAACGGATCTGCTTACTCTTTGCGGAATGCTCCATGATCTCGGAAAGCTGAAAATACCCGATACGATCATCAAAAAACCGGACAAGCTTACAACCGACGAGTATCAGATCGTTAAAACACATACCGTGGAAGGTTATCATATACTCAAAGCTCAGGGCGTAAACAATCACATTTCCAATTCGGCATTAATGCATCACGAAAAATGTGACGGTTCAGGTTATCCTCTGGGACTTACAGCGGATCGAATTGACAGTTACGCAAAAATCGTGGCAATAGTCGATGTATATGATGCGATGACATCCGCGAGAATCTACCGAGGACCCATGTGTCCTTTCAGAGTTATCGAACTCTACGAAAGCGAAGGTCTTCAGAAATATGACACTCACTTCATTCTCACTTTCCTTGAGAACGTAAGCAACACATATCTTCATTATACGGTTCAGTTAAGCGACGGTCGTGTGGGAAAGATTGTATTTATCAACAAAAACGCACCTTCAAAGCCCATCGTACAGTGCGGTGAAGAAATGGTTGATTTGTCCAAAACAAAAGAACTTCACATCGACAAGATTTTGTAATTTACAATAAAGATTAAATTACTGTCGCAGTTAATTAAGTTAAATCTATATAACATAAAAAAAGAATCTTTCGAAAGAAAGATTCTTTTTTACTTGCCCTGTAGTCTGATCAATAAGTTCCGGTATTGATTCCGTACTTCCTGCAAAGATCGTTAAATTCGGGTGAACCGATAAATCCTCTTAAGACATAATCTCTGCTCTTTCCGTTCTTTAGTTCTCTGAGCCAGCCTTCATATCCGCCCTTATCAGGCTCTCTGTCAAAGAATGCTCTGTATAACCTGGTTACGTATTCTTCGTCGGTCATTTTCTTCTTCTGGAACTCATCGCTGTTTATGAAGCCTGCTGCTACCTGAGCACCTGTCGCTTCTTTCTTAAGAAGTCTGTTAGTCCAGTCCTGAAGACCGGCTGCTTCTGCAGGTCTTCCGAGAATGATTGTATAGAATCTTTCAACAAAAGCAGTTACCTGTTCTTTTTGTGAAAGCTTTCTCCATTTAGCCTTGTAAGTTACATCTTCTGCAGGCATCTTTGAAGCAACTGTTTTGTCCCATCCTGTAAATTCGTAACCGTCTCTTGTGGGAACGGGTGCAGTTATCTTTGCCCCGTATTTTACGGTTCCTTTAGTATAATTTCCGCTTGCTTTTCCGCCTGCAAAATCCCATGTAAGCTTGTAACTGTTTCTTGTGTAGTAATACTTAACTACAAGTGTTCCGTCAGCACTGATCTTAACAGTCTGAGTTTCAGGAGCTGTAAATCCTTTATAAGTCTTAACTTCAGGAGTTATACTTGCATTTGTCTTACCGGTTAAAGTTTCTGTTTCATTGGCAGTTGCAGGGTATGTTCCGTCAACTTTCTGTCTGTAATGTTCTACCTTATATGCGGTGTCTGCATTAGCTTTCCATGTCGCCTTGATTGTAAGGTTCTTTGCAGGCATTTTCTCAGGAACTTCTGTTTTCCAGCCATTAAATGTATAACCTGTTCTTTCAGGTACCGGTGCTGTTATTGCTTCGCCGTATTTAACGCTTCCGGTTGTATATGTTCCGTCAGCAGTACCTCCTGCGAAATCCCATGTTAATGTATAACTGTTTCTTTCATAGTAATACTTAACAACGCGCGTTCCGTCTGCTTTGATTTTTACAGTCTTTGTTACAGGTGAAATAAAACCTTTGTACGTCTTTACTTCAGGTGTAACTTCCTCATTCGTTGTTCCTGTAAATGTTTCTGTTTCACTTGCCTTTTTATTGTATGTTCCGTCAAGTTTCTGTTTGTAGTGCTCTACTTTATAAGGTGTATCCGTTGCTGCTTGCCACTTTGCCTTGATTGTCAGATTCTTTGCAGGCATGGTTGCAGGAACTGTTACATTCCATCCTGCGAAAGTATATCCTTTCTTTGAAGGCTCGGGAGTTGTAATTGCAGAACCAAATATAACACTGCCGTTTGTATATGTTCCATTGGAAGTTTCTTCGACACTTCCTCCTGCGAAATCCCATGTTAATGTATACGATTTTCTTTTGTAATAGTAGTTTACAACTGTACTTCCGTCGCCATTTATCTTCTTACTTTGCAGAGCAGGAGAAGTAAAGCCTGAGAAACTTTTAACAGCAGGTTTTACAGTTGAATCAGTAAGACCTTTTAAAGCATCTGTCTCATCGGGTTTTGCATTATATGTTCCATCAAGCTTCTGCTTAAAATGATTAACTTTATATGAAACCTCAACTGCTTTCCACTGCGCATAAAGTGTTATCTGATTTACGTTTAAAATATCCAGTTTAACAGAGCCTTTGTCTGCGTAGGATGTTCCGCTTCCGTTTGCTTTAGTATTCCAGCCTGCAAACTCATAACCCGTTTTAGTGAAAGTATTTTCGCTAAGAACCACAGAGGTATCATAAACAATACTCTGTGAAGTCATCTCACCGCTTCCGCCGTTTGCGTCAAACGTAACCGTATATTTGGCTGGTTTCCATTGTGCATAAAGTGTAATTTTATTGGTATTTAAAACGTTCAGTTTAACACTTTCGCCATCGGCATATGCTGTTCCGCTTCCGTTCGCCTCGGTATTCCAGCCTAAAAAACGTGCGTCTTCCTTGGTAAACGTATTCTTTGAAAGAGCGGTTGAAACGTCATATTTGATGCTCTGGTCTGACATGCTGCCGGTTCCGCCGTTTGCATTAAACTTAACAGAATATTTGGCGGGTTTCCACTGGGCATATAGTTCCATCGAAACCTGTGATATAGCTTCTCCGTCCTCATATGAAGTTCCGCTTCCGTCAGCTTTGGTATTCCAGTTGATGAATTCAAATCCGCTTCTGGTAAATTCATTTTCGATTAACGGCGTACCTTCCTCCGAGAAGTAATACTGCGTAAACGCTTTTCCCGTACCTTTATTGGGGTTATACTTTATACTTCTAAAAATATTAGAGGTATAAATGGTGTCTTCACATGAGCCTTCCGTGATTATGCCGCTTCCTGCTATTGTTATCCCGGGATATACACTTACAGTAGTATCTTTGATTACTGTTCCGTCTATTTTGAAAGTATTGTTGCCGGAATTTAAATGTCGTATATATAAGTTCCCATTATTTCCGGAAATCGTACCTCCGGTCATGACTAAATTGTAATTTTCAGATGAAAAAAATCCGCCTCCGCCGGTTTGTGCTGTATTCCTCTTTATTTCACCACCTGAAATAGTTACTGACTCGCATTCAGTTGCATATAATCCGCCTCCATCAATCGCTGCACTATTTCCGGAAATTGTTCCTCCTGAAACTGTAAAATCCGTTACATAACTTATAAAAATGCCACCGCCATGCCAATCACATTTATTGTCGGATACGTTTCCACCGGATATTGTTACTGTATTTCCATAATCAACAAACAATCCGCCGCCATAATAGGGTGCATAGTTTTCTTTGATGGTCCCATCAACAATATTCACAAATGTTCCTGACGAATAGATTCCTCCCCCACCATATTCAGAACTATTGTTTGAAATGTTTCCACCCTTCATTTCAAAATCACCGTTGGAAATGTATACACCACCACCGCTTCCTTCAGCGATATTGTTTGTTATGTTTCCACCATTCATTTCGAAATAACCGTCGGAAATGTATACACCACCACCGCTTTCTTGAGTGATATTGTTTGTTATGGTTCCACCACACATACGAAAAATACCACCGTCAACCAAAACTCCTGCCCCTTTACAATCCTCACCATGAGTGATTCTTCCTGTATTACCGCTTTCATCATACAAACGGAGTTGCCCTCCTTTATGTACTTTAAATGCAGGCTGATATTCAGGTACTGTGCCTTGCTGCTTAATCGAATGCCCGTTAAGGCAAAGATCAACTTCAATGCCGGAGCCTATCTCCATGCACTCAGTAATAACAATATCTTTGGTAAGAAAACCTTCTCCCCCGTATGTACACAGCGAGAACAGATCTGCCTGACCGGTTACTGCCCTCCACTTATTATGAATCCTCGTACCGACAATGTCAGTTCCCACATGCGGATCATGTGCTCCCGAATCAGCCCTTGCAGTCAAGGGCATACACAAAAATGGCATTAAGATAACTATCATAAATGCCATCAGAGAATACTTCAGATTCTTTTGAATTACTTTCTTCATTTTTAATTCTCCCCTTTTTAATACTTTTTAATGCAGTTTTCCTGCACAGTTAAATTCCTCCAAACACCTTTCTGTCCGATTGGCTTATTCAGTCTTTTACTGATGTTTTTCCGCTGCTATTCCTTTGTGAAAATCTCGTTTCGTTCGTGAGCGGCAAGAACCGTATTTCCCGCATCAACAGAATGAGTAAGCCAGACATTTCCGCCGATAACACAGTTGTCGCCGATCTTTGTACTTCCGCCGAGAATGGTTGCTCCGGCATAAATTACAACATTGTTTCCTATGTCGGGATGACGCTTAATACCCTTTACCAGGCTTCCGTCGGGATTTGCCGCGAAGCTCTTCGCACCGAGTGTAACGCCCTGATAAAGCTTCACATGTTCTCCGATAGTTGTTGTCTCGCCGATAACCACGCCTGTGCCATGGTCAATAAAGAAGTACGGTCCGATTGTTGCACCGGGATGAATATCGATTCCGGTATTTTTGTGGGCATATTCGGTCATCATTCTCGAAAGAATGGGTACTCCCTGAATATAAAACTCATGCGCAATTCTGAAAATGCTTATCGCTTCAAACGCGGGATACGCAAGCATAACTTCTTTGGTCGACTTGGCCGCCGGGTCACCCTCATAAGCCGCCTGAACATCCATATCGACAATGCTTCTTATATTAGGAATTTCCGAAAAGATTTTGTCGGCAACCGACTTATAATCAGCATCTTCTTCGTATACCATTGAAAGCATTTCGCTAAGCATCGAGTAAGCATCAGCCTTAAGCGCTTCCGAAGATTTGTATCCCATCTCTCCGAAGATTTCAGGGTACATCATGCTTCTGATATAGTTTAAAAGTTCAGCGACCTGCTGTTTTAAATTAACGTAATTTGTGTTTATCATTTATAACTCCAAATCTATAATTTTTTAAAAATATAAACGCTTATTTCCAGTCCGGAACGTATGAGGGCATTACTTCGAGTTTGAAAAGATTCATCTGATGCTTTCTGTCAATCAGTGCTTTCTTTTCTTCATCATCTATCTCGCCCGTTCTTATATATCTGTCGAGTTCCGCATAAGTAAATCCAAGATTATCCTCATCGGTTTTTCCGCAGAGACCGTCGCTGGGAGCCTTGTCCACGAGTTCCGCGGGAAGTCCGAGAATTCTTCCGATTTCCTTCATTTCCTGAACGGTAAAATGTGAAACCGGTGAGAAATCACCGACGGAATCACCGTATCTTGTCGAATATCCTACCCAGTCTTCCGAAAGGTTGCAAGTATTTGCAACACGTCCGTTCACACTCTGCGAAACGGCATAAACCGTACTCATTCTGATTCTGGGTGCAAGATTTATTTTCGACTGATTCGACATCTCCAGATCTTCGGGAAATGCATTGATTATTCCCTGCATCGCATCCTTAATGTTAATCACATAATACTTAATGCCAAGATGCTTCACCAGAAGATATGCCATGTCTATATCCGCCTGATCGCCGTTAGGCATAAGCACTCCGATTACTCTGTCTTTTCCGAGTGCTTCCACGCATAAAGCCGCAACAATGGATGAATCTTTTCCGCCGGAAATTCCGAGAACCGCATTGCAGCCTTTTCCGTTTTTCTCAAAGAATTCTCTGATCCATTCGATGCATCCGTTCATTGCTTTGGTAAGTTTTTCTCTGTCGAGGGTGTCTGCTATTCTTTCCATAATGCTGACTTCTCCTTTATATTTTTCAACATAATTAAATAATCAAAATTTACCATTTATTTCAATCTTTAAACCCATTAATCTTTTCGCAAAATTTCAATCCTTAAACTCACTTAACTTTTCACTGAATACAATCTTTAAACACTTCCCTGAAGGCAGTGATGTTTTTCCCGTCTTCTTTTCCGTAAACAGCGAAGCATATTTCATCGAAGAAGTATCCGAGTTTGTCATCTGTGATTGCTTTCTTAAAATATTCCGCCACGTCTTTTGGTTTGTTTCCGAAAGCTCCGCAACCCCAGGCGCCGAGTACAAGCTGCCTGTATCCGAGTTTCTTCGCTTCTTTTATCATTATGGCTATTCTTCTTTCGAAAGTGTTCTTTATCTTCTCGGAAGATGCAAGCGCTGCCGCTCCGTATCTGTTCGGTGCGGGGATTGTAACCACTGAGGTTTTAAACGGCTCTTCAAGCAGATTTAAGTGCTCATCCCTGAATACAAGCACGTCTTTTGAAAAAAGCATATAATCGGATTCAACGTTGCTTACGTGCGTATTGTTGTAAACATACATCTGAGATGCGGTCTTTGATGTTATGGATGCATAAAGCGTACTGCAGCGGCATAATGCTTCTTCCTGTGCTGTCGCGCCCATTCTGAATCCGCCTCCGGGACTGTGCGCATTTGCAAAATTCATTACAAGTCCCTTGTCGAATCTTCGCGCAGCAGCATAAGAGTCGCTGTTAATGACACTTATTTTGCACATGGAAGGATTTGCGGGGATTACGAATTCTTCTCTAAGTACCTCTTCGCCCATCTCAGGCGAAAGCACGAACACACCCCTGTAATCTCCTTCGGGAAAGACAACCTTTTTCCCGTTAACCTCGTATTCGCCTTTTTCGTATATTCTGATTGTTTCGTTCGCAACCGAAATTAAATTCATGTTTCCCCCATTTATTTATCCCTGCAAATAACCGATTTTTCTATCGTTTTTTGCAACCACTTTTCATTCATTTACAATCCCGCGACCAAATTTATTTTAAAAAATAAATTTAATCGCGAGTTCCACTATAAGCACAGCCACGCAGGATGATAAAGCAACAACAAGAAGTCCTTTTTCAAAGAAGGCTACCGCTATTCCGACTATCATTCCCGCAAGTGCGCTGTATATGTTTCCCGTAGCCGATAAAATCGCAGGAAATGTCATTGCGGCAAGCACCGTATAAGGAACATACGAAAGGAACGATTTAAAGAAGCGGCTCTTCACTTCTTTTCTCATGAAAACATACGGAAGAACCCTGATTAAATATGTTACTCCTGCCATTAAGAGAAGGTACTTCAAAAACACTAACCAGTTCATTCGGCACCTCCTTCGCAAAGTCTTTTATCCTTCCCTTTGTCTTTTTCGTCATTTTCGTCTTTAACGGGAAAGACAATCGCTCCGAAAACGGAAGCCGTAACCGCACAGATTATAATTGCAAAACCTGCCGATACATTTTTAAGGAAAGGCACATATGCAAAGCACAAAGACAGCACAACAGCCAATGCCACCACGATGCTGACTTTCCATGAATGTTTCATGGGAGGAATGATAATTGCAATAAACATTCCGTACAGTGCAACTCCGAGAGCATTTGTCACCATTGCGGGAAGTATTTCTCCGCATACCGCACCGAGAAATGTTCCCAAAGACCATCCTATGTAGGGCGCTATAATAACGCCGAGAAAATATTTATGTCCGAGTTTTTCCGGTCTGCCCATTCCGACAGCGAATATCTCATCGGTATGGAACTCTCCGAAAAAGAGTTTTCTCGGAAGATTCATTGATTCATCTATATGCTGCGACATCGAGATGGACATTAACGAATATCTTAAGTTAATCACGATCTGCGAGATTATCATTTCGATAATGCTTCCGCCGGAAAGCATTATTGTAAGTCCCGCAAACTGTCCCGCACTCGTAAGATTCGTCATCGAAATAAGCGTTGCCTGCCAGACATTAAGTCCTCCCGCAACCGCCAGTATTCCGAAAGAAAAGGATACCGCAAGGTATCCGAGTCCTATCGGCAATCCGTCTGTTAGTCCTTTTCTGAAACTGCTCATAATTCCACTCTGCCAAAATTAAAATCCATACTGAATTATTATATCACAAATATCCGCCTTTTTATAAAACACTTTTTAAAGTAAAAAAAATCAAAGAACCGTTTCCGATTCTTTGATTTATGAAAGGGGAGTTTTATGAAAAACATAGGTGAAGCTATGTAATCATCTGTGTCTTAAAGCCTCAATAGGGCTTAATTTAGCGGCTTTTCTTGCGGGGTAAATGCCGAAGAAAATACCGATTGATACTGAAAACATTGCGATTCCGAGAATGAATATCGGGTTAAAATCCGCTGCCATCGAAGTCTCTCCGAAAACGGAAATCATAAAGCAGACAAACTCCGCACCGGCGAGTCCGAGGACTGTTCCGATAACTCCGCCAAGAAGCGAAATGGATGCCGATTCAACAAGGAACTGTGTAAGTATTGAACTCGTTCTTGCGCCGAGTGCTTTTCGTATTCCGATTTCCCTGGTTCTTTCCGTTACGGATACAAGCATTATATTCATTACGCCGATACCGCCTACAAATAGTGAAATCGCGGCAACCAGCATTATAAGAAGTGTAACCATTGTGAGTGATGAGTCTATAACCGAGAGAATCTGATTGTAATCCAGAGCAACGATTGCCTGCTGGTCTCTCGCATCGTGTCTTGATTCAAGAATGGCTGTTGCATGTGCCGTTACCTGAGAAGCATATTCAGCATCATCAAGAAGGAGAACGATGTCCGTGTATCCGTCAATATATCCCGAAAGACCGATTGCATCAAGAAATGAATTCAGAGGACATTCAGCTTTTATATCATAACTTCCGGTACCCATAAACAAATCTGCCATAACCGAGCTGTTGTCGTCTCTGATACCGATTATTCTGAATGTGCCGCCGCGTCCTTTCGATCCGTAGTAAAAATCTATTGTCATTCCGACCGCATTCTCTGTTCCGAATAACTTTCTTGCCGAGCTCTTTTCAAGAATACATACTTTCTCGGCATATTCGCATTCCTCTTTGGTAAAGTATCTTCCGTAAATAATGTCATATTTCGAAGTTTCATCAAGAATTTCATTGCCGCATTTCAAAAGTCCGTCATATGATTTCATATTCTTGTAATTGGCTTCAACCGGAATATTCATAACCGGTGTGATTCCCTTGATGTGCTTTTCTTTTTCAAGCAGCGCCTCGATATCCGCATCGTTAAATTCGACCTCGGACGTATATGCCATCATTTCAATTGTGTTTCCGGCAAGACTTGCAAGTTCATCGTTAATCGTTTTCTTGAAACCTGTTCCGAGACTTACTATGGCAACAACCGAAGATATACCGATAATAATGCCCAGCATCGTCAACAGTGCTCTTACTTTATTTGATTTGATGTTAAAAAATGCAATCTTGCAATATTCTATGAATTTTCCCATTTTTATTCCTGTCTTAATGCTTCAATCGGGCTTAAATCTGCTGCTTTTTTGGCAGGGAAGATTCCGAAGAAAATTCCGATTGCCGCTGAGAAAACCGCAGCGCCCAGAGCTATAAATATATTAACCGATATATGCACGGGTATTTTTGTCGCCTTACTTACTATGAAGCAAAGCAGTTCGGCTCCGCCGTATCCTATCAGCACTCCGAAGATACCGCCCACAAAAGTAATCATTGCCGATTCTGCAAGGAACTGCGTCATGATGGATCCGGTTCTTGCACCGAGTGCTTTTCTTATACCTATTTCAGAAGTTCTTTCGGTAACCGACACAAGCATTATGTTCATAACGCCGACACCGCCTACGATGAGCGAAATTGCCGATACGAAACCGATGAATAATGTGATGTAACCGATTACCTGATTTATTTTTTCCATGTAGGTGTCAAAAGAATCGATATAGAAAGCATCTTCGCCGCGCACGTTATGTCTTGCCTCAAGAATATTTACTATTCTTTTAAGTGTATCGTTAATTTCTTTCGAATCAGATGAAATAAGCATGCTGTACAGACTGTCGATAGGCCATGTTTCACCTGTAGCCTTTACGTAATGGCTGTACGGTACTTCAAGTTTAAACTGTTTTGTTGCTCCGCCAAGTGAATCGGAAAGATCCATGATTGCAGACTGTTTTGCTTTTCTTACGCCGACTATTCTGTATTCAAACGTTCTGTCATCAAGATCGACATATACCGTTTGTCCGACCACATCCGTACTACCGAAATATGCCTGAGCTCCCTTCTCGTCTATAACGGCAACATTGTCGCCTCTTTCCACTTCTTCCTCGGTGAAATATCTTCCTTTAAGCATTCCCTCGGTAGCAAAAAATTCATAGGTCTCATTTACCATGTAATACTCAACATTGAACAAACCCTTAACCGATTCTGAAGAACCATACAAACGTTCGTCAGGAGTACACATTACGATATCATCAACATTTTCCTTGATATAATCTATATCATCGATTGATATCCATTCATCCGAATTCGAATAAATATATGTCTGACCTCTGAACAAATCTCCAAGCGAACCGTCAAGCGCATTCTTTACACCGCTTCCGAGACCGGTAATCATAATAACCGAAGCAATACCGATTATGATACCGAGCATCGTAAGGAACGTACGTCCCTTATTTGATACGATGCTCTTATATGCTATTTTTACATATTCTAAAAACTGTCCCATTTTGTTCTTCTTGCTGTTTCCTTAAATTAATTCGCCTGAACTGAAATTCCTACGCCGGGGCCTCCGGTAACACCACCCATAAGTCCGCCTGCTTCTTCGTCAACAGGTACAACTACGGCGCCTTCCTTAACTACTGAAGTTACATAAGATACAATTCTGTCATCTTCGGTTACACCGCTTATGATCTGAGATTTGTCCTCTGTTGTGATACCTACTTCAACGGGCTTTTTCTCAACCGTGTTCATGTCGTTAACCGTATATACGAAATATCCGTCTGCATCTACATTTATGGATTCCGAAGTAAGTGTCATGCAGTTATCTTCGTGTGCGGTCGTGATAACATTCTTTGCTTCAATTCCGAGGAAAATGCTTTCGTCGGGATTAAGGATTTTGATAAGTGTTGAAACGCTTGTTGTTCCGCCGGTTCCTGCGATTGCAACTCTGGCAATCTTTGATACTTCGCCTTCGTAATCCTTATCAAGAATTGTTACCTTAACCTTCTGGCCTTCTTTAATCTTGCTTAAATCCTTCTTACCGATTGAGACTGCAACACTGACTTCTTCAATGCTTGAGAACTCGATCATTTCTGAACCTGTGATGGATGTTGTCATTCCTTCGCTTACATAGGACTTGGTAATAATTCCGTCAAAAGGAGCTAAAAGACATCCGTCTTTGTATTTCTGAAGTTCTTCGTATTCGCTTCCTGATTTTAAAGTATTAAGTTCACCCTGAAGCTGAAGGTTTTCTCTGTCATATCCGTTTCCTGTCGAAGCCTTGTAAGATTCAACCTGAGCCTTTGCCGATTCAAGTTTTGACTTTGCTTCCGCAAGATTTGCTTTTGCTTCTGTGAGGCTTTCCTGCTTGTCGCTTATAAGACCTCTTACGTTCTGAATAACCTGATTTGAATAGTTAATCTTGTCTCTGAATTCCTTAACGTCAGCACGTGCTTCGAAATCCTTCTTTGCCTGTTCTGCTTCGCCCTGGCTCATGGTGTCATATCCGACCGAAAGTTTGTAAGCAACCCAGAGATTGTCAATTTCGCCTTCGCAGTATGCAATGGTTCCTTCTTCCATTGCAATCTGTGTCATAACATCTTTCTGAAGTTTGTCGAATGAGTTGTTTGAATCATACTCATCAACCTTTTTCTGCTTCTCGTCTACTTCAGCCTGATACTTTGCTACGTCTGCCTGTGCTTCGGCAAGTTTGCCCAGGCTTGTATTGTTGTTTGCAACAGAACTCTGGTAATTGTTCTCCGTGATCTTGTCGGTTAACTCTAACTGTTTAAGTGCAAGGTCGTAAGATTCCTTCTCGAATTTGATAATGGGTTCGCCCTTCTTTATATAAGTTCCGACTTCCGCAACGCTCTCGACTTTAAGTGCCGAAGGAGCGAAGAAATGCTGAACATTGTCACTCTGAACGGTTCCGCTCATCTTAACTTCCTGTGTAAGTTCTCCGCTTTCAACATGAGTAACGTTTACCATCTGTTCCATGGATTTCTTACTCATTATTACGCCGAGTATTCCGGCTCCGATTGCGAGTAATACTACCGCAACAATTCCGATTACCACTACTCTGATAATGATTTTCTTTCTTTTTGCTTTCTTTCTTTTCTGTGCTGCCGCTTCAAGCTGTGCGTCAAGATTTTCTCTGTCGAGTGAAAGCTGTGCCTGTTGTTTCCTGCTCATCCTAATTCTCTCCAT
>JAEEGL013863894.1_pt1 | contig 27843 bp, 27 predicted proteins | sample 9134231 | NCBI WGS metagenome assembly JAEEGL01 (sample SAMN16246548, study PRJNA631951) | gut metagenome | biome: gut microbiome; feature: rumen; material: fiber-attached | host: Bos | place: Iran: Karaj | collected 2018-10
CTCTAATCCGAAGCCGCAGTGCGGCTTCAACCTATAAGCGGGGGTAATGGGGGCGGCACTGAGCCCCCATTGATAGTGACAGATCAACTATTTAATAGTTCCACTACAACAGTCAGCGTCAAGCGGGCTAGCCCGCGCTTTTGACCACCGTTTTGCGACCGGAAGCCAGTTTTTTTTATACAATCATTTGAAAGTGATTTCTTTATCTTTCTCTTGCATTTTTCCTATTATTTGTATAGTATATCTGTATGGCGGAGAAAAAATTTACGGTTTTGGACTTGCTCGATCTGGAGCTTTCGGGTCATGATGCCTTGCAGTTAAAATGCATTGCAGGACGGCGCGGGTTGCCTCGTGCAATAACAAATCCAGAAATAAACCGTCCGGGACTTGCACTCTCCGGTTTTTTTGAAAATTTTGCCGGAGACCGTGTTCAGCTTTTTGGTCGCGGCGAAACTGCCTATCTTTACAAGCTTCACAAAGAAAAAAATTCCGAAACCTTAAGAAAATTCTTTGAGCCGGGCATTCCCTGCTGCGTTTTTACCTATAACTCAGAACCAACCGAAGAATTCCGAGAGCTGGCAGAAGAATACTGCTGTCCGGTTTTACAGACAGATCTTGCTTCCACAGAATTTACAACCCGTCTTACCCGTGTTTTTTCAAACATTTTTGCACCTCACAAAACCTTTCATGGTGTATTGGTAGAGGTTTACGGTATTGGTATTCTTCTTTCAGGACACTCAGGTGTTGGTAAAAGTGAAACTGCCCTTGAACTTGTAGAACGCGGCCACCGCCTGGTTGCAGATGATATTATCGAAATACGCTGTGTAAACGGAAACACAATCCTTGGCCGCGGTGCAAACACAACAATAAGCCACCATATGGAAATCCGCGGACTTGGTATTATTAATATTTCACAGCTTTATGGCGTTGGTGCCATCCGTAACCAGAAGGAAGTTCAGCTTATAGTTCAGCTGGAAGACTGGGATTCAAGCAAAGCCTATGATCGTCTTGGAACAGATCAAACTTATCAGGAATTACTGGGGGTAAAAATCCCTGTTATCGAAATTCCTGTTCGCCCGGGTCGAAACCTTCCTATTATCATAGAAGCTGCCGCTATGAACGAACGTCTTAAGGATATGGGTTACAACGCTGCAAAAGACTTTAATCAAAACGTACTTAAATGGATTGAAACCGGAGATGCAAAAACTGCATACTATGGTCACGATAATTCATATTAAAATAATACTGACAGAAATCTGTCGAGGAAATGATTATGATTGAAAAGATTCTTACAGTTCAAAATCGCGCAGGTATTCATGCAAGACCGGCAGCAATTATTGCCCAGACTGCAAACAAGTTTGAAGCAGAAATAACTTTGACCCGCGACGACACAACTGTAAATGCAAAATCTATCATGGGTGTAATTGCCATGGGCGCAGGTTACAATACCCAGATGACAATGAACGTAGAAGGTCCTGACGAATCAGAAGCCGCTGCAACAATCGAGGCATTATTTGAATCAAAGTTCGAAGAAGAATAAAAATTAAAGGAGGTCTAAAATGAAAGGAATTACAGACAGACAAAAAGAAGTTCTTACATTCATCTCCGCTTATACAGAAGAAAATGGTTATCCTCCAACTGTCCGCGAAATTAGTGAGCACTTTGAAATTTCTATTCGTGCAGTACAGGATCATATTATAGCCCTGCAGAAAAAAGGATTTTTATCTCAGTCTCAAAAACGTTCCCGTTCTATAAGGGTTCTTTCGGATATGCGTGAAAAAGAACAGCTTCCTTATGTAAGTAAGGTTCCTTTACTCGGTACTGTTGCTGCAGGAAAACCTCTGCTTTGCGAAGAAAATCTGGACGGCTATGTAAATCTTACAGAACCTTTTGTACGCCCCGGAAAAAGTTACTTTGCACTCCGCGTACGTGGTCAGAGCATGATTAATGCAGGTATTCTTGAAGGAGACCTTGCCATTATTGAACAGTCAGAAATTGCAGCAGACGGCCAGATTATTGTTGCAGTAATTGATGATGCAATTACCTTAAAAAGATATTACAAAGAAACTGACAGAATTCGCCTTCAACCGGAAAACCCGGACTTTCAGGCAATTTACTGTCAGAATGTCAGAATTGTAGGCATTCTTTCTAATATAGTTAGAACATACTAAATTATAAGTCTTGCCGAACTTGTTTCGGCATCTATGACAGGAAATATGATACCAGTCTATTTATACACAGGCCCGGAATTTGGAATGCGCGATGAAGCGGCAGATGCTGTTATAAAATCGCTCAAGAAAAAATTTGGGGAAGTAGAAGAACATGTTTATTATCTCAACGAAACTTCTATTGGCCAGGCAATTTCGCAGCTGGACAACGGAAACCTTTTTGCTTCTGCAACCTGTGTACTTTGTAAAAATGCCGAACTGCTCAAGAAAAAAGACGATATCCAGATTATAGAAGAATGGTGTAAAAATGCTGATGCTTCGGGTGAAGATTCTTCGGCCCTTATTTTTATTTCAGACGAAATAAGTGTAGACTCCAAGCTTGATAAACTAGTGCCTGCATCCAACAAAAAGAAATTCTGGGAAATGTTTGATAACCAGAAAATTCCATGGCTTACAGATTATTTCCGTAAAAATGGTTATGGCCTTACAGAAGATGCAGCCGGCATGATTTTAGACATGGTAGACAACAATACTCTTGCCCTTAAAAATGAATGCTCCCGTTTTTTTCTGTGCCTTGAAAAAGGAAAAACTGTTACACCGGAAGACGTAGATTCTTTTCTTACCCACAACCGCGAAGAAAATGCCTTTTCTCTTTTTAAGCAGATGATTGCTGCTTATGATTCAGAAGCCGAACGCCTGCAGGAGTCTCTTGATGTTCTTCAGGGCATAAGACTTTCTAAAGATAATTCCAGTGTGATGATAATTGCGGGTCTTTCTTCCTGTTTCCGCAAGCTTGTTTTGTGGCATAGACTCCAGGATGAAAGTAACGGTGGTTACGGGGCAGATGAGGCAACCTTAAAATCAAACGGCTTTGCAAGCAGCCCGATTCAAAATCAATATAGAAAAGCAGCAAAAATCTGGACAAAGGGACAGGCAACAGCAATTCTTGCAGTGCTTTCTTCTACCGACATGCAGATTCGTTCCGGCGGCTCTGCAATGGAAGATGTACTGCTCCAGAAAATGATATTCGAAATTGTAACTAAAAAAGGCGCATCACTCGCAACCGCAGAATATTAAAGCACCTCATTCAGCAATTTTTTTAAAGACTCCAGTTCTTCCTTTGTAAGAGTAATACCCTTTCCCATTTTCTGATGATCCGGTGACCAGCTGCGGATATCATACTTGGCAGGACGACCACCCCAGGAAACAAGGTTCAGTTCAAGATTCCAGCCGCCTTTTCCTTCGGCGACAGTTCCAATGCTTTGGGTAATTTCGAATGAAAAATCATCAGCCATACAGACCTCCATGTTTATTATTCTACCACAAATTCTATATATATGAAGTTTTTTTGATTAAAAGTACCGTTTTTTTCCTTATTTGCCGATAATAAAGTTGTAAGATTGTATTTTATGGGTTAAAATAAAACTAATCTTTAAAATGTGAGGATTATTATGAAAAAACTAGCATTTTTTGCTCTTTCTGTTTTTTTAATACTGTCCTTTACTTCCTGTGGTTCTAAAAAGGTAGATGAAGATGCTCCTGTTCCGGAAGAACCAGTTGTAGAAGAGACAATTGAAGAAACAGTAGAAGAAACCGTATCCACAGCAGGCAATGAACTTGCCCTCGCAACCATGGATTCAGCACGCCAGGCAGCTATAGATTCTGGTGCTCAGGATTATTCACAATTTGATGATTTTGAAGCATTGTACGATAATATCAAAAAAAGAGCTGCTGATGGAGAAGACGTAACTGCAGATTGCGCTGACCTTGCAAAAAAATACGAAGCACTTGCCGCTTATGTAAAAGCCTACGAACTTAAAGAAAAAATTGACGAACATGATGTTCCTGTGTTAGTTCAGGGTGCTTATGATCAGGGTTGTGCAGATTTTGAAGCCTTTGAAGCTTTGAGCGAAGATCCTGCCTCATCAGGAGACGACATGCTTTCAAAAGCAACTTCTGCTTATGCAAGCTTTAAAACAGTATTTGCTACACTTGCCAAAGACCTTGCAAAAGATGCTCGTGACGATGCCCTTGCTGCAAAGAAAGACGCAGACTCTGTAAAAGCCGGCGTTTCTCAGAAAAAGGATTACAACAAAGCAGTTGACCTGTTCAAAAAAGGTGACGCAAGCTATTCTATGATGGGCTTTGAATCTGCTTATGATTATTATGATCAGTCTTACGAAATCTTTAATCAGCTGTTTGCAGATATTTCAGAAAAACGTGCCGCCGCTCTTGCCGCTATTGAAGCTGCTAAAAAGAGTGTAGAAGAAAGTGCTGCCGTTGCAGAAGAAGCAGACCTGGAAGCTCCACTTTCGGGCGATGTTGATGGAATTGAAGACGAAGACGCTGTTCTTCTGGACGAAGACGATTATGCAAATCCGGAAGATTCAGAAGCATATCTTGAAGAAGACATCTCTATTTCATTTGGAGGTGATGCAAAATGAAAAAGTTAGTTACAATCGTTCTGGCAGTTTTAATTGCTGCCTCAGTTTTTGCAGTCAGCTACAAAAACAACACTTATCAGAAGCTTGCCGACGAATATACAAAAAAGGCAGAAAAAGCTATGGATGCCGGTGAATACGATGACGCAATTGCCTATTCACAGGAAGCACAGAAAAACGCAGAGCTTTCAAAAGCCTTTGTTGCAAGAATGCTGGCAATGGGCGAAGCAGAAGATAATATCAAGCTTGCAAAAAATAAGCTTGCCTGGGCCGAAAAAATTGACGCTCCAAACATTTTCCCAATGGCCTATACCGCTGCAAAGGAAAATCTTGGTTATGCAGAAAGTGCCTTTGATGCCGAAGAATGGGCCCGCGCAAATGAATATGCAAAGCTTTCTCTGGCCGCACTCGAAGGTGTAGCAGAAACAACTCCACTTCCTGCAGAATACATTGTTCGCCCCTGGGCAGAAACAAAAGACTGTTACTGGAATATTTCCGGCCGTCCTTATGTTTACAATAACCCATTGCTTTGGGAAAACCTTTATCAGGCAAACAAATCTAAAATGCCAAAACCGGAAGATCCAAACCTTATTCTTCCAGGCATGAAGATGAGCATCCCAAGCCTTACCGGTGAATATCGTACAGGAACTTACGATCCTAAAAAGGAATACGAAGCTTACGGTAAATAATTGATATAAAACATCATCGCCGTAGACATTAAGGCATGGGGAAATTGTTTACTCCCCATGTCTTTTTTTATCTGCTCTACCGGTACCTTAATCACATTTACAAATTCGTCATTGTCCAGATTCTGTCTCTGGGTACACTCCAGTTCCTGGGCTAAAAAAATATGCACATGATTAGAAAACAGCGCCGGATTTGGATTAACTTCTCCAAGCTTTGTAAGACGCCCCGCCGTACAACCTGTTTCTTCCAGCAGCTCACGACGGGCTGCTTCTTCAGGCTCTTCTCCTTTATCAATTACACCACCGGGAAACTCTACGCTAAGGCATTTTGAACCGTGGCGCCATTGTTTTACCATGTAAAAATCCTTCTGCCCCGCAGCTTTATCTTCCAGCTCGGGAATTACAATCACCCAGTCTGGAGCATCAAGAACAATATAATCTCCCTGAACAGTGCTCTCGCCTTCCTGATGGGTATTTGTACTGCTCGTAACATCAAAAACAACAGTCTTGAGCAGCGACTTTTTTGGCCCGCAGTTCCATTTGAGTTTTTCATCATCATCAGTAAAATAATTTGACATATGGTGCCTCTAGCCTTATCATAATACACAGGAGGCGCGTATGGCAATAATTACTTTAGCACGTCAAGTTGCCGCAAAAGGCGACGAAGTAGCACAGGATCTGGCTGCAAAACTCAACTATAAATTCATTACCCGCAAGCAGATAGAAGAAAGAATTATTGAGCTTGGTTTTCCCCGAGACAAAATGCCCAAATACGATGAACGCAAACCCGGCTTTTTTGCTTCAATGGCAAAAGACCGCGATGCCTATCAGAACCTTTCACAATATGCCATGCTCGAAGCCGCTGCCAAAGGAAACATTATCATCATAGGACGTGGAGCCTTTGCGCTTTTCAGTTCGGTTCCTAATCATGTTTCTGTACGTCTTATTGCAAGCGAAAAAGTTCGCATCAGTCGTCTTATGCAGGAATTTGACTGGACCGAAAAACAGGCTCGCCAGCACATTCAGGAAAGCGACACCAACCGCAACGGCTTTCACAAAAACTTTTACAACATTGATATAGACGACCCTACAAATTTCCATATGCTTTTGAACACCGGCTCTGTTGCCATAAACGAATGTGGCCAGATAATCGCCGATTTTACAAATGCACACATAACCCCAATAAAAGAAGCAGAAGGCACTAAACTTGTAGAAGAAATGCTCAAAGCGCAGTCTGTCGTAAACAAACTCATTTTTGAGTACAAAATAAAAATTGATTTTCTGCACGCTGCCATCGAAGACGGAATATTTGTCCTCTATGGCGTAACCGACGCTCCTGGCCTTGTAGAACAGGCTCTGGAAATAGTTCGGCGTGAACTCCCGCAATATGAAACCCGCTCAGCCGTCAGTATTGTTCATGATTTTAAACAGTATCAATAAATAAACACCAGGGCACTGGATTCTCCTTTGGACAGTCCGGACCTGGCTTTATTGACTTTTATTTTCAGAAAAGGGATAATTTAGGGCATGAAGACCTCGAATAAATTTACTCTTACCAGAATTATTTTTGCGCCTGTTTTCTTTATTCTTTATTTTATTCCTATCTGGACCGGCTGGGGAACAAAGCTTTCGCTGCTGGTGGCAATTCCGCTTTTGGGTTTTGCTGAATTTACAGACTTTCTGGATGGTTACTACGCACGCAAGCACAACGAGGTTAGCGATTTTGGAAAAATTTTTGACCCTTTTGCAGATGTAATTCTTCATATGACAACCTTTGCCTGTCTCATGTTTTCTGCAGATTCAACAATCGGCAGCTACACTCCCCGCTTTGTTTTTATCCTCATTATGTACCGCGAAATGAGCCAGACATTCCTTAGAATGGTTGCCGCTAAACAGGGAATTGCAATTGCAGCCCGCAAGGGTGGAAAAGTTAAAACTGTTACTTATGTAGTAAGCGGTTTTTATGCCTTCTTCCTTGAAGCCCTTGTGCGCCTTGACTGTGTTCCGGAATGCTTTGGAACCCTCAAAATTGTTGCAATAGGATTGTTTATACTGTCACTCATCCTCAGTTACACATCATTCATTGATTATCTGGTTCATTTTGGAAAAACCTTAAAGGAAAACTAAAAGATAACCTTCGACGTGGTCACTGAGCCTGTCGAAGAACAGGGGCCGCATTGTGGAAAAAATTTTTAATAACCCTGCTGAATTAGAATGTCTCGTAAAACAGAAATTCGGATTTCCTGATTTTATAATGATGGAAAATGCTGCCCTTGCTATGAAAAAGCTGATTGAAGAATTGCCCTTCGACAAGCTCAGGGACCACAAGGGGAAATGTCTTATTCTTTGCGGCAAGGGAAACAATGGCGGAGACGGATATGCTCTGGCCCGCCTTCTTTATGAACAATGCGAACCGCTGCTTTTTTGCCTGGAAGAACCCGCCGCCCCGGAAGCAAAAGTTCAATATGAAATGTGCCGGAATATAGGAATTAATTTTATTTCTCAAACCGCCCTGCTTAAATTATTACAAACCCCTCAAGACAAAACCCCAAACCTTATAATTGTTGATTGTCTTTTTGGTACCGGCTTTAAGGGACAGCTCCCTTCTCAAGCTGCCAAAATAATACAAGCCGCAAATAATTCAAATGCTACACGCATTGCCTGCGATATTCCAAGTGGACTTGCCTTTAATGCAGATTACACAGTAACAATGGGCGAGCACAAGCTTGCTCTTTTTAGCGACACGGCCAAACAGGTCTGCGGACAGATAATTACTGCTCCTTTAGGAATTTCCCCGGAGTTTTTTCAAAATCAAACAAAACCTGCTGCTTATCTTATAACAGATGAAGATATAAAGCTTCCTTTAAGAAAAAACAAGGCTGCACACAAAGGAACCTACGGACATACCGCTGTTTTTGCCGGAAAAAAAGCAGGGGCTGCAATAATCTGTGCAAATGCTGCCATGAATTTTGGAAGCGGACTTACAAGTCTTGTACCAACCGGTCAGGCAAATCTTAAACAATTTAAAATTTCACCGGAACTGATGATAAGCGAACCTTCTAAAAAACAAAAAAGTCCTGTTCCTTCAAAAACAAGCTGCATTGTTTATGGCCCCGGAATTGAAGAAGTTACCGAACAGGATTCTTTTACAATTGCAAGCTGGTTCAACAGTAGTGATACACGTTTTCCTGCCGCTGTTTTTGATGCAGGAGTTTTTGGCTGTGAATTTTTTCCAAAGCTCCTTAGGGCTTTAGACCAAAGACCAGATGCCAGAATTGTTCTTACGCCTCATCTGCTGGAATTAACAAGATTTTGCAAATCTTTAACAGGTTTTCCCAAAACAGAAGTAAAAGAACTTTCAGAAAATCCCGAAGCCAAAATTAAAATTGCAAAAAAAATAAACAGTCTTTTTCCCAACACCTGTCTTGTAATAAAAAGTGCAAATACTTTTATTGCCTTTAAGGGGCAGATTTATGTTATTTCCCAGGATTGTCCTGGTCTTGCCAAAGGTGGAAGCGGCGACGTCCTTGCCGGAATGATTGCAGCTCTTCTTTCTCAAGGTTACTCTGCCCAGGATGCTGCCATTACAGCCTGCCAGGCCCACGCCCTTGCTGCAAAAAAAATTGGCGCCGGCTCCTATAGCCTTACGCCAATGAAATTAATCAATGCCATAGCAGGACTTACTTTGCCTCTCTAATTATTTCCATCCAGCTGCGGGAATCTTTTTTGGAAATATCAAGTCCAAGCCCCGTAACAAATTTTTCAAGCCCCTGACGTACAAGCTGCGGGTCTTTTGGAGAATCGGTTACTTCGGTTTCCATATATTTATGACCGTTTACAATTACCAGCTCGGGGTGAAAACAAATTCCTTCTGCCCACTCCGGTTCATAATAGCGCGACCAGGATTCTTTGTGCTTTTCAAAATATTTTTTATAGCCAGAAATTTCTAAAAATTGCTTTAGTACAGCACCATTTTGAACAAAACTTTCATTTTCGCTGTTAAATTCCATTCCGTTCTGAATTGTTTTGAACTTAAAACAGAAAAAACTTTTTTCTTCTGCTTCTTCATCAGTTTTTTCTGTTCTTATTCTGATAACACGAGGTTCATCACTGGCCCTGCGCTCTTCTTCAGAATCATATCTGGAAAAATATTCATCTTTTTTGATTATATGCTCCAGTTTTCCTGCAGCTCCGGTTCCCTCTTTCATCTGTTGTAAAAGCCTGTCATATTCGCTGTCTGTAACAGGAATTTTTATTTCTATTTCTTTTGCCATTTGATGCCTCCTGCTCATCATACTACTATTTTAATATTTTGACAGCAAATTTCTTAAAACTTGTTTTTTTTAAAGTTTGTGCTACAATTATAATATCAGTTAAAGTTTTTTCGAAGAGAGAGTAAAATTTTTAATCCCAAAAAAAGGAGATGTTATTATGGGAAAAAAGAGTAGTCTTCCGCTTATCTATTTAATCGGAGTTCTTCTGATTGCAATTGGTTTCTGTCTTCCACTTTTTAGCGGAAAGATTCTTAAGGTTTCTTCAAACGGATGGAAATTCATTCATTTCGACAAGAACTTTGGCTGGAGTTCTCTTGCTGCACTGTTAATCTTCTGTGGTGCTGCTGTTGGTGCTATTTTCTGCTTTGTAAGTGCAGGAAAATCTACAAGCCTTCTTAGACTTATCTGTATCATAGTAAGTATTGTTGGCGGATTGATTTTCTTTATCAAGTTCAATGACAATGGCCTTACAAGAGCTCTTGGTAAATTCAGTTTAAAGTATGCGGCCGTTGGTCTTTATATGATTTGTATAGGTTGGGTTGTAGGCCTTGTAGGAGCCATTACCAATAAATAAAGATTGTCGGGCTTGACCCGGACATCTTTTATAACCTAATTATCCAGGCGCCGGATTTTTCGTCTTTGGGCAGAGAATCCGGCGTTTTTATTTTAACCTGAATAAGGTCGCCTGATTTTGGTACAAACGGCGGTTTTGGAAGCCTTGTATTGTTGGAATCTGGCAGAGTCACAAGAACAAGCCCAAGCCTGCTGCAGCCATAAAAGCCACACATATAGTTTGGCAGGCGGATTTTGTCACTGGTTATGCGGATGTGGAGGGTGTCTTTTTCGGGAGGCCCTTCGACAAGCTCAGGGACCGCATTCTGTCCAGGAGCCCCACCGCCAACTGCAATAAAACTCAACGTAGCCCTTTCCTTTGGAAGCTTTGCCTGTTCAGAAAGCTTTTGCAATGTCCGCGGAGCATCACCTGTTTCAAACGCAAAATTACACCATTTGCACTTGCTGCCGGTATAAGCGCGGAAGCCATCCATAGGGCATTTATTTTGGTGAGGACAAGGAGCTGTAACAAATGCATCTGCCTTTATAAATCTGTCCCGCAAAAGAGCAAGGGTTCTGGCTGCCTTGGGAACACCAGGTTCAACAAGAATATATTTTGCTGTTGGGTCTGCATAACGTGTGAGCTGTTCAAAATATTTTTTTACCTTAAACTCCGGCGGCATGTCTGTTGCCTGATCCAGTTCATTAAACATATTTGCGCAGGTAATAAAACCGGCTTTTTGCTTTATGGGTGTACCAAAGCTTCCTTTTACACGAATTATCTGCCAGGGTTGTTCACCAAGCTTTGCACACACAGAAAGAAAAACATCTTCTCCCACAGCCATACTGTTAGCAGAAACATCAAGACAATACCAGACAAACGGCATTTTTCGTAATTCCGGGCGGGCCAGAAACAAAGCGGTTATAACAGTCAAAGGACCACTGCCCAAATCAAGACAAACAAGCTTTTCGTCAGTTTTTAAGAACTCCTGCCCCGGAAAACAACACGCATCCAGATTAGAAAAAAGCCTAGTGAGCCTTACAAGATTCCACCAGGTAAAATAACGTATATAAGAACTAAGCTGAATGTTTTCATTCATATAACCAAGGCGTCTGGCAGCCCTGTCGTCTGTCATTTGATGAGAAAGATTACGTATATTTTGAGGAAGCTGCTGCAGCTGGCGGCTGTTCAGGGGCTGAATTCCCTGCACAATGCTGTCAAACTCGTTTATAACAACCTGTGCATCTTTGGGAATCTGGTTTGTTTCAAAAAGACTGTTTTCTTTCATTACAAAAAATATACATAAAAACCGCCCTTGCTTCAACAGTCAGGGCAAACCGTCTGATTGCGCAAATGTTTTTTTCTTGTTTTTTTATGCAAATTCCGTTATTATTATTAGGATGTTAAAAATGAGTTTATTCATTGTATTGTCTACAGTTCTCTCCCTTATTTCAATGCCTATTATAATTCATTTTTGTAACAAACATAACATCTACGATTATCACGATGCCAGAAAGGTTCACAGCGGTAATATTTCACGTCTTGGCGGTGTAGGAATTGTTTTTGCGTTCCTTGTTTCTGCTTCTCTTTATCTTGTATTCACAACTCAATTAAGCACAACAAAAACCCTGCCTATTCTTATTGCAGGTCTCATAATTTTTGTTTTTGGTTTTCTTGATGATGTTTTAACCTTGTCTGCCTGGCTCAAGCTCATTGTTCAGCTGGCTGCTTCTGCGCTGGTTACCATAAACGGCTATCGTTTTACACAGATTTTTGGCTGGGTTCTTCCTACTCCAATAAGTTTTATTCTTACCTTTGGCTGGATTTTAGGTGTAATAAATGCCTATAACCTTATAGATGGACTTGACGGCCTTTGCGGAACCCTTTCCTTTACAGCAGTTGTTACTCTGGGCATTTTGTATTCTCTTTCTAACAATATGGAAGCCGGAATCTGCTTTATTCTGGCCGGCGCCATTTTTGGATTCCTTTGCTTTAACTGGCCGCCTGCCAAGCTTTTTATGGGCGACGACGGAAGTCAATTCTTAGGCTTTATAATTGCTGTTATTCCGCTTTATACTTCCAGCGATATTTTTGAATACAACAAGCTGCTCATCATGCTTATTCTTACTTCTTTCCCTGTATTTGATACAATTGCTGCTATCTGGCGCCGTCTTAGAGATAAACGTCCTATTATGTCACCGGACCGCTCTCATCTGCATCACAAGCTCTTAAACATCGGATATACAAAGCGTCAGGCTCTTCACCTTATTGCTTTTATTCAAATTCTTTTGTGCTGCATGGTTGTGCTTTCGTTCTTTATCGGCAAGCTTAAGGGAACCGCAATGCTTTTAGAAGGCTTTATCTTTATGGTAATCTTCTTTAGCGTTATTCATTATACAAACAGAACTATAAACCGCCGCAAAATGGCAGAAGAAATTGCAAGAATTGGTGAAACAAACCTTCCTACCGAAGAAGAAGCAACTGCCGACGAAATAGTTTCTGACCAAAGAAACATTTAATTTCTATTCTTCAAAAATCTCTTTTTTATGAAGCTCTCCAAGAATATGCAGCTGCTCAATTAATGGTTTTTTGTCTAATCCGTTTTGTTTTACAAAGGCAGAAAGATCAATTGTAAACCTGTTCATAGAAAAATGCTGAAAAACAAAGACCCGCTGCCAGGCCTCCCCTTTTTCACCACCGCAAATTGTTTTTTTAAGCATGTCACGATAAGGAACAAAAAAACCCTTCCCTTTTAATTCAGAATAACCCACCAGCCACAACTCTGCCTGTTCAAGATTTTTTAAAAGCTCTGCTGTATGTTCTGCCATCCACAACTGGCTTTCAAGAATTAAATCACAAACCGCCGGACCGCCATCTTTCATTATAAGCCTTAGCTGTGCAGTTTTTGCGCTGTGAACCGGCGTTTTATTAAGAATGATTACGTTTTTTCTAAAATCAATTTTAAGGTCAGCATTTCGTTTAAAAAATCCGTCTGCAATTTTGCCTGCCTGCCCGCATAAATAACGACAGTTTTTATTAAGCTGTTCATCTTTTCCGGGATTATCGCCAATCACAAGCAGCTTTATATCATCTGTCTTTGTAATTTTATCAAGGTCGGTATTATAAACAACGGCATTTTCAAAAGGATATTCCGGGGTCTTTGTAGAAATTGCCGCCTTTTTCTGCAGCTGGGCAAGATTATTTATTCTGCTGCTCCATTCCAAGGTTCTTTCCTTAAAAGCGTCTCTAAAACTACAAAAATAATTCCATTGCTTATCGTTCAAAAAAATACTCCCATTTTTTTCTATTATTTTTTTGCATTATGTGATAGAATAGTAGCATAAATCTTAATTGAATAAAAGATTTGGAGGATGTATGAAAAAGCTTATAACATTAGTTGCCGCTCTGGCCATGAGTTTTTCTTTGTTTGGTCTGGATATTTTTAGTTATGTTCAGATTAAAGGCAATGTAAAAAACTACACACAGATTGATTACGACATAGGCACAAAATTCGGTAATTATACACGAACACCAGTATTAAAAACTATTACAACTTTGGACAACGCCGGAAGAATTGTAGAAATGACAGAGCTTTCTGCAAGAGACGCTGTTCTTAATAAAACCACAAGCAAATATGATGTTTATGGAAACCTCGTAGAACAAAGCTGTTTTGATTCAGAATCAAAGCTTATGTGGCGCAATGCTGTTACATATAACAATGGTCAAAAAGCAGATACTTCTGAATATGACAAAAACGGTCTGCTCCGCGCTAAGACAATCTATACTTATGCAGAAGGAAAGCTTGCCGACGAAACCGGTTATGATGGTGACGGAGCTCTTTTGTGGAAGATTGTTTACAAATATAACCCAGACGGAAAGGTTTCTGATGTTTGTGAATATTCTGCAGACGGAACCCTGGACATTCAGGAAACCTACACCTATACCGACGACGGAAAAATTGAAAGCCTTGTTACCTACGACGCATATACAGAAGAAACAAACCGCAAGGTTTTCCGCTATGCTTCAAATGGAACGCTTTCAGAAATTACAACCTACGATGCAACAAAAGAAGTTATCAACCGCGTAATTATTAAATATGATGCCGGAAATAATGTATCTAAGGTTTCTGAATACAATGTAGCCCAGAAATTTGGTACTACAGTAAACGAACTTGTTTCAATGTCTGAATACTCTTACCAGTAAAAAGAACTTTTACACTTTTACATAAGAGGTGAAAAAATCCTGAAAAGGCGGCCAAGAAAAAGTTGTCTTTTCGGGATTTTTTTATACCTTCCTTCTCCAAGCAGAGTGCAATCCTTTAAGGTTTCTTCAAAATCCTTTTCTATTTCTTTAACTACCTGATGATTATGAATTACAGTTCCGCATTCAAAATGATGGAAAAAGCTGCGGTAATCCAGATTTACAGAACCAATTGTTGCGGTTACATCATCCGAAATAAAGGTTTTGGCATGAATAAAGCCCTTGTCATAAATATAAACCTTTATGTTTTCTTTTTGTGCATCCTGAATAAAGGTTTTTCCAATGCAAAAGGTTAAATAATGGTCTGCCACTGATGGAAGAATAATAGAAACCTCTACCCCTCTGCGAGCTGCATTTTTGAGTGTGGTAAACAGATAATTGTCCAGCAAAAAGTATGGGGTGGTAATATGAACATATTTTTTGGCGTTATTTAAAATATAGGCATAAACTTCTTCGGCAACATCAAGATTGTTATAAGCATCATCAGCATAAGGAATAACAAGCCCCTTTGTGTTTTTTGAAGTTTCCGGCATTTCATAATGATTCAGAAACTGCTCGTATTCTTCCTGATTTTTATAATTGAGATTCCAGTTTTGCATAAACATAACGGTAAAACTGTCTACTGCAGAACCGGTAATTTTAATCGCATTGTCTTTCCAATAAGCAAAACGATTTTTTCCATAATTAAAATATTCGTTTTTTATATTGATTCCACCGGTAAAAGCGCATTTTCCATCTATGACAACAATTTTTCTGTGATCACGGCTGTTAAGCTGAGTAGAAAAAAACGGAACCAGCGGCAAAAAGCTGCGGCATCTTATACCCTTTGATTCAAGAAACCTTACATACCTTTTTGTAGAAATCATAATTGAACCAAGGGCATCGTAAAGCACATAAACCTTTACTCCCTGAGCAGCTTTTTTTTCTAAAATATCAAGGAGCATCTGCCAGCTTTCGTCCATTTCTATAATAAAAAATTCTATAAGAATAAAAGACTCTGCTTTCTTTATTTCTTCAAGAAACTGAGGATAAAAGGTTTCTCCGTTTTTATAATATTCTACAGCATTATCAGAATAAGTATAAAAAGGTCCGCAATTTAAAAGATAATTTCCAAGTCCGCTTATTTTGGGATTCTGCTTTAAAAGCTCCTGCGTCTGTTGAGTTTGCGGGCTGGGCAACTGAATACGTTTTTTTATGGCAATAAGATTTTTTTTTGTAAAACGACCGCCAATATTTGTCTGATACGAAATATAAGCAGCAATTCCAAAAAGCGGAAAAATAACCAGCGGAATCATCCAGGCAATTTTGAATTCATTTTTACCCCTGCAGTTTACAAGATATACCATAAACCCAAAGGAAAGAATAATACTGGCTCCAAAAAAATATTCAATATGCGGCTTTAGCTCTACCAGAAAAATAACAAAAACAATAATTTGAATGAGTATAAAAAGAAAACACAGCATTACACGGCTATAAATAATCTGCCTTGCAATTCTGCGAGACCGCTTGTTGCGAAAAATAATATCTGTATAATCACTTTTTCTTTTCATTTTTTATCCTGATTCTAGGATATAATTAAACAGTTTTTTATTCAATTATTTAACTAGATATATACTGAAAAAGTGTGTTATAATAGTAGTAATTGAAAAAAAGGGGTTTATTTATGAGAACTGTCGGAATAAAACTTGCAGACGGTTCGTTCTATCCGATTATGGAAGAAGGAACTGCACAGAAAAAAACTCTGGAACTCACTACTGCACATAACAATCAGACTTGTGTTATGGTAGATTTGTATCGCTCAAAAACCTGCTCCATGGAAGATGCAGAATATATCGACACTCTTAAAATTGAAAATTTAAAGGAGCATCCTAACGGAGAACCAAGCATTTCTTTTGATGTTGATCTTAACGAAGATGGAGAGCTTTCTTATTCTATTGCAGACCCCGAAACCGGAACCTCAAGCAATTCAGAAATTACACTTGTTTCGCGCACTGTAGAAGAACGCTTGCAGGCAGACGATTATTCTATTGAAGAAACCCCTGCAGCAGAAGAACCGGCTCAGGAAGAAAAATCCGGTAATGGTGCAGCCGTAGCAGCAGGTGTTGTTGCAGGAGCAGGCCTTATGGCAGCAGCAGCAGCTCTTGCATCTAATAAAAAAGAGGATGAAGAAGAAGCAGACGCGGAACCGGAAGGTTTGGCATCGTTTACAGATGAAGACGCCTTTGCAGATTTGAACGAAACAGAAGCAGCTGACGAAACCCTTGTTTCAGACGACACAACTGCAGCAGATGATCTAACAGTTGCCGACGATTCTTTGCCTGACTTTGATGAAACTCCAGTTGCAGAAGATGACACAAACCTCTCTGATGACACTACTCTGACCGAGGATAACCTTCCAGAGTTTGACGAACCTCCTGCTCAGGACGACGCAACCATTACAGAAGATACAAGCTTGGACGACGAGCCTCTCCCGGACTTTGAGGAGACCCCTGCAGAAGATACAACACTGACGGATGACACAGCTCTGACCGAGGACACCCTCCCTGACTTTGACGAGCCACCTGCTGATGATGCAACATTGACGGACGACACTACCCTGGCAGATGATACCACACTTGCAGACGACACCCTCCCTGACTTTGACGAAGCACCTGCTGATGATGCAACTCTTGCAGACGACTCTCTTCCTTCTGAAGAAGCCACTATTACAGACGATGATTTTTCTACCGACGACACCACAGTTGCCCAGGAACCAGAGGATTCAGACTTTGATATTCCTGACGATTTTTCTGTCCCGGACGGCCTTACAGAAGACACAACCTTCTCTGAAGCTTCCGGTTTTACCGACAATTCTGCAAAAGACCCTCTCTTTAATGAAACCCCGGAAGACCTTGACTTTGATGAACAGCCTTCTCCAGCCCCTGCTACAGGAGGAATGGATTTTTCAGGCCTTTACGACAAAGAAACAGAGATGGGAAATTCTTCCGATAATCAGGATGACGATATTAAGAAAAAAACCAGAGCACCTGTTATTATCTGCATAATCTGTGCAATCATCTGTCTTGTTGCAACAGCCCTGGTACTGCTTGTGCTTCCAACAAAGTTTAATCTTAGACTTAAGCATGCTCAGAAAAAACAGGAAACTGCTGTAGAAAAACCGGCTGAACAATCCAAGCCTGCTGAAGCTCAACCGGTACAGGAAAAGAAGCCGGAACCTGTTCCTCAGGCAAAAGAAGATGAAGTAGTAGTAATAGAAAAAGCAGAAGAAGTAAAACCTCTTCCTCCTCCTGCTCCGGAAACAAAACCTGCAGGTGTTACTTACAAAATTAAATGGGGCGACACACTCTGGGATCTGGCAGACACCTACTACAAAAATCCATGGCGCTACAAAAAAATTGCAAATTATAATAATATAAAAAATCCTGATTATATTATCTCCGGAACTGTAATTACAATTCCTGCAGAATAGGATTTTCGTCATTGTGAAAAAACATAGATTTCTCTTTTGCAAACTTTCTCTTCTTGCATTTGTCCTGATGTTATTAACAGGTTGCCCGAATAACGAAAAATTTGGTGCAGATGCAGATTATTTTATTGGCCTGCAAAAGCTTTCAGAAGGTAATACAAAAGAAGCCCGCCTTAAATTTAACAACTGCATTAAAAAAGGAACTTATTATTGTGCAAAAGAAAGTGCCATTCAACTGGCAAACCTGGGAAACCTTCAGGAAAAAAATGAAAATTCACTTTTTTTATATAATAACTATCCGGCAGAGGATACTCTTTTAATTCTTGTAAAAAATTATTTTGCTTCAAAAGAATATCGTAAGATTCTGGAGCTCACAGATAATATCGATTTTTCAACAGCAGATAACGAACTTGTAAAACTGCGTTTTGATACTCTTTTAGCCATGGACAAAGCAGAACAATTCCGGGATGAAGTTTACACCTGGTTTACAAGCAGAGCGATTGACCAGGAACATTACCAGTTTTGCCGGGATGTTTATGCACCCATGCAGTTATTACAGGAAACAACACAAGAGTTGCCGGGCTTATCTCCAAGAGATTTTGCAATTGAATATAGAATCTATTTGTACAGACGGGACTATCTTTCGGGTTATAGCATTGCCCCGCAATTACTTGATTACTTTGCAGACGGCTCTCTTGAACCCTTGCCAATGCTCGCTTCTGATTTGGGAAAAGCCTTTTTATATGGCTCAGAAAATCTTGTAAAAGATGCCGCTTATCTTCGACGTCAGGCAGAATCAGATTATATTAAAGGAACTTCTGCTGAATTTTACTTCTGGTTTTATGCAGCCCGCCTTTATGATGCCGCAAACCTTTATTACAAGCAGGCAATTACCTGTTATGAAAACGCAATAGCCGCAACCGATGATGGTTCTAAACAGGACAACGCTCTATGGTACCTCTTAAAAACAAAACTTAAGCTTTCTCTTGACCAGACTCTTGCAGATATTGGTAAATATGCAAAATCCTGGCACGCTCCTGAATATTTTGATGACTTTTTTGATTCACTTATTCCTTCGCTCATAGTAAATTCAAGATGGTCTGCTTTTGAAGCTTTATTAAACGACACAGACGGCTATGCCACAAAGGAAATTACAGCCCAGATTGCTTATCTTTATGCAAGGCTTTTGGAGCAGGGCTACATTCATCTGGCCCCGGAACAAGAACTCCGGAAAGAACAGATTATTACCAGTGCCTATCAAAAAGCAATGGACAGCGGAACTTCGGTTTATTACAAGCTGCTTGCTGCTTACAGGCTCAAGCTAAATCAGCGTCAGGTAAAAGAACTTCTTTTTACAGATATTCCGACTCCACAGGAATCTGAGACACAGACCTCCACCGCTGCTGCTGCTTCTCCTGCCGATAATCTTTTAAACGGCTATGCCTGGTTTGGATACCCTCAAAAAATCTATTCCAGCTGGCAGCAATTATATAAACAGAATGTTTCGACAAATACCGGAATTGATATTTCTCAATTTCTTGCCAAATGCGCAGGTTCAGAAAACAATGATGATTACCTGGTTCAATCCTTAAGAATTGCCGCCCGTACCACTAATCAAAGCCCGCAGCCCCTTTCTAAGGAACAGCTGAAAAGCGTTTATCCAAAATATTATTCAGACCTGGTAGACACTTATTCAAAAAAGTACGATATTAATACATCAGTAATATATGCTCTGATTCGCAGCGAAAGCTTCTTTGATAAAAACATTGTAAGTTCTGCAGGTGCTGTTGGACTTACCCAGCTTATGGGACCAACTGCCGGAGAAATTGCACAAAAGCTTAAGGTCAAAGAATATGAGCTTACCGACCCGGAAAAAAATATTATGTTTGGAACCTATTATCTTTCTGAACTGATACGAAGAGGAGACGGCTCTCTAATGCGGGCTTTCTTTTCTTATAATGCAGGCTTTAGAAAGGTAACAACCTGGCTCAACAGCTCCATGCTTGAATTTGGTAAAAACGGTTCTATGGATATGGATTTGTTCCTGGAAACTATTCCTGTTTCCGAAACCCGGGAATATGGCCGTAAGCTTGTTGGTGCTGCAATTATGTATGAATACATTTACGAAAATTCAGACTTTCCTGCAATTGTAGAAAGCCTGTTAAAATAGGACGAAAATATGGATGCCCCTTTAGCTAAATTGCTTCCCGCAATTTTTCATTTTAGTAAAATCCAGGCTACACAACTGGTGCTTTTGCTTGGAATTGTTCTTTTTGTTGGTGCCATTGGCGGATGGCTTTTTCAAAAGCTCAAGATTCCACAGGTAGTTGGTTATATTGTAATGGGAATTTTAATTGGTTCTTCGGGATTTCACATTCTGGAACCAAATGTAATTGCTGCCCTTGATCCAATAAGCACGGTTGCCCTTTCTTTAATTGGTTTTTTGATTGGTGGTGAACTAAAGCTTGGTGTTATAAAAAAATATGGCAAGCAGTTTATAAGCATTCTTTTGTTTGAAGCCATTACACCGGCCTTTGTCGTTGGTGGAATTGTTACACTAGTTGTCTGGCTTTTTACAAAGGATATTGGTCATGCAGTTTCTCTTGGTTTGATTCTGGGTGCAATCTGTTCTGCCACTGCTCCGGCCGCAACAACAGATGTACTTGCAGAATATAGAACCCGTGGCCCTCTTACAACAACCGTTTTTGGAATTGTAGCAATGGACGATGCTGTTGCCCTTGTTCTTTATACAATTGCTTCTACAATAGTAACTCCAATTATCGGTGGAAGCTCTCTTGGATTCTGGCCGCAGCTGCTTAATATTTTCCGTGATATTTTTGGTTCTCTTTTAATTGGCGGAGCTTTTGGATTTTTACTCAGCTTTATTACACGTCATCTTTTGAATAAAGAAGGCCGCATTTTAACCTTTGCTCTGGGCTGCCTGTTTTTGAGTACCGGCGTTTGCGAAGTCTTTAATTTTGATAACATTCTTGCTGCAATGAGCCTTGGCTTTGTAATGGTAAACTTTGCACCTGCAAAAACCCGTACCGTATTTCCGCTGGTAGATAAATATACTCCGCCAATTTATGTTTTGTTCTTTGTTCTTGTTGGTGCCAAGCTTAATATCTGGATTATTACACCGTTCCTTGGTTTAATTGCAATTCTTTATGTTTTGGGACGCACTGTTGGTAAATCCATTGGTTCTACGTTTGGTGCCTGGATTACAAAAGCACCTAAAACCGTACAAAAATATCTTCCTTACTGTCTGCTTAGTCAGGCGGGAGTTGCAATTGGTCTTTCTATTGCAGCAGGAAATGATTTTTCAGACAGTATTGGCCCGGAAATTCTTCTTATAATTACTGCCACAACCTTTATTGTTCAGCTTGTAGGTCCTGTATTTGTAAAAATTGGAGTTACAAAAGCAGGAGAAGTTGGTCTTAATGTTACTGTTGATGATATTAAAAAGAATTCCCGTGTTACCGACGTTATGTGGGGCAAGGAAAAAATCTGTAATTATGATTCACCGGCAATTGTAAGTGAAACCGAAAGTCTGTTTACAATTTTAAATTCCTTCAGCCGAAATCAAAATCTTAATTACGCTGTTAAAAATTCGCAGGGAAAGTTGGTTGGTATTATTGGACTTGAACACTTAAAAGAAACTATGCAGATTGGAGACTTTGCCGAAAGCATGCTTGCCATGGATGTAATGGATTCTCCAAAGGTAACAGTAAAGCCTTCTACTACCCTGCCCGATGCCTACGCTCTTTTTGAAGAGTATGACACTGATGCTATGCCGATTGTAGACACCGACGGCGAAGCAGTAGGTATTCTGGAAAAGGCAACGGTTGACCATTACCTTCATACCAGAATTATTGAATTAAACCGCAAGCTTGATGAGCTGGATAATTAGAAACACCTCATCAAATCTTCAATTGTTTCTCTGCGGCGGATTTGTTTTACTTTTCCGTCGGAAGAGATAAGAACTTCTGCCGGTCGAGGGCGTGAGTTATAGCTTGAGCACATTGAAAATCCGTAGGCGCCTGCATCAAGGATACATGCTAAATCTCCGTGCTTTGCTACCGGTAAAACCCTGTCTTTTGCAAGAATATCACCGGATTCGCAGATATTTCCGGTTACTGTCTGTTCAAACATGTCTGAACCGGTGTGTGGAATAACTTTTCCGTCGCGGATAATTTCTATGTCGTGCCAGCTGTCGTACATGCTTGGACGTACCAGAACATTCATTCCAACGTCTGTTCCAACAAAAGTCTTTCCGTTGTTGTGTTTTACTGCATGAACGCGTCCTAAAAGAACACTTCCTTCTGCAACACAGAAACGGCCCGGTTCCGACTTAAACAATGGGATTTTGTTTGGAATTCCGCTTTTTGTAGGAAGTTTTGTATAAGTTTCTACAAAATCAGTCAGAATTGGCTCAAGGCGCTTTTTAAAATCTTCCATAGGGAAATCTTTTTCGTCATCCAGCTTGTGATATGGAATGCCGTAGCCGCCGCCAAAATCAATGAATTCAAGGTTTTCAAACTGATCTGCAATGCGCAGAAGGTTTGTTACTGCATCAAGATATGGCTGCGGGTCCATAAAAAGTGATCCGATGTGCTGATTTATTCCTGCAATCTTTAATTCATATTTCTGGGCAATTTCAAAAATCTTTGGAATAAATTCTTCAGAAATACCAAACTTTGTCTTTTTTCCGCCGGTTACAACTTTTTCGTGGTGGCCGGCTCCTACGCCAGGGTTTATACGGACTGCAACCTTGCGGTTTTCAGGAGCACCATTTAAGTCGCAGAATACCTGACCTATCAGTTCCAGCTGTTCAAGACTGTCCAGGCTGGTAATTACGTGGTTTTCAATTGCAAACTTAAATTCTTCAGGAGCAACATTGTTTGGAACAAAGACAATGCGTTCTGCAGGAAAACCTGCCTTAAAAAGCATTTGAATCTCACCAACACTCATTGCATCGCAGTTTACACCTTCTTCAAGAGCAATTTTTAAGATATGAATGTTTGTATTTGCTTTTACAGAATAATTTGCAGTATAAGGGTATTTTGTAATTACCTGACTTACTGCATGCATACGGTTACGCAAGATATCTTCGTTATAAACATAAAGCGGTGTTCCGTAGTTCATTACAATTTCTTCGGGATTGTTTCCCTTGAAAAAATCAACAGTATTAATAAATGATTCCATTGTTTTCTCCTAAAGCATATGTGCTCTAATCTCATCCCCACTCAATGGGCTAAGATAAGCCGGTGCAATATCAAATACTGTTTTACAACCTGTGTTGCCTTCTTTGTTCAAACGGTAAACGGCGCGGGCAAAGGCAATGATTACACTTGAAGTAAAGGCAGGGTTTGAGTCGAGTTTGAGACTGTATTCAACTACATTATTGAATTCGTCATCCCAACCGGTTTTTCCTGAACGGAAAACAAAGCCTCCGTGTGGAATGCCTGCATGGTCGCGAAGCAGCTCTTCTTCTGAAATAAAATGAACTGTTGTATCGTAATCTGCAAAATAGTTTGGCATTTCCTTAATTTCTTTTTCGATGCAGGCTTTGTCTGCACCTTCCTCTGCTACAACAAAGCATTCGCGGGTGTGCTTCTGGCGGGTTGTAAGTTCCGGATTTTTACCTGCACGAACTGCATCCAGAGCCGACTGTACAGGAATTGTATACTGCTTGCCGTTCTTTACACCTTCAATTCTGCGGATTGCATCTGAGTGCCCCTGACTTACACCTTTGCCCCAGAAGGTATAATCTGTTCCGCCGGGAAGTATGCAGTTTCCGTAAAGACGCATCAAAGAAAACATTCCGGGATCCCAGCCGCAGGAAATAAGTGCCGTGTGTCCGTTATCTTTGGCTGCCTTGTCTACATTTGCAAAGTGCTGCGGGATTTTGGCATGGGTATCAAAGCTGTCTATTACATTAAAATATTTTGCATATTCCGGGGTCTGTTCAGGCAGGTCTGTTGCACTACCACCGCACAAAACCAGAACATCAATTTCATCTTTGTGGGCAAGAATATCCTTTACATTGTAAACGTTTACTCCGGCAGTAAGTGGCTTTACTGCAGAAGGATCACGGCGTGTAAAGATTGCTGTGAGCTGGGCATCGGGGTTGTGCTTGATTGCAGCTTCAACACCCTTTCCTAAATTTCCATAACCTAAAATTGCGATTTTCATATATACTCCTTTTGACTAACGGTCGTTAGTTTTATTCCTGGCTAAGCAGGACTATTTTATTTTTTAATGCTTCCTTCATAACCGTTACAAGATTTTTCTGCCCTGAATAAAGACAGGAATCATCATCGCTGCCGGTAAGCTCGCCTGTAAGCACATAGGAAGAATCAATTATTACGCGCAGCTGGCCAGGTTCAGGATCTGTGTGATAAACAATGGCCCCGTCCAGGTTGTAGTTGCTGTCGGTCATAATTACAATTTTTTTACCTTGATTTATAAGCTCTCCAAGTTCTTCTTCGTAGGCATCTACAATGCGGGCCGAAGCAGAAATATAAAGGCGGATACGGGTTTCTTTTATCATATCCAGAAGCTTATTCTGTATGTTACGTGCTCCAATAATTGTGATGTAACCATCTGTCTGTGCAAGTTTTTCAGGAGCATGTGTCTGTATGAAGGCTGCTTTTTCCTGAAGTGCTGTCAGAACATTTCTGGTAAAAGTCTGAACATCAACAGGACGATATTTTGTTGAATCACCCTGCAAAAGATAAGAAGCACCTTTGTCTACAAGATTAGATAAAGCTGCATAAACATTAGAACGGGAAATGCCGGTTTCTTTTGAAACTTCGTAACCTGTCATATCACCATGAGAAAGCAAAGTTGTATAGATTGCAGCTTCCTGTCTCGTGAGTCCAAAAGCCGTAAGATTGTCGATAAACTGAAGGTTTTGCATATGCACTCCTGTTAGTGCCGTGTAGGCTGCTGTTTTTTTGTTTTAGTAGTATTGTTTAGTACCACTTATAATTTAAATATATAGAATTTATTTTTTTTTGTCAAATTTTTTTAACCTTTTAAAGTAAAATATTGAATTTGTTTATTTATAAAATAGGTTTATAATATTTGCAGTTTTTCGTCATTGCGATTAAGTATAATACCATCGTCATTGCGAGCCCAAAGGGCGAAGCAATCCAGGAGTCTTCAATGGGAATTAATTATCCTTCGAAAATTGAAAATGAAAATATGCGTTTTGACGCTTTTGCAAATGGGAAAATGCTTCCGGGAAAAAAACCTGGCCGCCTTCCCGCCATGGGCTGGAACAGCTGGAACGCTTTTGGCAGCGGTAACACAGAAGCTTTGACGCGGGCAATGGCAGATTGCATTGTTGCACTTGGACTTGATAAGCTTGGATACAAATATGTTGTTCTTGATGACGGCTGCTACAAATCAGAACGCGTAAACGGAAAGCTCAGCAACGAAGATGTAAAGTTCCCCGGAGGTTTTAAGGCACTGTCTGATTATATTCACGACCGCGGACTTAAATTTGGAATGTACAACGATATTGGGACAAATCTTTGTGCCGGTGCTGCTGTTGGAACCTGCGGTCACGAGGATGTGGACGCACAGTCTTATGTGGATTGGGGCGTAGACTTTCTTAAAATTGACAACTGCTATTATTTGTGGGATAACGCTACTTTTTCAAATCCGGAAAATGCAAGGTTTACCTTTGCTCCAAGAATCAGGGGCATTAGTCTTGATGGTTTAGAAATGCACGCCAGTGATGCAAAAATAACAGGTGAAACAGCACACTTTTGTGAACCGGCCTTTGTTGAAGGAATTGGAACCTTTGACGGAACAAACACCGGAACAAGTCCCGTTGGTTTACGCAGTAGTGAATTAGTTTATGATATTTTGATTCAGGAAGGCTTTGCCGGTGAATATGAGCTTTGTGTAGAATATGCAACCGGCCACGAAAATGGTATTGGAGAATGGCTGCAGATTGCTGTTCAAAACGATGAAAATAAAAAACCGGCGAAGTATTATTTTGATGATTTATTACCTCCTTCTGTTGATAAGGATATTTTTACCTGGAGTGAACCTGTAAAAATCCGTTTAGAAGAAGGTCACAATTTTGTACGTCTTATGAATCACCGCCGCCAGGAAAACACGCTTGATTCTTATGCAGCAATGTTATTTGGCCTTAATAAAGCAAAACCTGGCCATGATATTGTGCTTTCTATGTGTGAATGGGGAAAAACTCATCCGCAGAACTGGGCATATAAGGTTGGAGACTCCTGGCGCATCTTAAATGATATAACGTTCCGTGTTGGAAGTGACGGAAACCCCGGTTTTGGTGCATGGTTCGATAAAGGAACACCTTCTGTTACCTCGCAATATAACAAGGCTGTTGTCATGGATGAGTTTGCAGGACTTGATAAAGGCTGGAATGACCCTGATATGCTCATGATTGGAATGGATGGCCTGTCGCTCGTGCAGAATAAAACTCATTTTACAATGTGGTGCATGATGAATTCTCCACTTATGCTGGGACTTGATTTGCGGCGGGTAAGAGTTGGTGACGAGCTTTATAAGATTATTGCCAACCGCAAATTGATAGCCTTAAACCAGGACCCTTTGGGTGTGCAGGCAAAGAGAGTCTGGACAAGCGCAAAGCTGCAGGAAGGCCTGAACCCGGACAAGGCTTACATCGAAGATATAGACCGCGTAGACATTCTTGCAAAGCCTCTGGCAGATGGTGGTGTTGCAATTAGTTTTATAAATGTCAGCGAGACTTTAAAAAAGGGTCCTTTCTTAATTAATGACAAGGTGCTTGCAAAGATTTTTGGAACCCGCTTTAAATGTTGCGGTAAATATACAGTTGAAGATTTGTGGAGCGGTGAGACCTGGCAAAATGAAAACGGGGTTTTTGAAATTTCGGAGCTTGGGGCTTGTGATAATGTGACCATAAAAATTAGATGAAAATTATCAGGGCACTTCGAGGGCCGTTAAATAAAATGAATTATACAATCAAAAAATATATAGAATTATTGGCCTCCTCTTTCCCACAAGTTTTCCCCGCAGACCAGGCAAACTTACTGCTCTATGCCCACACCCGCGGCTGGCTCGAAGATCAGGATGAACGCTTTTGCGACAAAAACTTAAACCGCCAGACCGCAGCCCGTATCATCCATCAGTTTATGAAAATTGAGCTTGGCGTGCCCGAACTGCCTGATATTACACCCGCCAATGTTCTTGCAGATTTATATACCTGCCACACCTGCGTAAATCATATAGCGCAAGTTTATCTCCGCGGATTAATGCAGGCACAGATAGTAGAACGAGACGGCGTGGAATATAAGATTTTCAATCAGCTTGCAGAAGTAACAGAAGAAGAAATTACATTCCTTTTTTCGCAGCTTCCTCAAGTACAGCCTTTAGAGAAGTTATAAAAAATGTCTGCAGGTTATCTCTAAAAATAGCTTTGTCAAGGCCTGAATTGTGCTTAATATACCATATAATCTGGGTACTCAAAAGGTTTGTATAACTGAAGGCGGCAAAGGATTTAAAGTCTTCAGAAAATTTAACTCCGTTCTGGCTGCTAAAATATTCAATTGTTATGTGCACAAACTCATGTAAATCCTTTTCAAAAATATTTTTGAGCTGCTGTTCCCCAAGCGATTCATAGGCGCACATGCAAAGCGAAATATTTTTGTCTATGTAATCAAGAATAAAATCCATTGCCTGTGGAATTGTTGCATTTGCATTTTGAAACGAATTAACAATATTCTGAACTTCAAGCTCATAGGCAAAATAAAGCAGATCGTAGTTGTTTTCAAAATGATAGTAAAAGGTGTTTCGGTTGATGTTGCAGGCGGCTACAATATCCTGCACGGTGATTTTTGCAAAGGGACGGTCTTTGATAAGCTTTTTTAGTGTGTCGGCCATTAAAATTTTTGTTTCTGAAGGATTTTCGCTCATAAAATCATTATTAGACATTCACAAAAATTTGTCTATTGTCTTATTGGGGA
>JAEEGL012167568.1_pt1 | contig 27841 bp, 15 predicted proteins | sample 9134231 | NCBI WGS metagenome assembly JAEEGL01 (sample SAMN16246548, study PRJNA631951) | gut metagenome | biome: gut microbiome; feature: rumen; material: fiber-attached | host: Bos | place: Iran: Karaj | collected 2018-10
CCTAAGCAGAAAACACACAGTTCTTCTAAGAAGAGATTTAAGGTGACAGGTTCCGGCAAGGTCCTTCACAAGCAGGCGTTCAGAAGCCACATTCTTAGCAAGAGACCTACAAAGAGAATGAGACATCTCAGACACAGCGAGGTCGCATCTGACGCTAATGCAAGAATCATCAAGAAGATGATTCCTTACGCTTAATTCGATTAGGAGGACAATGACATGTCAAGAGTTAAAAGAGGAATCCGTACAAGGGCTCGTCATCATAAGATACTTAAGGCTGCAAAGGGCTACTGGGGCCACAAGAGCAAGCTCTTTAAGGTAGCTAATCAGCAGGTTCTCAAGTCCGGCAACTATGCTTACCGTGACAGAAGAAACAAGAAGAGAGATTTCAGAAGACTTTGGATCGTTCGTATCAACGCAGCTTGCCGTCTCAACGACATGAGCTACTCAAGATTCATGAACGGCCTCAAGAAGGCTGGCATCGAGCTTGACCGTAAGGTTCTTTCCGATATCGCAATCTCTGATGCAGCAAGCTTCACTTCTCTCGTAGAGAAGGCAAAGGCAGCTCTCTGATAATTGTAGGTTCAATTAGAGCATAACGGCGCGGGCATTGCCCGCGCTTTTTAATGCCCCCGGTTATTCTTGCCAAACCGTTTGATGTATTCTATGATTTTTCTATATATGGTCCGGGTGTGAAGGGAGAACGTTTATGAAATGCAGACAATGCGGCGCTGAAATTCCTGATGATTCACAGTTTTGCGAGAACTGCGGATCAAAGGTCGAGAGGATCGAGCCGGCTTATCAGCCGCAGCCGCAACCACAGCCCCAACTGCAGCCCCAGCCGCAGCTTCAGCCTCAGCCTGTTCAGGTCAATCCCGTATATCCGCCCGATTCGATATATGCGGCAAATGCTTATGCAATGTCACAGGCTCAGCCTGTCCTTGTTCAGCCGATCTATGATCCGATGCAGCCCTCCATGCAGTATCAGCAGCAGTATGTGGCGGGTCAGCAGGCGTATGTGTCATCGATACCCCAGTATCAGGCTCCCGTTTACTATCAGCCCGGCATGTATAAGCCCGTCAACAAGACATTCAACAAAGTCTTGAAGATAGTAAGCAGCATATCTCTCGTACTCTACGTACTGTTATTGCTGGTCATGCTTGGTGAAACGGTCCTGGGAGAGAACTATGAGCCTGCAAAGATTCTTCTGGCTTTCTTATTGGCAGGTTATTCCGTTTTCGTTCTTGTTTTCTCCTGCGTCAGGAAGAGCATCGGAAAGGGCGCTTTCATTACTTTCCTGGTAACTATCGGTGTCTCGATATACATGTTTTCATCGCTGGTATCCACAGGAAGCTGATCGTTCATGCAGATAATCACCAGCCGTGACAATGCGAAAGTAAAGAGGCTTGCGTCTCTGCACAAGCGTGAGAATGCACGCTCTGAGGGCCTTGTCTTCCTTGAAGGGGAGAGGCTCTGCAAGGATGCTTTCGAGTCAGGGATCAACCCTTCCGAAGTCATCGTTACCGAGAAGAACATTCCCTGGGCAGACAAGTATGCGAAGGACGCCGAAGTCACCGTGCTGAGCGACGACTGCTTCAAAAAGATAGCTTCAACCGTAAATCCGCAGGGGATAGCATGCATAATTAAACAGCCTGTTCTTGAAGCAGGCATTCCTTTCAGAAAAGACGGAAACGACATATATGCGGTGCTTGAGGACATTCAGGATCCGGGAAACCTGGGAACCATTATCAGGACCGCGGATGCATTTGATTTCACTGCGGTGATAATGTCGCCTTCGACATGCGATCCGTTCAATGAGAAGACCATCAGGGCTTCAATGGGTTCGGTATGGCATCTTCCGCTTGTGACAATGCCTTTGGACAAAGCGTTTGCGTTCTTTGAAGAAAACGGCATCGAGACTTTGGCGATGCACCTTAAGGGAAAAGAACTCAATGAGGCTGAAATTAAGCTTCCTGCGGCATATCTCATAGGCAACGAGGGCAGGGGACTGTCGGAAGAGACATCATTCAGATGCACGAGGCTCGTAAAGATCCCGATGCCCGGAAAGGCGGAGTCACTCAATGCCGCCGCGGCGTCAGCGATAACCGGATATGTCCTTGCGTCAAAGCGCATTCTTTGATTATTGAATAAAAATTCAAGACCCTGCAAAGGGTCTTTTTGTTGTTAATATTGAAATTTCCCCGAGATTTATTGTCTTTCCTCCTTTTTATATTTAAAAATGCTATAATTGCAACGCTAAAAGAAGGAGGATTATTTCCATGGGAATGACAATTTCACAGAAGATCATCAAAGAACACCTTTTATCCGGTGAGATGAAGGCAGGCGAGGAGATCTCAATCAGGATCGACCAGACGCTTACACAGGATTCAACCGGTACCATGGCTTACCTCCAGTTCGAGACCATCGGCGTTGACCGCGTAAAGACAAAGCTCTCAGTCGCATACATCGACCACAACATGCTTCAGTCCGGTTTTGAGAACGCTGACGACCACAAGTACATCCAGACAGTTACCGCAAAGCACGGCATCAGATTCTCCCGTCCTGGCAACGGCGTCTGCCACCAGGTCCACGTAGAGCGTTTCGGTATCCCGGGACAGACTCTCCTTGGTTCTGACTCACATACACCTACATGCGGCGGTATCGGAATGCTCGCTATCGGCGCAGGCGGACTTGACGTTGCAGTAGCAATGGGCGGCGGCCCTTACTACATCACGATGCCTAAGATGGTTCGTGTTACCCTCAAGAACAAGCTCGGCAACTGGGCAACAGCTAAGGACATCATCCTCGAAGTTCTCCGCATCATGACCGTTAAGGGCGGTGTAGGCAAGATCATCGAGTATGCAGGCGACGGCGTTAAGACACTTTCAGTTCCTGAGCGTGCCACCATCACAAACATGGGCGCTGAGCTCGGCGCAACAACTTCCATATTCCCCTCTGACGAGGTTACAAGAGCATTCCTCAAGGCCAAGTACCGGGAAGACGCATGGTCTGAGATCAAGGCTGATGACGACGCAGTCTACGATGAGGAGATCGAGATCGACCTCGCAACACTTAGACCTCTCATCGCTAAGCCTCACATGCCTGACCAGGTAGTTTCCATCAAGGAAGTTGCAGGCCTCAAGGTTGACCAGTGCTGCATCGGTTCATGCACCAACTCATCACTTTACGACATGCTCAAGGTAGCAGCCATCCTCAAGGGCCACACGGTTGCTCCTGACGTTTCACTCGTTATCGCTCCCGGTTCAAAGCAGGTATTCAACATGCTCGCTGAGAACGGCGCTCTTTCCGACATGATCGCAGCAGGCGCAAGGATCATCGAGTGCGGATGCGGACCCTGCATCGGCATGGGTCAGTCTCCTAAGACAAACGCTGTTTCACTTCGTACAAACAACAGAAACTTCTATGGAAGATCCGGAACAAAGTCCGCTTCCATTTACCTCGTAAGCCCTGAAGTTGCTGCAGTTGCAGCCATCACAGGTGTTGTTACGGACCCTGCTGATTTCGGTGAACCTCCGGTAGTCGAGATGCCCGAGAACTTCATGGTCAACGATAACATGGTCATCATGCCTGCTGAATCAAGCAGTGACGTTGAGGTCGTAAGAGGCCCTAACATCAAGCCTTTCCCGGTTAACACAAAGCTCGGTGAAGAGGTTGACGGCAAGGTATTGATCAAGCTCGAGGACAACATCACGACAGACCACATCATGCCTTCAAACTCCAAGCTTCTGCCTTACAGAAGCAACGTGCCTTATCTCGCAGACTTCTGCCTCACACCCTGTGACGAGGAGTTCCCGAAGAGGGCAAAGGAGAACCACGGCGGATTCATCATCGGCGGTGAGAACTACGGTCAGGGCTCTTCACGTGAGCACGCTGCGCTCGCACCTCTCCAGCTCGGAGTCAAGGGCGTTATCGCACTCTCATTCGCAAGGATCCACATGGCTAACCTCATCAACAACGGAATCCTTCCTCTCGTATTTAACGACAAGGCTGACTATGAGAAGCTCGGCATGCTCGATGAGCTCGTTATCAAGGATGCAAGGAACCAGGTTGTTGCAGCATCCAAGGAAGGCAAGCCCGTTATCGTAACCAACAAGACTCAGGGTTACGACTTCGCCACAACGCTCAGCATCTCCGACAGACAGTGCGGCATGCTGCTCGCAGGCGGACTTCTGAACTTCACAAGAGAACAGCATTCAGAAGGCTAATAAATCAGAAAGCACCTCCGGCTTTTGCCGGATTTGGAAGGTGATCATATGGAGCAGGAAGAAAAGGAACAGCTTATTAACAAGATCGCGGATATTGCGGCAGTAAAGTCGCACATCAATCCCGAGCTCTACACAAAATATAACGTCAAGCGCGGTCTGAGAAACAACGACGGCACGGGCGTTCTCGTAGGCCTTACAGAGGTCGGTGAAGTCATGAGCTACATCGTTGACGATGCCGACAGGATCCCCGTTGAAGGAAAGCTCTTTTACCAGGGCTATGAGATATCCGATCTCGTAAACGGATTCTTTCCCCAGAAGAGATTCGGCTTTGAGGAGATCTCGTTCCTGCTTCTTACCGGAGACCTTCCGAAAAAGGACCAGCTTGCAAAGTACAACGAGTTCCTTTCAAGCGTAAGAAGACTTCCTGAAGGCTTCACCGAAGACATGATCATGAAGGCACCTTCGCCTGACATCATGAACAAGCTCGCAAGATCCGTTCTCGCTCTTTATTCATACGATGACAATCCTGACGCTACGGATATCCCCAATGTCGTCAGACAGTGCACAGAGCTCATCGCAAGGTTTCCCGTGCTCATCGCTTATGCCTACATGGCAAGAAGACACTATATCGAGCATCACAGCCTTTATATCCACGATCCGAAGCCTCAGTACAACACGGCAGAGAACATCCTTTATCTGATGCGTGCTGACGGTAAGTTCACGGAGCTTGAAGCAAGGATCTTAGATCTCATGCTCGTACTTCACGCTGAGCACGGCGGCGGCAATAACTCCACGTTCGTAACTCACGCGGTATCTTCCACGGGTTCTGACACATATGCCGTTATGGCGGCCGCTGTAGGCTCTCTGAAGGGTCCTCAGCACGGCGGTGCATCCAACAAGGCTTTCGGCATGATGAAGGACCTCAGAGAGCATATAAGCAACTGGGAGGATGAAGACCAGATCAGGGCTTACCTCACATCGATCCTCAAGAGAGAGGCGTTCGACAAGTCAGGCCTCATCTACGGTATCGGTCATGCTGTTTATACTCTTTCCGATCCGAGAACGGTTACCATCAGAAAGTACGCCGAGCTCCTCGCAAGAGAGACAGGCAACATGGATCTTTACAATCTTTATCTGCGTGTCGAAAAGCTCGCACCTGACGTATTCCACGAAGTAAAGAAGAACGATAAGATCGTCTGCGCCAATGTTGACTACTATGCAGGACTTGTTTATTCAATGCTCGGCATACCTCAGGAACTGTTCACTCCGCTGTTCGCTTGCGGCAGGATCGCAGGCTGGAGCGCACACAGAATTGAGGAACTTGTAAGCGGCGGAAGGATCATGCGTCCGGCCTTCAAGTGCGTCAATAAGAGAAGACCTTACGTTCCGATGAACGAAAGATAATTCAATAATGCTTGCGTCTGACTTTAACCTGTGGTAATATACACGGGCAAAAGTCAAACGGCCCCATGGTCAAGTGGTTAAGACGGCGCCCTCTCACGGCGCAATCAGCGGTTCGAATCCGCTTGGGGTCACCAATAAAACTTCCGACAATTTGGTCGGAAGTTTTTTATTTGCGATTTTTCTATGTATAATTAAGAAAAACTTACGGAAGGCCGCAAAAAATGAGCAATTCAAATAAAAGCCTGAACCCGGCAGGCGTATTCGGAAACGGGATGGTTCTCCAAAGAGGTAAAGAATGCCGCATCTTTGGAAAGTCGGGCGGAAGTGAAGTTGCCGTTACGATCGCAAAAGACGGTTTTGAAGAGAACTATAAGGCTCCTGTCAGTGATGGCGGTTTCGTATGTTCTTGCGGTGTGCATGAGCCGGGTACCGGTTATAAGGTTACCGTATCAGACGGAACGGATACCATAACATATGACGATGTCTGCTTCGGTGACGTTTACTATCTTTGCGGCCAGTCCAATATGGAGCTCCCCGTAGGCAGGACGCTCGACGTTACCGGCGATGAAGTTAAGAACTGTGACTATCCCTATGTAAGACAGTATCTGCTGACTCCCGATTACAGGCTCGATCCTTCAAAGGAAGCAAAAGCTCCCGTAAGTCCCTGGATAAAAGCGCAGGGCAAGGACATCATGGATTTCAGCGCAGTAGGGTTCTTTGCTGCAAGAAGGCTTTACGACAAGACCGGAATTCCCGTAGGTCTCGTTCATGCAGCACAGGGCGGCGCTTCGATCGAAGCATGGATGCCTTTGGATCTTTTGGACGGCTTCGGTGATTACCGCAAGCAGGCTGAGCCTTATATGGCAGACGGTTCCGTACAGGAGTTCTTAAAGAACCAGGATATATCCCAGGCTGCATGGGTCGATTCGCTTAACGGCGATCTCGGAAAGGGTTTTGAGAATACAATTCCTGAAGATGCTCAGAGTATTCTGGTTCCTTTTATCAGGAATACTTCAGGCGATGACATCTTCTTCGGAAGCGTCTGGCTTTACCGCGAATTCGAGCTCGGAAGTGAAGACATTAAGGGCGATGAAGCGTTCCTTTATGTTGGCGAGATGATCGATTCCGACATCACTTATGTCAACGGAGTTCAGGTTGGAACAACAGGGTACTGCTATCCGTCGAGAAAGTATTATTTTCCGTCAAGCGTGTTAAAGCCCGGTAAGAACCTTATCGCTGTAAGGCTCGTGGTAGAACACGGCTGCAGCGCGTTCCTGCCGGATCACGAGTATTCCGTTACCGTCGGAGGCAAGAAGATCGATCTGACGGGCGAATGGAAGTATAAGATCGGTTCAAGGACTGATATTGAGAAGGACAGATTCTTCATGGCACAGTGGATACCTTCAGCGTTGTTCCAGTCTTCGGTACTTCCGGTAAGACACCTCGCCCTCAAGGGCTTCTGGTGGTATCAGGGTGAGACCAATGCCAATGATCCCGTACGCTATGACGAAAAGTTCAAAGCGATGGTACTCAAGTTCCGTGAGGTGTTCGGTGATGATGATCTGCCCATGATCTGCACGGTGATGGCTGATTACGACGATCCCGCAAACGGCAAGATTGGCGACATCGCTGCCGGCTTCAACGATAACGGCCTTACGATAAGTGAAGGCTGGGAGAAGATACAGGAACTCCAGCTCCATGCGCCTGAGCAGATTGAACTCTGTGCATGCGTAAGTGCAAAGGACTTGTCAGAGCCTTTTGAACTGCATCCGCAGAACAAGAGCATTCTGGGTGCAAGATTTGCAGAAAAGGCAATGGACTGGATATGAGAGGAAAGGTTATTTCCGTGATGCGTTTATTCGATAAAGATACCAAAGCCGCCATTTTGGTCAGCGGTAACGACAAGGGCATATTAAGAGTTGCATCTTATCTTGCACAGGACATAAGAGACGTAACGGGATGCCACGTAAAAGCATCCAGAGTGGTAAGGTCTCTTGACCTTGATAACGGCACTGCGGAAGGCTGCAGGCTCGTTATTGCGGCAGGCATCTGGAATGAACCGGGATTTGAATCTCTGTGTTCTGCTGCAGGTATCAGCATTCCTGATGAGATAAGAAGCGGCAGGGAACAGTTTTCGATAGATCACGCTGAGAAAAACGGCAGGGTGGTCATTGTCATTACCGGCAGCGACAAGCTCGGCGCAGAATACGGACTTTTACATGTTTCATCACTGTTCGGAGTATCGCCCTGGCACTATTTCGGTGATGCCGTTACCGAAAAGAAAGAAACTGTCGAAGCAGACGAAAGTAAGCTTAAGTTCATATCAAAGAAGCCTTCGGTAGAGTACCGCGGTTTCTTCTTAAATGACGAATGGCCGTCACTCGGTTCTTGGGTCACGAACACGTTCGGTGATTTCAACGAGGACTTCTACGAGAAGGTATTTGACCTGCTCTTAAGGCTTAAGGGCAACTTCCTCTGGCCTGCAATGTGGAGCGCAGTTTTCAGTGAGGACGGACGTGCTTTCCCGACGGCTTCAGCTGAGCTTGCAGACGAGCTCGGCATCTACATGGGAACATCTCATCACGAGCCATTATACAGGGCAGGTGAGGAGTTCTCGCACTATATGAGCGGGTCCAATTCGGAGGGCTACGGAGCCGACTGGAGCTTCTATTCAAATCCTGACGGACTTAAGAGATTCTGGGAAGATTCCGTTATCCGCAACAAGGATTACAGGTCTCTCATTACCATCGGAATGCGTGGTGAAAGAGACAGCAAGATCTTAGGTGAAGACGCTACTTTGAAGGACAACATCGACCTTTTGAAGAGCACCATTACCGCGCAGAAGGAGATACTTGCAAAGCACGGACTCCAAGACTCTGTGAAAGTGCTTGCGCTCTATAAGGAAGTAGAGGATTATTTCCACGGTGACAAGGATACTGAAGGCCTTTCTTCTTGGGAAGGCATCGACGATGCAACGCTCCTTTTGTCAGACGATAACTTCGGCAACTTAAGGACTGTTCCCGATGAGAAGCTCCGTGACCGCAAGGCGGGCTGGGGCATCTACTATCACTTTGATTATCACGGCGATCCGATCTCTTATGAGTGGGTCAATTCAACGCCTCTCATAAAGGCCTGGGAGCAGCTCACGACTGCTTACGAATACGGCATCAGAAAGATCTGGATAGCCAACGTCGGAGACCTGCGTCCGCAGGAGCTCCCTTTGAGTTATTTCATGTCGCTTGCTTACGATTATGAGAAGTGGAGCGAGCCTGATCTGACTGATGATTTCATACTGCAGTGGATAGACGAACAGTTCGGTGATTCGCTTGATGCGGAAGAGAAGTCGGAGGTCTTCAAGCTCCTTTTCGACTATCCGAAACTTAACGGTGACAGGCGTCCTGAAGCCACGCATCCGGATACGTTCAAGTTCGCTGACAGCCTTGAGGCATTTGAGGAACTGGGACGAGCAGAGCAGATCGAAAGCTTTGCCGAAAGCTTTGGTATCGATTTTGAAAGCGACCGCGGCAACGCGCTCTTCGGTCTGGTGCAGTTTCCTGCGCTTGCTTCCGCAAACTTAAGGAAGATGATGATATACGCGGGCTTTAACCGCCTCCTTGCCGGATGGAATGCATATGCGGCCGGGTACGTGGGAGACATGCTCAAAAAGACGATCGAGAAAGACAAAGAACTCGTAAGGCAGTATAACGAGGATATGTCAGGCGGCAAATGGAAGGGCATGATGTCTTCCAAGCATGTCGATTTCGTCAATTGGAACGATGAAGGCTCCGAGTATCCCGAACCGGTTTATCTGAAGTTTGAAGACTGCAACGATACGCTCGTGTCAGTCAACTTTAATGAACCTGTTGTTATAGGAAATGACCTTCCCGCTATGGTTTTTTCATCGCTTGAGGATAACACTGAAGCGGTCTTCATTATGAGCATCAAGGACGGAATAAGTATCTGTACTGACAGGGAATGGCTTAATCTCGACTTCCATAAAGTCTTTTCGGAACTCATGTGCAGCAAGATAAGCATTGACTGGAAACAGCTGAAGGAGGATTCCGAAGGTTCGATTACCGTAAGCTTTGGACCTGTGCAAACGAAGATCCCTGTAAAGGCGAAGGTTTTCGACGCATCAAAATACAGCAGCGGAACTTTTGTCGAGACACTCGGATACATTGGTATTTCCGCAGGCTGCTTTGCTGATTCATATGCGCCTGACGGTTCAGGATGGCTCATAATGCAAAACTACGGCAAGGCTCTTTCCGCGATAAAGCCTTATCCGGTCACAAAGGATTACGCTGACAGCGACGCGCCTTCGCTTACATACAGATTCGTCATTAACAATGAGGGGACATATCACATCACGTACTGTCTGTTGCCGAACAACAATCCGAAGAAGGGCAGCCGCGTAAGATTCCTGTCTGAACTGGACGGCAATCTGACGGAGCTTTACATGCTTCCGGAAAACTACGGCATAGGTACGCCCAAGGACGTAAACTGGGGCAGCGCGGTCCTCAACAACCAACGCAAGATCACTTATGACGCCGTGCTCTCAAAAGGCGAGCATGAACTTGTTTTCAAGGTGCCTGAAGCAGGCTGCGTCATTGAAAAGATAGAGATCAACCAGGCGGAAGACGACAGCTTCTACGGATGTCCGTTCACATATATAGTTCGATAAAAAGCAACAAATAATTAGTTTTTGCTTTGTTTACAGTTAATTAAACAACCCTATTTTAGGCGGTGCTATATTCTAATTATTCTCCTAATTATTTTTTTTATTTAACTGGGGGTGTAATTAATGAAACGTATTGCGGTTTTTAAGAAGTTTTTGGCATTCTTTATTGGTGTTTCATTGATGCTTTCAAGCTATGTAATGCCGTTCTTTTCAGAAAATGTTTTTGCTGGAAGTGATTCTGAGCAGAATCAGACTCAAACAGTACAATCGATTAATGATGTAACAAATATCCGTTGGGTTGAAGGAAGCTCAGCAACGGTTGCTTGGGAAGCTGCGGAAAATGCGAATTATTACTCTGTAACAGTAAATGTCTATCAGCCTGATTCAACCACTATTATTGGAGCTGTTGAAACCGGTACAACTTCAACTGAATTAGATGTTCAACAGGAGATACATTCAATTGTTGGAGATAATATACAAGACAATACCTATGTTTATGACTATGTTATTGTATCTGTTTTTGTCGTGGCTCAGATAAAACAGGAGGATAGTGTTGTTGGTCAAAGCAACGGCGTTGTTTCAGATCTTCATGAGTATAGGCTGTTATCAAAGAATCAAATACCTACACCTTATAACTTGACATTATCTAATGATCTGAAGCTTTCCTTTAAATGCGATTTGGATAATCCGGAAGATGTTTCAAGGGTTTGTATGATGCATTGCATATTAACGGATGCTAATGGTGTTGACCATGGGTGTGGTGAACACCTGGAAGTTGCGTGGCAATCTCAAACCGGGACTGTAGATGTAAGCAAGACCCTCATAAATACTTGTGCTTATTCGAGCTTGACTGGCAAATTTCAAGTGTCCTGTTATTTTCAATTACTACCATGGATTGATCAATATAGTAATGTCAGTGACATTTCAGAGAAATATTACGTAAGTAAAATCTCAGAGATTTCAAATACAGTATTATTTGAATCTCCATATGTACAATTGCCTACGCCTTCAAATCTTGTTTTAGGTAATGACCTAAAACTGTCTTTTGATTGCAATTTGGGTGATTATTCAGATGCCGCTGTTGAAAGCATTGAATGTATTATAGATTACGAAGGCTTTTGTATTTCATATGGGAATAATATCAGTATTACATTTGAAAACGGAAAATGGGTTGCCGATCTTACGAATAGTGTAGCTGGTACTTGCAGGACTTTTCCCGTTACAGGAGCTGTTAATATTACGTGCAAGAGTAAGTTGATTGCTTCTAATAGTAAATACATTGGTTCGTATTCTCAAAACTCGAATACAATTCGTCATATCCCGCAGTTTAAGCAATATAAAGCTCCAACGGATTTGTCTTTGTCTAAGGATTATGTTCTTTCATTCAAATGTGATGAATATAATACTGAAGGCGAAGATATGTTCCTTTGTTCACTGAATATGTTCACATTAGATGGCCGAGAAGTTATGGGCAGTGGCTATAATTACCAAATTTCAATTGTAGACGGAGTTGGTCAAATAGATCTTTCAAATGATGCCCGAAATATGATTGCTAGATTTTTGCCTGTCGCAGGTGGTCAGATCAGTATTAAGCTTAAGCATTTGTCAAACTCTGAAGAATACGCAACCAGTGAATATTCATCTCCGTCAAATAGTATAGTTACTTCAATTCCTGTCGAATCTATAAAATTATCTCCTTCAGTTCCAATCGTTTGCCTTGGGAATTCCTATTATCTGGGCAAAACCATTACTCCTGTAAATGCTCATTATGAGAAAATTGAATGGTCGAGTGATAATACAGGTATTGTTACTGTAGATGATAAGGGATTAATAAAGGGGATTGCGCCTGGCACAGCTAATATAACCGCAAAAATCGGTGATGTTTCTTCCACGGTAACCATTACCGTATATACCATCTCGTCTAACGTTAAAGATAGTAGTGAGAATGCAGAAGTTATTGGAACTGCAGGTAATATCATTGATGATATTGCAAATAATGATAATCCTGATATCAGCAATACTGACATTGATTCCGCTGATATAGACGATATAAAAGACAAGATTCAAGACGGCATTAATAATGGTGATTCTTTTCATACTGACATTGTTGCTATCAAGAAATATTACGATTCCTACAAGACAAACTGGGGACAGATCCAGAAAGCAACTCGAGAACTCAATGCTCAATTTGAGGGTGCATATAACATTGAAGTTGAAATGTACCATAAGGATAAGGACGGAAATCAGACTCACATTGGAAATATAACTGAATTAGACAATGAAATAACGTTTACGTTTGATTTGCCTACGGGTATGAAAGAACAGCAGTCTGGAGACACAAAGAAATATATTCTTGTAAGAGTTCATAAGAATACAGACGGTACTTTGGAATATAGTCCTGTGGATTATAAGTTAAATGGCGACGGAACATTTTCAACAAGTTCGAATCTTTTCTCGGATTTCATTTGGTGTTCTGTAGAAAAAGAACCCGCGCCTGAATATCGTTGTGATGTGGGTGAATCACTTAACGGAACTGTTGTTGTTTCTAAGAACACTGCTAAAGCCGGTGAAACAATTACCGTCACGGCCACTCCTGATCCTTGTTATGAACTTGATGCTATAAAAGTCAATGAAAATGATTTATCAGGCAACACTTTTACCATGCCTGCTGAAAATGTGACTGTAATTGCTGAATTTAAAGCCAAAGCGCATCAGCTTACACCTGTGAGTGAAAAGCCTGCGACCTGCGAAGAAGACGGTTATGAGGCTTACTATAAGTGTACCGTATGCAATAAGCTGTTTAGTGATGCAGAAGGGAAAAATGAGATTTCTGCACCTAAGGTTATAAAGAAACTTGAACACAGTTGGGATGAAGGTGAAGTTACAAAAGATCCTGCTTGTGAGGAAGAAGGCGTTAAGACCTTCCATTGTACGCGTGATGGTTGTAAAGCCACGAAGACTGAACCGATTAACCCTCTCGGTCATAATGAACTTATTGAAGTAGCTGAGAAGGCACCTACCAAAACTGAGCCCGGTAACATTAAGCATTATAAGTGCGAAAGATGCGGGAAGCTGTTTAGTGATGCCAAAGGAAAGGATGCGATTACCAAGGAACAAACGGTCATTCCTGCAACGGGACATGATCTTACGGAGGTAAAAGCAAAGGCTGCAACATGTACAGAGCCAGGTAATACTGCTTACTATATCTGTAAGGATGACGATTGCAAGTGTGGTAAAGCTTATAGCGATCCATATGGTCAGCATGAGATCAACATTGAGGATACAATAAAAAGTATTCTTGGCCATGATCCAAATGAAGTTGCCGGCAAGGATCCTACATGTACTGAAGACGGATATGAGAAATACTATAAGTGCAGCAGATGTCATATGCTGTTCAGCGATGCTGACGGAATAAATGAGATCGAGAAGCCTGTGGTTATCACAAAACTTGGTCATGACATGAAGCAAATAGATGCCAAGAAGCCGACTCATGAGGATGATGGCAATTATGAGTACTACCACTGTGACAGATGTGGAAAGAATTTTGATGATGAAGAAGGAAAGAAAGAAATTACCGATGCTGAGATCGTTAATCCTCACATTGGAGCGGCTGTTCTTGGCGAAGAAATCTCTGATGGCGTTTTCAAATATAAGGTAACGAATCCCCGTACTGACGGTTCTGGAACGGTAACGATCATCGGTGTCGAGAACAAGAACAAATCAGTTGTTATACCGGCAACTGTTGAACTCAAGCTTGATACTTATAAGATCAACAGAATCGGTCCCAAGGCATTTTATAACGATAAGACGATAGAATCACTCAGCATAGGACCGAATGTCGTTATAATCGATTCCAGTGCGTTCTACGGATGCTCTTATTTGGTTAAGGTGTATGGTGGTAAAGCACTAAAGACGGTCAGTTCAAGTGCATTCGCTTACTGCACAAGGCTTAAGAGTTTTTCTATTGTTTCGCCGGTACTGAATAAGATAGGATCTAAAGCTTTCTATAAGGACAAGAATCTTAAGACTATCTATATTAAGAAGACAACAAAGCTCACCAAAGCAGGTGTTAAGAAATCTCTTAAAGGGTCTTCGGTTAAGACCGTTAAGGTTAAGAAGTCTAAAGTCAAAAAATACAAGAAGTACTTCAAGAAGTCAAATTCAGGACGAAAGGTAAAAGTTAAGAAGTAAAATTGTGTTTATTTGACTATATCCGCTTGCTGACAAATTGTCCTCGTAATTAACACGATTCCAGATATAATCCGTGTTATAATTCACTGATTAAAAATTGGGATATTACTATGGAAAAGAATAAGTTCATCAGGATCAGGGGTGCCAGAGAGCACAACCTCAAGAATATCGACATCGACATTCCCAGAAGAGAGATGGTCGTAATTACCGGACTTTCGGGTTCCGGCAAATCGTCTCTTGCTTTCGATACCATTTACGCAGAAGGCCAGCGCCGCTACGTTGAGTCTTTGTCTTCGTATGCGAGGATGTTCTTAGGCCAGCTCGAGAAGCCTGACTTAGACAGCATCGACGGCCTTTCTCCGGCTATATCCATAGACCAGAAATCAACGGTCGTTAACCCGAGATCCACAGTCGGTACCGTAACTGAGATCTACGATTACTTAAGACTGCTCTATGCGCGCGTGGGAGAGCCTTACTGCCCCAAGTGCGGCAAGCCCATCCGTACCCAGACGATCGATCAGATAATAGACAAGCTCAAGGAATACGGCGAAGGCACGAGAATGATCATCTACGCTCCAATGGTAAGGGGCAAGAAGGGTGAGTTCGGCAAGCTCTTCGACAGCTTCAGACGTTCCGGTTACGCGAGAGTTAAGGTAGACGGCATCATGTATGAGCTCGATGAGGACATCAAGCTCAACAAGAACAACAAGCACGAGATCTACGTTGTAGTAGACAGACTCGTCATAAAGGACTCCAACACCACGAGGCTCAATGACTCGTGTGAGACTGCATTAAAGCTTTCAGGCGGCCTTCTGCTCGTTGAGACGCAGACCGCAAAGGAAGGCAAGAACGGTGAGAAGGAATACGAGACGAACGAGGAGTTCTTCTCGCAGAACCTTGCGTGCCCTGACTGCGGCATTTCTTTTGGTGAGATAACCACAAGGAGCTTCTCGTTCAACAGCCCCGAGGGCGCATGCCCCAACTGTTCAGGTATCGGAACGCTCATAAAGGTCGATCCCGAGCTCTGCATTACCAATCCTAAGCTTTCCATCAACGAAGGCGCCATCAGGACGGCAGGCTGGAACTTCGACGATCCCAAGAGCTGGGGAAGAGGCTTTATCACGGCGCTTTCAGAGAGGTATAAATTCTCCCTGGATGTTCCTTACTACAAGCTCCCCGAGGATATCAAGAACATCATCATGTACGGCAACGGCGGCGAGAAGATGAAGATCGACACCACCAACTCCGTATATCCGAGGTCCGGTGACCACTATGCCGCATGGGAAGGTATCGTTCCCAGCGTCAACAGGAGATGGAGGGAATCCATGTCCGAGGAGGCCAAGGCTTCGTACGAGAGATACATGAGCATCGACGTCTGCCCGGTATGCGGCGGCGCAAGGCTCAATCCCAATAGTCTGGCCGTTAAGATCGGAGGGAAGAACATCAGTGAAGTCACGAATCTTTCCGTAAAGAACATGATCACGTTCTTTGACGATCTGAAGTTCACGAAGATGAAGGGCGAGATCGCTGCACCTATCATGAGGGAAGTCTCTGCAAGACTCAGGTTCCTTTTCGATGTAGGCCTCGATTACATGACGCTTTCAAGGTCTTCCGCCACTCTTTCGGGCGGTGAGGCACAGCGTATCAGGCTCGCTACCCAGATCGGCGCGGGACTGCAGGGAGTTCTTTATGTCCTCGATGAACCTTCCATAGGTCTTCACCAGAGGGATAACGATAAGCTCATCAAGACTCTGTTCAAGCTCAGGGACCTCGGCAATTCTATCCTCGTGGTCGAGCATGACGAGGAGACCATGAGGGCTGCAGACCACATCATTGACATAGGCCCCGGAGCAGGTGTGTTCGGAGGCAGGGTAGTTGCACAGGGCACGGTCGATGACGTCATCAACACCAAGGAATCGGTTACCGGAGATTATCTTTCCGGCAGGAAGTTCATTCCTGTTCCTGAGGTAAGGAGAAAGCCTGACCCGAAGAGAATGCTCTCTATCAAGGGCGCTTCGGTAAACAACCTCAAGAATATTGATGTCGACATTCCTCTCGGCCTTTTTACGGTCGTCACTGGCGTGTCCGGATCAGGTAAGTCATCCCTGATCAATTCCACACTTGTGCCGTACCTCACACATGAGCTCAACGGCGCCCACAAGACGCGCGTGCAGTGCGAAAGGATCACGGGGTATTCACACCTCGACAAGATCATATGCATCGATCAGAGCCCCATAGGAAGGACGCCGAGGAGTAATCCTGCAACATACATCGGCCTGTTCGATCTGATAAGAAAGCTCTTCTCAGAGACTCCCGATGCAAAGTCCAGAGGATTCGGTCCCGGCAGATTCTCGTTCAACACAAAGGGCGGCAGATGCGAAGCCTGCACCGGAGACGGCGTTAACAAGATCGAGATGCATTTCCTGCCTGACATCTATGTCACATGCGATGTGTGCAAGGGAAAGCGCTACAACAGGGAAACGCTCGAGGTCAGATATAACGGAAAGAACATCTCGGATGTACTCGAGATGTCTGTAGATGAGGCATGCGAATTCTTCAAGAACCATGCGGCTATCTATAAGAAGGTCAGAACGCTTCAGGATGTCGGACTCGGCTATATCAAGCTCGGACAGCCTTCAACGACGCTCTCAGGCGGTGAGGCCCAGAGGATCAAACTTGCATCCGAGCTTTCGCGCCGTTCCACGGGAAAGACCATCTATGTTCTAGATGAGCCCACCACTGGACTTCACGTGGCTGACGTACATAAGCTCGTTGAGATATTGGAGCGCCTGACTGAGACAAAGAACACCGTTGTGGTTATCGAGCACAACCTCGATGTTATCAAGACGGCTGACCACATAATCGATCTTGGTCCCGAGAGCGGAGATGACGGCGGACAGATCATTGCGCAGGGAACGCCTGAGGAGATCTGTAAGGTCAAGAAGTCTTATACGGGCCAGTTCCTTAAGCCTGTGCTCGAAAATGCCCGCAAGAAAGGGCAGTATGCCGATATTTCGGCATTCATCGATACCGCAAGGCTCGAAGAGGAACAATATGATATACTTACAGGGCCGAAGGTAAGGCGGAAGATAAGGGAACAAGGGACAGAAAACAACGACGGAGAATAAAGCAAATGGCACTTTGCAGCATATGTAAGACAAGACATGCAATAGTATTTACGAGCCGTTATGAAGACGGCAAGCGCATCGACGAGGGTTTCTGCCTCAAGTGCGCATATGAATCCGGTATCGCCGGAGTTACGGACATGTTCAAGGCTACCGGCATCAATGCCGATAACATCGATGAGATGAGTGACAGGCTCGAGGAGATGATCGCCAACAACGGAATGTCCGTAGACCCTGGTGATTTCCTTAAGCAGCTCGCAGGCGGCGACCTCGACCCCATAGGTGACGATGACGACGATTCCTATGAGTTTGATGAAGACAGCACTCCTGTGGGCGTTGCCGATGAGGTAAAGCCCGGTGATGACGGCAAGGACGATGACAAGGACGGCGAAGGCAAAAAGCCTTCCTTCTTCGATAACATCTTTGGCAGAAGGCCCGGTTCGGAGGCCGAAGGAAACGGCGCTGACACTTCAAGAGACAGACGCAAGGGACGCCAGAGGATGAAGTTCCTCAACGAGTTCGGTACAAACCTTACCGAGCGTGCCGCTGAGGGCAAGATCGACAGGATCGTAGGCCGTGACAAGGAGATCGAGAGATGCGTTCAGATCCTCAACAGAAGGACCAAGAACAATCCCGTTCTCATCGGTGCTCCCGGTGTAGGTAAGACAGCCGTAGCTCAGGGCCTCGCGGTCAAGATCGTAGAAGGAAGCGTTCCTGAAAAGCTGCTCAACATGCAGGTATGGCAGTTAGACCTTCCCGCTATGGTTGCAGGAACACAGTTCAGAGGCCAGTTCGAGAGCCGTATCAAGGGCGTTATCAACGAGGCCATCAAGGCTGAGAACATCATTCTCGTAATCGATGAGCTCCACACGATAATCGGTGCAGGAGACGCGGAGGGTTCCACCAATGCGGCTAACATCTTAAAGCCTGCTCTGGCGCGCGGAGAGCTGCGTATCTTAGGCTCCACGACTACAGCAGAGTATAAGAAGATCGAGAAGGATTCAGCACTCGAAAGACGTTTCCAGAAGGTCATGCTCGACGAGCCTTCCGTTGAGACTTCCATCGAGATCTTAAACGGCATAAAGGACTACTACGAGAAGCACCATAACGTCACTTATTCTGACGAGGTAATAGAGTTTGCCGTTAAGGCTTCAAAGAGATACATCACCGACAGATACCTTCCCGATAAGGCCATCGACCTTATCGATGAGGCAGGTTCTGCCGCCAACCTCAGGAACATCAAGCTCGTTAAGCTTGCTAACACAAAGAAGGCTCTTGAGGAGGCCAAGGCCGAGCATCAGAGGCAGATCGACTCCATGGAGAATTCTTCTCCCGAAGAGCGCGAGCAGGACTATGAGAAGGCTGCCGAGCTTAAGGCAAAGGTCGATAAGCTTACCAATGAACTCGAAGCTTTGGAGAACGACGTTAAGCCCGATCCGATCCAGGTTGAGGATATCGCAAGGGTAGTAGAGATGTGGACGGGAATCCCTCTCAAGTCCATTTCAGAGACTGAGACGGAGAAGCTCGCTCATCTTGAAGAGAGGCTCCATAAGAGAGTCATCGGCCAGGAAGAAGCCGTACACGCCGTTTCCAATGCCGTCAGACGCACGAGAGCAGGCTTTACCAAGAAGCATAAGCCTACATCTTTCATATTCGTAGGACCTACCGGCGTAGGTAAGACAGAGCTCGTTAAGGCGCTTGCCGAAGTCATGTTCGATTCCGAGGAAGCGCTTATCAGGATAGACATGTCCGAGTACATGGAACCTCATTCAGTCAGCAAGATGATCGGTTCCCCTCCGGGATATGTCGGCTTCGACGATGCCGGCCAGCTGACAGAGCAGGTAAGGAGAAAGCCTTATTCCGTAGTTCTTTTCGACGAGATCGAGAAGGCTCATCCGGATGTGTTCAATCTCCTTTTGCAGATGCTCGATGACGGCGTTCTTACTGACAGCCACGGTCTGCACGTTAACTTTGAGAACTGCATCATCATAATGACGTCCAATGCCGGAAGCTCTGCAAAGGCAGCAACGATCGGTTTCTTCAACAGCTCTAACGAGGCTTTGGAGCAGCACGTTCAGTCCGCGCTCAAGGAGACGTTCCGTCCCGAGTTCCTTAACAGGGTCGATGACACGATCATATTCAAGCCGCTCAAGCCTGAGGAGATCCGTCAGATCGTCGACATCATGATCAAGGACGTATTCAGCGCGCTCGAAGACAAGCATATCAAGGGCTCTCTGACGAAGGCTGCAGGCGACAGGCTTGCTTCCGTCGGTTACGACGAGAAGTACGGCGCAAGACCGCTCAGAAAGGCCATCAGAAAGAACATCGAAGATCCGCTTTCGGATATGTTCCTGTCAGGCGAACTCAAGGACGTTGTGTCGCTTAAGATCGATTACAAGAAAGACAAGTTCGTTTTCGAAACGGTCAAGGCGGAAGAATGAACAGCTGCGATACCTGCATGTATTCAGTAACGGATGAGATCACGGGAGAAGCATTCTGCGATCTTGATCTTGATGAGGATGAGCTCATAAGGCTTAACCAGAGCCGCAGCAAGGAATGCCCGTTCTACAAAGACGGTGACGAATACAAGACGACCGTAAGGCGCCAGCTGTGACATGGATACAAGATTCAGAAGCATAGTTGATTCACTGAAGGATACGCAAAACGTCTCACAGGACGATCTTGCGTATCTTCTTGAATGCGACGGCTCTGATATCGAATATCTTTACGAAGCGGCCAGGGAAGTCTCGGAAAAGCACTTTCATAAAGAGGTCTACTTAAGAGGTCTTATCGAGTTTTCGAATTACTGCAAAAACAACTGCTATTACTGCGGCATCAGGGGCGGCAATCTGAAGGCTGAAAGATACAGGCTCACTGAAGAAGAGATACTTTCATGCTGCGGGATAGGCGAGAAGATGGGCTTTAAGACCTTTGTTCTGCAAAGCGGCGAAGATCCCTATTACACAGATGAACTTATCGTAGACATCATTAAAAAGATAAAAGCTGCACATCCTGACTGCGCTGTCACGCTCTCGATCGGTGAGAAGTCCCACGACAGTTATCAGAAGTATTTTGATGCAGGTGCTGACAGATATCTTCTGCGTCACGAGACAGCCAACGAAGAGCATTATTCAAAGCTCCATCCCGAATCAATGTCAGGGGCTGAGCGTAAGAAGTGCCTTTATGATCTCAAGAAGATAGGCTTCCAGGTAGGCTGCGGAATAATGGTGGGAACGCCCTGCCAGACGACAGATCATATTTACGAAGATATTGTTTTCATGAAGGACTTACAGCCGCACATGATCGGCATAGGGCCTTTCATAGCTCATAAGGACACTCCGTTCAAGGATGAGCCTAACGGAAGCGTGGAGCGCACTCTGAGGCTTCTGGCGATATTAAGGCTCATATTCCCGAAGGTCCTTCTGCCTGCTACAACTGCACTGGGAACCGCGGACGCGATGGGCAGGGAAAAGGGTATCCTTGCAGGTGCAAACGTAATGATGCCTAATCTGTCGCCCGTAAACGTGCGTAAGAAGTATCTGCTCTACGACGGTAAGATATGTACCGGTGAAGAGGCAGCCGAATGCAACGCGTGCATGAGAGGCAGGGTGGAGCGCATAGGATTCCACATAGCAGACACCAGGGGAGATCATCCGGATTTCATAAGATAGCAAAAGGGGCATCACGATGATGCCCCTCTTTCTTGATTAACTCCTTGATCGGTGAAGTTAACGGTACTTGAAATTGTATGATGAATAGCCCCAGAACGTAGCCTTACCGTTGGTCTTAACAGTTACTGTGATCGTGACCTTTGCGCCGGGCTTGATGGCGTAATCTGTCTTAGGCGTACCGACCCACGTGCTGCCGTTCTTCTTGAAGGTGAGTGAGCCTGAAGTCAAGCTCGTGGCTTTAGGTTCAGCAAGGAGCTTGACATCGACTTCCTTGAGGGACTTCCTGAAGCTTGCGAGCTTGCCTGACTTGTTGACCATGATGATGTCAAACTTGAAGCCGTTGCCGCTGCTTCTGAAGTTACCGATCTTGGCAGAGAACTTCTTTGTGCCGACAGGTACGACCTTCTTTTTGGTTGTTTCTGCCGTGGATTCGGTAGTTTCCTCAGTTGTAGCCTCGGTGGTTGCTTCTGTAGTAGCTTGCGTGGTTGCCTCTGTTGTGGCTTCGGTTGTAGTTTCGGTTGTAGCTTCTGTAGTAGCTTCTGTCGTAGCCTCGGTTGTTGCCTCAGTAGTAGGAGCAACAGTCTCGGATGAAACGGTTGCAGAAGTTGTCTGGATAGTAGGAAGGGTCTCTACTGGCTTTCTTCCGAATGCTGCACCGATCTTGTCGATGTTCTGCAGGATCAGAAGGATTCCGATGAAGGCCATGATTATGACGCAAAGAGTGATGACTCCGCCGATTCCGGGATCCTTTGCAGCCTTTGTGACCTTTTTCTTCTTGGTCTTCTTGATCGTATCAACAGGGGAGATGTTGGTCTTCTCGTGTGTTGATGTTGTAGGCTTCTGGCTCTTTTCAACAGCGAGCATTCTTCTGGGATCCTCAGGTCTGATGGATTCGATGGCAGCGCCTGTAGGAGCGGGTTTGGAGAGAACGGGAGCTGTGTATTTCTTGGCAGCATCACCGGGACGCTGGCCAGCGGGAGCAGCCTTTTCGTTCTTGGGTTCATTCTGTGCAGCGTTTGCTTTTGCTGCGGCAGGAGCCGTATGAGCAGCAGGTGCTGCGGGCTTGTCATTATTAGCTGCCTTAGCTGCTGCGGGTGCTGTATGTGCAGGAGCAGCGGGCTTCTCATTGTTGGAAGCTTTTGAAGCTGCAGGAGCCTGCTTTTCATTCTGTGCTGCCTTTGCTGCTGCCGGAGGTGTATGAGCCGGTTTAGCCGCAGCGGGAGGTGTATGAGCTGACTTAGCTGCTGCGGGAGCAGTATGGGGTGCAGGAGGAACTACCTTGTTGTTCTGAGCCTTGGCTGTTGCGGGAGCCTGATGAGGTTCAGGTGCTTTGGGAGCTTTATTAGCTGCTTCAGCTGCTTTTGCTGCAGCAGGCTTAGGTGAGTTGGCACCCTTGATAACGAAAGGTGAAGGTGCATCTGTATCGTCCATTCCGACTTCCGGAATATCATCAAGGATATTGTCAGAGCTGAAAGCGTTTACGCCGGAGGAAACAGTGCCGTAAGTCTTAACCTCGGGTTTCTTGCCAGCTTTCTGAGACTTTGCGGGTTCCGGACGTGAAGCGTTTGCGAAAGGACTCTTGTTCTTGTCCTGTTCGGATGTAGCGTAATCAAGATCTTTTCCTGAATTGAAGAGCTTCTCGTCTTTCTTCTGAGTTGCTGCAGGCCCGGACTTACCTTTTTCGCTTCCGAATACGGGAGTATTGTTCTTGTCAGGTCCCTTTGAAACGTTGTCAGAAGGCTTTCTGTCAAACGTACCGCCGTCCTTGGGAAATGCGGGGATGTCAGCTTCGGGCTTTTTGGCGGGCTCTGCTTTGGGTTCTTCCTTTGCAGTTTCCTTTTCTGCGTTGAAGGGTGACTTGTCCGGTTCAGCAGAAGCTAACGGCTTGAAAGCGCTGATTGTATCATCAATCTCAAAATCGTCAAACTCATCTTTAAAGCTGTCAAAATCGTCTTTCACGTTATTGCCTTCCTTTAATTTGTCTGCGACTGAATTGGAAGTGTCGCCGGGTTTGAACTGAACAGCAAATGATGAGTTTATGAAATCATCACTGTTGTTGGGTTTGTTCTGACCTTTTCCTTTGCTTTTGTTAAGGTCATCTGGATCAAATGGCATAGTTTTGTTCCTCACAGATTCTTAAATATAGTCTTATTCTATCGTTAATTGAATTTCATTCAATAATTTACGAGACTATAGCGAGACTATATTATTAAAATTGAATGACATCTGCAATCACCTTGTTAAGCGGGGAAAAGTATTTCCTTGACATTAATAGTGGCTGATGGTAATATCATTTGGCATTTACGGATAGGCTCGTGTGGCGGAATTGGCAGACGCAACGGACTTAAAATCCGTCGGAGTAAAATCCGTACCGGTTCAAGTCCGGTCACGAGCACCATTTATTCCGGAAAATGCAGCAATTTAATATCGCGGAGTAGAGCAGTTGGTAGCTTGTCGGGCTCATAACCCGGAGGTCGTGTGGTTCGAGTCCCACCTCCGCAACCAGTAAGGGCAATTGCCGCAAGGCAGCTGCCCTTTTTCTTTTTTAATTATTTAGAGTATAATATTAAACTGAGTTTTTCTGACTACATGTCTAGAGGAGTGACTTATGGCAAATCTGAGGAATGATCGCGCCCAGGAAAGAGGCAGTGTCGTAGACCGTCTCGTGCGCATCGTTATTCTTACAATAGTGTCTTTTATCGTGTCCATCGCGGCAGTTTCTTTCGCGGTACACCATATGAGACTTCAGTTTGAAGGTGAGTTCAAGGGCATCTCTGACAAGAAGATCCATCAGGTATGTGACGTAGCCAAGATCTGCATAGACGGTGATGACTTCACATCAAATACCGTGAATTCGCCTCTCAAGTACGGATCGCTCTTAAGCCTCATGATGGCTGATACCACGAGCGAGAATCTTTCTGCCGAAGGATACGGACTTTTCGCATACAAAGACGGACAGCTTTCGCTTCTGGTAAGTCAGGGAGTAAACGACACTTCCGAATTCGCCGTTGCAAACCGCGATATATCCACATGGCTCAACGGATCGTTTGATCCCGTTCCCGTTAAAGGACAGAACTATGAGAGCATAATCCTTCCAATCCAGGACAGCACCGGAATGTGCGTAGGCGTTTTTGAATACAAGTGCACATTCGACGGCCTTTATGAACTCGGAAACAAGCTCGAGGGAAGGATACTTACAGCCGTCATTATCGCTGTTGTTATCGGAGTCGTTATCTTCGTTCTTCAGGAACTCTTGATCAAACTCTTACGCCGCAGGCAGGGAAATGCGGGAGCTCAGGTTTCCGAATCAGCAAGAGCTCGTGACAAGAGACTTATCTCATCCACCATCGGTTACTGCTTCGCGATAATCCTGGTCGTACTCCTCGTTATGTCACGCCAGCTTTCATCCGTTTACATCACGACACTTGAGAGTGAGCGTGCGGATGCAATGCAGAAATGCGCTGTTACATCATCAGCTGCTCTCAGCTATACGCGTGTATCGGAGAACATGTCTTATTTCCTTCCGATATATTCATATGCCGATGACAAGCCTTACACGGTATCTGTCTACACGATGGCAGGAGATTCATTCTTAAGGCTTTATTCCTCAGCTGCAGAAGGCACTTCAAATGAACAGTATTATCTGACAGGCGTAGGCGATCAGTACATCAACTGCTTCCAGCTTCAGGAGACCGCTTTCACTCAGAGGACCGAAGCAGGCAAGTCTTATGTATGCGCGATCTCACCGATCATCTCTTCGGAGAACACGGTTTCCGGAATCCTTGAGATCATGATGCCCAAGGCTGATTTCCAGAATACCGTTAACGGCATGAGCCTTTCATGGATATTCACGATCTTCTCGATCGCGATCTCCATGGGCATCGCAATCTTTGAGCTTAATCTCATCATCTCGACGATGTCGGGCGGCATCTCCGGAAATACTCCGGTACTTGTCATGTACGGTGAGAATGCAAACAGGTTCCTTTCATTCTTCGCAGCATTCGGATCAGTCATGATCCCGATCTCGTTTGCGGATTATTTCAAGGATACGCTGACAGACATGCCGCGCTATGTGGTGCATGCGCTGATAGCCGTATCATTGCTCCTGTTTATCTGGGGATTCTTCGGATTCTCATCCATCAGGTATGAACTCAAGTCAAAGCTTACAAGCCGCGTTGCGCTTATCTTCGTAACGGGCGCTGGTTATTTCCTTGCTCTCGTTGCAGGTATCATCAACATCCCTTATGCGACTGCGGTAATATCGCTGCCTGTCGGTTTCTGCTTCGGCATGCCGATCGATTTCCTCAGGGATTACAGGATCAATGCAGGCAAGCTCGGTTACAAGGATTACAGTGACAGGATCATCCATAACGTTCAGAGCACTTCGTATTTCCTCGGCGTATCCGTAGGAACCGTCATCACAGGTATCTGCTATGAGCGTTTCGGACTTCTGATCGTAGCTGTCATCAGCGGTGCGGCACTTATCCTTACTGCTGTCGGAATGATCTATTTCATGCAGAACAACACGGTCGTAAGAGAGGCTCCGCTCACTGTCGGAAGCTGGCTCCACGTTTTGTCCGACTCAAGGGCAGGGAGGTTCCTTAATTCCTCATTCCTGATGCTCGGCGTTTCGCTGTCGTTCATGCTCATCTTCATTCCGAATTTCCTTGGCAATGTTGGTATCTCGCTTGCGACATCGTCATTCTTCTATCTTGTATGCGCATTCTCCGCATGCGTAGTATGCGGCTTCGTTAAGAATCATTACGAACATATCCTTACATCGAAGATCAGAGTGCTTATCCAGAGCGCATCGACTGTCCTCGGACTTCTTGTGTTTGCACTCATGCCTTCCGCAAAGACCCTCGTAGTGACATCGGCCTTCCTCGGCATCAGCCTCGGAATCCATGATTTCTATTACATCTATGCGCTTTATCTGATCTGTAACGGAAGGATAAGAACGAACCTCAGGAAGTGCGCCGAGTATGCGCTCTATCTCGGATTCGGACTCATGGTTCCGATCGCGATGACCGCGTTCATGGTCAACAACGTCAGGATCGTAATGATCATCCTGACAGTCCTTGTTGCCCTGATCTCGTTCATCTATCCTGCATCTGCTTATTCTTCAACGGTTGACGAGAGCGATCCCACGCTCAAGCCTGAGCCCAGGAGAAGACCCGAGAGGAATAATCCTCCCATTGGCAATCCTTACGGTCAGCCTGTTCCTCAGCCGCAGCCCCAGTCTGCAATGCCTTATAACAATCCCGCACAGGCTCCGTTTGGCGGTAACATGCCTTATGAGCAGGCACCGGTTCAGCAGTTTGAGCAGATGCCTCAGAATCAGCCCGTACAGCAACCGTATGCTCCCGAGCAGCAACAGTACCAGCAGCAACCTTATCAGCAGCCTTATCAGGAACCGTATCAGCAGCAGTACCAGCAGGAACCGCAGCAGATGCCTTATGATCAGCAGTACTATCAGCAGGCTCCGGCAGCTCAGCAGTATGCTCCCGAGCAGCCTCAGCAGTATCAGCAGCCGTATCAGCCTCAGCCTTATGGAGGGCAGGCTTACCAGCCTCAGCCCGGCCCGGATATGTACGGACAGAATCCTTATCCGCAGCAGTCTGAGGACCCAATGGCATTCCTGAATGACAACGATCCCGGGAATGGAGGTGTATGACCATGCAGGATGAACTTTGGAATGAGAAACTGACAAGAGAAAACCTTAAGGATTTCTATATGTCCACGGTCGATATGGTTTATTCGTCCGTTTTCGGCATCACCAAGGAACCTACAAGGTGCGAACGTGCAATCGTTAAGTCTTATCTGGATATCTACGCAAAGCGCGGCAACGTTCCCGCTGAACGTGTCATCTACGATTTCGGTGATCTTCTTCTTGAGAACGCAAAGGCGATCGTAGCCGATTATCCGCTTCCGAACGGCCTTTCTTTCGAAGAGAGAAAGCTTGACGAATATACCCGTAACTCCATGATCGAGAAGATCCTCGCAAAGATCGACTCCAAGAGTTACAAGATGGCCGAATTCATCTCGACCGACGTCAAGAAGACCAAGAGGACAAAGCAGCTCAATAAAGTGAGCAGCTTCTTCCAGGTAACTCCGCTCCTCGTTTTAGAGGTCTTGATACTTGCGGGAATCGTATGGTTTGTTGCATATGTTTCTGTTACTTTCCCTTACAGGAATTCACCCCTGATAAAGGAGAGGAGCATTTACGAGAAGTCTTCAATCCAGCAGCAGTATATAGCGGCTATCCCGTTCTATCCGATTAAGCTCAGACTTCCTGTCACGCCGGGCCAGACTCAGCAGAACGCTCCTGACATTACGGCTACAGAGACGACTCCGCCTGCGGAAACCACTACCGAATCCGTACTTGCACCCGTTATCAACCAGACCACAGAGCCTGTGATCTCGGCTACCAGCGGCTGATAAGATCATTTACCTGAATTCTTTTCGGGATCGAAGCTCGCCAGAGGATTGCTGTCAACGGCTCTCTGGAGAGCTTCTTCATCTACATGGGTATATATCTGGGTAGTGGAG
>JAEEGL015257439.1_pt1 | contig 27841 bp, 19 predicted proteins | sample 9134231 | NCBI WGS metagenome assembly JAEEGL01 (sample SAMN16246548, study PRJNA631951) | gut metagenome | biome: gut microbiome; feature: rumen; material: fiber-attached | host: Bos | place: Iran: Karaj | collected 2018-10
TCATATAGACAAAACAACAAACAATATAAACATTATGAAACGCTACACTCTCATCACCCTGTCGGCACTGCTGTGCCTCTTGACCCTCAACTCCTGCAAGAAGCAGGACCGTATCTTACCCGTTGGCGAAACTGTATGCCATTGCGGCGTAGATGACCCGCTGAACGACCTTCGGTGGCTGCACAAAATGGCTTTGGAGTTCGAATCTTTGCGTGGCAAGCGGTTTGCCTCTATCAGCATCTGCACCTACGACAGCACTAGTCAGGGATTCCTTATAACTGACTGCGAGGAATGTCCTGACCGCGGACAGGACTTTGTAGACTGTCAGGGACACCCCCTCGGACTGGTGGGCGGCTTTGCAGGCACTCCCCTCTCCGCCTACAACATCGACCCCGCCAGCGTCCGCGTTATTTATCGCAACTATCCCGACACCGCCGCCACCATCACCAATAAGACTTGGCGGCTCGTCCATTTCTACGACCGCGAGACTAGCACCACAGAAGTCCCCATAAGGCACCACCAAAATGGTGACGACATGTTAGCATTCTGGTTGCGTTTCCATGACGACGGCACAGTGGAGGGCGGCGGTATCAACATCCTGAACGGCACCTACGCCATCTACGACCACCGCATCGCTATCAATATCGGTTGCGCCACCGAGATATACGATGCGACCGGTTGGGAGGAACGTCTGCTCGCAGCCCTTGGCAACTCCTACGACTTCAGCATAGACTACTATGGCAACACCCTGCGCATTTACTACGATTACAATCGCAAGTATATGGAATTCGTCAAGGTCGGCTAAACTCTTCCATCTTCTTATTTATTCTCAGTTCCTAGTGTCCACCCCCTTTACCTAGGGGGTGGCTTTGGATGTTCTTCGATTTTTCATCGTTTCTTTACCTCTCCATATTCGCTTATCAGAGCGAAAATTCAGTATATCTTCCTTAAATACAGGGAGATAATCAGATGTAGGGAGTCTTAATAGATGGCGACGGCAAACTTTATAGGGCAGCGCTGATTGACACACGAATAGGCTGTAGGATTCCTGCAGGGTGGGTGATGGAGGCTGTTAGATGTCGGGATTAGAAGCCGAACAGATGCTGAACGAATTGCGTCTTGTTCATCCAATAAACCATTGCAGCCATCAGGAGTGCGAGGCCTATGCAAAGGCAGATGTATATTTTCTTGTCGTCGTCCATAGAAAAGGAAATTAACTACTCAATAACTCTCTTTTTATTTTTTTATTGTGTTGAGGCAACAATTATCCTTTTTCGAGGGATTAGTGGCGGCTCCATTTTTATGGCATATATTGCAGAGAGGTAGCGCGGGGGCAGATGGGGCCACCGTTATGAGTGTCGCATGGGGGGTAGGTAATGGGTGGGGGTTCACTCTACAACGAGTCGATTGTCGACCATGCGTTGCATGTAAGATTGGACAATGGCTTTGAGCAGCTGTAGGTCGTTGGTGTTGTCGGCAGGGGGTAGTGTGTCGGGGATGAGGCTTTGGTAGCCTACGGTTTGTTCTCCATCAAAAAAGAGCGCTCGGTTGTGTCGGACAAATTGATATATGCCGTTGTTGTAGTGCAGCGCCCAGCTGTCGTCAGCAGAGGTGGAAAGTAGGTCGATACCGAAGGCGATGTAGGGGTATGGGTAGCCTACGAGGTTGAGAAGGGTGGGCATGATATCAGTTTGCTGCGCCACCACGTCGCTGACACCGCGCGGTAGAGTGGCAGAGGGGTCGTAGATGATAATGGGGACGGAGTAGTTGCCGAGGGGGTTGGCATATTCGGGGCGCTCGGTGTGGTTGGTATGGTCGGCGGTGATGACAAATATGGTGTTTTGGAACCAGGGCATCTGGCTGGCAGTGTGGAAGAAGTGCTGCAGGGCGTGGTCGACGTAGCGGATGCAAGTGTACATGGGGTGTCCCTCTTGGTGGAATGTTTGTCGGTAGCGTTCGGGCACCACAAAGGGGTGGTGTGAGGTGGCGGTGAAGAGGGCAGAGCAGAAAGGTTGTGGCAGCTGGTCGAGTTTCTGGGCGAAGAATTGCAGAAACTCCTCATCCCATATCGCCCAGGTGCCATCGAAGTCGTTCATGCCACCGAAGCGGGGGTCTTCATTGTATTCCGAGCGACCGTAATAATGGGCGAATCCGGTGCTGCGAGCAAAGGCTTGGAACCCCATCGAACTGTTTTCTGCGCCATGGAAGAAAGCGGTGCTGTAGCCTACCTTGGAGAGTTCGCCTGCTATGCCGCTGACGTTGTTGAGGGAGTAGCTGGTAAGGATAAAGGGCTCGACAAACATGGGTATGCCACTGAGAATGGAGGGCATGGCATCGATGCTCTTGCGGCCGTTGGCGTATGACTGGCTGAAGGTGAGGCTGTGGCTGATGAGCGAGTCGAGGAAAGGGGTGTGGCAGGGATAGGAGTTGTAGAAACCGATATATTCGCGAGCCAGAGACTCGACGATGAGGATGACGACGTTCTTTTTTAATTGAGAATTGAGAATTGAGAATTGAGAATTGGCTGGCGCAGCCGTTTTTCCTTTGTGGATGGGGCTGTAGATGTTGTCTAATTCGTCTTGAGTGAAGTATTGGGGGTCGGTGAAGGTGGTTTTGCCCATGGTGCGTATGAGGGAGAAGGGGGTGTTGAGGACGATGGCGGCCTGTGAGGGTTCGTTGACGTATTGGTTGGCGTTGCTGATGGTGATAGGCCTGATGGCAGTGGAGGCACCCCCTCGCATACCGATGATACTGAGGGGTAGGAAGAGGAGGGGATAGAGACAGTGCGTAAGATAGTAGGGCTTTGGTTTGTTGGATTGTCGATAATCGGTATACCCCCAGATGAGGATGGCGAGGAAGGCGAAGCCGACGAGCACTAAGTACCAATGGTTCCACAGTTCGATGAAGAAGATGTTGCCGAGGTTGTTTTCCTGGGCAAATTCGGAGAAAAAGGTCCATGTGGTGCGACGGCCCGTGTAGCGAGAATAGACGGTGTCGACCAGGTTGATAATGAGCATGAGCATATTGCCCACCACAAAGACGCACTTGGTAGTGATATGCCATGCATGCGAGTTCTTCCATTTAAGTGGCCAGGGGAGCAGAAGGAGGATGGCGTATAGAAGATTGGTGTAGATGATGGCGGAGGTGTCGAACCGAAAGCCCCCACTAAGCAGGCTGCCAAGGGAGAGCTGGCTCCAGCCGGCAGAGTAGATGTCCCAGAACTCTAGAATGTATACCACTCGACAGAGGAAGTAGAGCAGGTAGAGCAATGCGAAGTTGCAGAGCAATGCTAGAGGGGAGATGAAGGGGTGTGGTTTCATTTTGTTTCTAGTATTTCTAGTTAGTTCTAGTATTACTAGTTATTACTAGTTGGTTGTTTATCATACGCTGCATGTAGGATTGGATAAGGGCTTGCAGATGGCGGCAGTCAGGCAGGGTGTTGTTGGAGGTGAGTAGGTTGTGCTTGAGAAGTGGGTCGGTGGCAAGGTTGTAGAGTCCTATGACTTTTTGTCCATCGAAGTGTAGAAGGGTATCGCCGACAACATATTGGTAGATGCCGTTGGTGTAGCTGACTGCCCAGGTTTGTTGAGGCGGGGTTGCTAGGAGGTCAATGCCATAGGCGAGGTAGGGTTGGGGGTAGCCTAAGATGCCGAGCACCGTGGGCATGATGTCGGTTTGCTGTGCAACCGCTTGGCTTATGCCACGAGGCAGCTGGCCGGAAGGGTCGAAGAAGAGTATTGGCACGCGGAAGAGTCCGAGATCGGTTTTGTATTCTTCTTGCTCGCCCACATTGGTATGGTCGGCGGTGATGACGAAGAGGGTGTTGTCGTACCAAGGCATCTGGCTGGCAGTGCGGAAGAACTGACGCAAGGCGTAGTCGGTATATTCGATGGTGAGGTAGACGGGCAGGTTTCCGCCACGGAAAGTGTCTTGGTAGCGTGTGGGGATGTTGAAGGGGTGGTGCGAGGTGGCTGTGAAAAGGGTGGCCATGAATGGTCGGGGCAGAGTGTCGAGCATGAGGGCGAAGTATTGCATGAACTCCTCGTCCCAGATAGCCCAATAGCCGTCGAAGTCGTCATGTCCGCCAAATCGATTGTCGAGACAGTATTCATCCATGCCATAGTAGTCTTGGAACCCTGTGGCGAGGGCGTAGGAACGGAAGCCCATAGATGCGTTGTCGGCCCCATGGAAGAAGGTGGTGCGGTAGCCCATATGACGTAGGCAAGAGGCTATGGACGATACCTCGTTGTTGGAGTAGCGCGTGAGGATGAAGGGCTCGACAAACATGGGTATGCTGCTCAAGATAGACGGGAGCGCGTCGATGCTCTTGCGGCCGTTGGCATAGGAGTGGGTGAAGGTAAGGCTCTGAGTGGCGAGGGAGTCGAGGAAGGGGGTATAGCCTTTGCCATTATGATAGAAACCCCAGTATTCTTCACCAAAGGATTCAAGGATAAGGATGACAACGTTCTTTTTTAATTGAGAATTGAGAATTGAGAATTGAGAATTGGCTGGCGCGTTCATTCCCTCATTGTGGAGGGGGCTGTAGATGTTGTCTAACTCGTCCTGAGTGAAGTATTGTGGGTCGGTGAAGGTGGTCTTGCCGATGGTGCGGATGAGGGTGAAGGGGGTGTTGAGCACCATGTTTGCCTCCTTTGCCTGGTTGACATAGCCGTTGGCATCGGCGAGCGATAGAGGTCGGTGGTAGGAGAGTCCGCCACGGATGCCTGTTACGGCAAGGAAGAAGACTACCAGTGTGCAGAGAGTGCCTTGCAGACGGTGGCGGCGAGTATACTCAGGATTGGGTGTGCGGTGGAACACCACTAGGGCTACAAGAAACACGATGCCGATGAACACAAGGTACCAATGATTGAGGAGTTCGGTGAAGAATATGTTGCTCAGGTTGCCTTCGTCGGCAAATTCGGAGAGAAAGGAACTGGTGGTACGGCGACCTGTGTAGCGCGAGTAGACAGTGTCGAATAGGTTGGTCCAAAGGGCAAGGGTGTTTATCACCACATATAGTAGACGGGTGGCGACGCGCCAACCTCGGCTGTCTCTCAGTCGGGGCGACAAAGGAATCAGCACCATCAGCATATATGGGATGTTGGTGTAGCAGATGGCTGCTGTGTCGAAGCGAAAACCACCCCATAGCAACTGCCACGTGTCGATTTGGTTCCAATTGGACGAAAGGATGTCCCAGAACTCGAAGATGTACACCACGCGGCAGGCAAAGTAGAGCACATAGAGTAGTGCTATGTTGCAGAGTAATGCCAGCAAGGGGTGTAAGGGGCGGGACTTCATGTTCTTTTTGGTATTTCTAGTTATACTAGTATTTCTAGGGTTTCTAGTATTAGAATTGGAAATAGATGAAGGGCTGGAGGTCGGCGGTAATGAACTGGTACACTACAAATACCGCAAGCACCACTACCAATACCATCAACACAAATGGCATCTGGGCAAACCATAAGCGGTAGCGTCGTTTGAAGCGTTCGGGCAACCAGTGCACCACCATGCCAATGAGGAAAATGATAAATACAGTGGAGTAGTTTTGCAGGATGGCGGGAATTTGCTCGAGGTTCCAATGGCTGCCTATGCGCTCCACCATCTGGGTGGCGGTGCGCCATGCCACCTCGTTGGCTTCGGCAGGGTCGAGGTTGGAACCACTGCGGAAGAATAGACGGGTGAAACTGATGAAGATAAAGGTGAGGAAGGTGTTCCATACCATGGTGACGGTGTCCTTGAACTTCGAACCATGGTAGTGCTTGCCACCAAAAGCTGGCACGAGGTTGAGCAGCACAATGGCAGCAGCGATGACCATAAAGGCAAAGTGGAACATGCTCAGCACAGGGTAGGGGTAGTAGTGGTAGGCGGCCTTGATGGCAACGTAGACTAGGGAGATGACAATGATGCGTGTCCATGGACCCCATTTCTTCCAGCTTTTATAGACCAAGATGCCCAGTCCGTTGAGTGCGCCCCAAGTGATGAAGTTGAACGAGGCTCCGTGCCACATACCTCCGAGGAGCATGGTGTCGAAATTGTTGAGGTTGGTGGTGAAATCTTTGCGGTGGCGGGGGAAGATGAGGTAGTCTAATGTCAATACCACTACTGCGCCTGCGGCAACTAGCCATACCCATGTGCTCTTTGCCATCAAGGCGACGACTAGGAGCATGACGGTTGGGATGAGGTAGGTGCCCAAGGTGCCGTTTCGGTTACCACCGAGGGGAATATAAAGATAGTCTTTGAGCCAGTTGCTGAGTGAGATGTGCCATCGTTTCCAAAAACCGGCGGGGTTGGTTGCTTTGTAGGGTGAACGGAAGTTGGTGGGTAGATAGAAGCCCATCAGCATGGCCACGCCGATAGCAATGTCGGTGTAGCCCGAGAAGTCGGCATAGACCTGTAGGGAGTATACCAGCAGAGCCGAGAAGTTCTCAAAGGGGGTGTAGAGCAATGGGTTGTCGAAAATGCGGTCGACAAAGGAGACCGCCAAATAGTCGCTCAGCACCAATTTCTTAAACAGACCGTTGATTATCCAAAACACAGCTATGCCAAATTGCCTGCGGGTCAGGAAATAGGGCTTGTAGAGTTGGGGTACAAACTGGTCGGCACGGATGATGGGGCCTGCTACCAACTGGGGGAAGAAGGTGGTGTAGAAGCCAAAGTCGAGAATGTTGTCGGCGTGATGCACCTTGCCCTTGTAGACATCTACTATATAGCTGATGTTCTGAAAGGTGAAGAAGCTGATGCCGACAGGCAGGATGATGGCGTTGGCAATGGAGTAGTGGGTAGAGGCTATGGTGTTGAATATGTCGGTGAAGAAATAGGCATACTTGAAGTAGCAGAGGACTGCTAAATTGATGATTACACCAATAATCATCAGGGTCTTACGTTTGCTCTGGGTGGAGCGGCCGGTGGTGGCCTGTCGGTGGGCAAGATTGTCGAACCAGATGCCCAACAGGTAGCCTACGATGGTGGAGAAGATGAGCAGCGCGACATAGTTGCCAGAGGTCTTGTAGTAAAAGAATAGGCTGACCAGGAAGAGGTAGCCATTGCGCCACAGGCGGCGGGCTTTGCCGATGCGACGGTTGGTGGGCAGGTCAGTGAGTCGGCGGCGCGAATGTTGTTCCCCTATGGAGACTATGAAGCAGAACCCGATGTAGACAATGAGGAAGAACGCCCAGAAGTGGAACTGGGTGAAGAGCAGCGGGTGGGAGCTGTCGAAAGCAAAGAGGTTAGTCAGGTATGTAAGGAAATCTGTCACGTGATGAGTTTTTTTCGGGGGTGGCGGGAGTCGGGTGTTCTTCTGAAGGGGTAGGATTTATGGTGAGCCCATGAGGTTTAGATTTGGGTTTGCGTCGCAACCCTCTGGGCAATGAGTTGTCGCGATTGGCAGGGACGGTGGGATTGGTGACTATATGTACGTCCTTGGCTAGTTCGGCACTGAGGGCTTGATAGAAGAGGTCGCCCAGCATGAGGTACCCGGCACGGGTGAAGTGTACTTTGTCCTTTTGCGCCAGCTTCGCTTTCTGCCATTTCTCCATGGATTTGAGACCTCCCATTATTTGGAATTGGTCCCATACGGCGCCGCCAGTCTGTTGTGCCAGTCGATAGCATACCTCTTGTACCTGCAGCCCGTTGCGGTTCACACTGTAGCTGCGGCGGCCAGTCTTGCGGTAGCAGTCGTTGTTGGTGATGAATATAAAGGCACACTGGGGATTGACGTTGCGTATAGAGTCGCACAGTCGCAGGTAGTTGTTCTTGAATTGAACAGAATCGAAGTCGGTGCCATGAGCGTCGTTGATGCCGATGCCGAAGATGACCAAGTCGGGACGGATGAGACGCAGGTCGTTGACCAAAGCACATTTGAGATAATCGGGTACTGCCGCCCCATTGACGCCGACTGAGTGGTATGTGATGCCTGGATGGCGGCTGTCGAGCAGCACACCGGTGAGGGTAAACTGCTCGCCCTCGTGGCAGGGGATGACAATATCGAAAGAGTCAATCTCCTGCATCAGGTTGTATACGTAGCGGTGGTTGGCACTGTCGATATAGGATGGAGGGGTGTCGGCATGTGAGCCATAGCGGATGGAGGGGACTATGCCTTGGGGTGAGTGGCCGAGAATCACCACACGTGTCACCCCATAGTCTATCTGGCTCTCGTTGGAGAGAATCTGTATGTTGGTAGGCACATCGTGGGCGGTGACGGCGATGCCACAGAGACCTAGTGGATATTCTGGCTCTTTGTATACATTGCGGGTAAGGGTCACTTTCTCGTGGCAGTGTACCTTATAGTCGGCGGGGTTGTTGCACTTGGCAGCCGCCGAGTAGGGGAAAATCAGTCCTCGCCCACGTACTAGGGTGGGATAGCTGCCCAGTAGGTGGGTGCGGATGCTGTGGGGGAAGGTGCCTGCCTGCACATGCGACCCTCCGATATGCAGGATGCTGATATTCCCCTGCCCAGTAGTGTGCATGCGATAGAACTTGCGCAGGAAGACTTGCATAGTGACAGAGGTGCTGTCGTAGTGCAGCTGGTTGGCTTCGAGGTTGAGGAAGGGGTAGTCCTGCGCCCTGAGAGGGGTGGCGAGCAGTACCATCAGCAGAAGCCCCAAGAGGATGGCATTAGTCTTGTGCATCGGAAATCTCCTTTCTCATTTTATATATATTGTACATATTGTCGAAAGCTTTGGCAAGGCGGTCGCCCATGATATCAACGCCCCGCTGGGAGAAATGGACATAGTCGGCACCGCCTAGTCCCTTTTCCACCCACGCTGCCATCGAGTTGTAGCCGCCCATGGCATCGTAGATGCTCCAATAGGCTGCCCCATGGGCGTTGACGGTATCGCGGAGCGATTCAATGATTTTGGGGAGGAAGGGGTAGGTGTGTATCTCGCCCTCTTCGCCTGTGCTCATGTCGGAGGGTCCCACGAAGAGTATTCCAGCCTTTGGGCAGCAGCTGCGGAGACGGTCAATCTGATGTCCCATATTGGTGCAGTAGGCATCGATCGACTTTTGGCTTTTGAGGTAGGGGACGGAGTTGCCACCAAACTGAAGGATGATGAGGCCGATGTCCATCTGGCTGTAGGCGTCGGCCAACTGCTGTCGGTTGATTTGGGTGAACTGGTGGCCAGAGCAGCCACGCATGGGGATGTTGTCGACCGCCACTCCGGGACCGTCATCGACAAGGATGCCATAGATGTCGGCCTCGCCGCTGACGTTGAGTCGCACGGAGGTGGTGGCGCTGTCGAGCTTCCATTGAAAAGCATGGACGCCGGGCTCTTCTTGTCTTTGATTGTCGGAATAGCCGCTTCGGCGGTCGGTGAATGTGATGTCGAAGGGCCCCGGCCGGTTACAAAATATGATTTTGAACTGCGAGAACTGTCGTAGGTGGTCGTCGCAGCTGCGATGAGTACCTGCCGTAATGGTGCTGGAGGCACTGCCCGCTAGATGAAAGTCCTGCACCATGGGACCGTAATTGCCATTGGCACGCACCACAGTGCTGTCGCCAAAGGGAGACTGGCGCACTAGACTGCCAGTGCCGTAAGTACTAACCGAGAGCGAGGGTATCAGCGTGGCGAAGGGAACCAACCCCGGGCCACCGCCTCCGAATAGGTTTTGCATATAGGCTCGGAGGCGGTTGGTCATGCGGTCCATCTCAATCTGCGAGTCGCCGTAGTGGACGATGCGGATGGTACGGCCTGTATGGCGAGTTTGCTCTAGGTCGGCAAAGAGGGCATCGAAAAAGCTATCGTCGTTGTTGGGAAACCAGAAGCGGATGTCGCTGCTGTCGACTTGGAGGCGGTAGTGGGCAAGAGAGTCGCTGCGAGTCTTTAGGGCTGCCTCGAGCGAGTCTTGTCGTGCCAAGAAAGCTTCGACGTCAAGCTGTTTCTGTGGGTTGAGTATCTTGGTGAGGGTGGGGAAGTGGAGGTTGAGTGACCCCACTTGGACGCCTCCTGTAGGGAAGTAGGCACAGAGGGCTGCTAGCAAGGCTATGACCAGTGCCGTAAAGAGAAGCGTCTTGTATGGTTTCATCGGCTGAAAGTAGGAAGATTATTGGTTGGAATTGTCGGTGTGCTGGCTTTTCTTCAGCTGCTCGAGGTCGGCATACATCTTTTCAAGTTTTCGCTGGATGACATATATTTTCTTCATCTTGTCGGCCGGCATGGCGGGAGTACCCAGCACAACGGTATCGTCGCCAATAGAGTGTGTGACACCTGATTGGGCTGCTATGGTTACACGGTCGCCGATAGTGATATGTCCCACTATGCCCACCTGCCCAGCGATGACGCAGTTGTCGCCCACCTTGCCACTGCCCGCACATGCCGATTGGGCAGCCATCACGGTGTTGCTTCCGACAGAGACGTTGTGGGCTATCTGGCATAGGTTGTCGAGTTTGGTGCCACGGTGAACGATGGTGGACCCCATGGTGGCGCGGTCGACACAGGTGTTGGCACCAATCTCGACATCGTCTTCGATGACGACATTACCAATCTGGTCAATTTTGCTATAGCTACCATCGCCTGTAGGGGCGAATCCGAAGCCGTCAGCTCCCACTACGGCACCAGCATGGATAATGCAGTTCTTCCCCACCTTGCACTCGCGATAAATCTTGACACCGGGGTAGAGGATGGTATTGTCACCGACCTCACAATAATCGCCTATGAAGACTTGTGGGTAGATCTTTACATTATTGCCGATCACGGTATGGCGGCCTATGGAGGCGAACTCGCCCACGTAGCAACCCTTGCCCCGTTTGGCAGTGGGGTGGATGTGGCTGCGTAGTGAGCGGCCGCGCTTGGGTTGGTCGGCGGTATTGAACATATGGAGCACTTTGGCTACGCAGAGGTAGGGGTTGTCCACGCGGATAAGGGTGGCATCGACTGGATGCTCTAGCACCATATCGCGCGAGATGAGGATGGCGGCAGCCTTTCGCTCATAGATATAATGGGTGTACTTTGGGTTGGCAAGGAAGGTGATGCCACCTTCGTCAACCTCTTCGATACGACAGGGTTTCCAAATAAGAGCGTTTTCGTCGCCCTCGATGCTTCCTTTTAGTTTCTTGGCTATTTGTTTGGCTGTGAATTGCATGATAGATAGGGGGCTATATGTGTGAAGGTTTCTTTGTCAATAATGGGTATGTTGAGTATATCTTGAATTTGATGAAAAGGGCCGGCGGATTCGCGCAGTTGCACGATGGCTTTGGCTTGGTAGTAGTCGAGATAGGGGTGGCGTTTGAGTCGGTCGAAGCTCACCTGGTTGAGGTCTAGCTTGGTAATATCGTCAGGGTTGACGAATAGGTGGGGCGCAATGTCGTTGTATCGGGCAGAGTCCATACCGTAGACTTCCCATAGCTGCTGTTTGTCGGCAAAACCTCCGAGTCGGGTTCTATATCGTATAATCCGGTTGGCAAAGGCTGGACCTATGTTGTAGAGTTGCACTAGGTCCAGCGAGTCGGCAGTGTTCAAGTTGAACATCAGCTGTTTGTCTTTGTGGTATATGGTTGCTGGGGGTTGCTCTGGGGTGTAGGCTGGGGCGGGGCACTGTCGCCGATGGTATGATGCAGTTGTGGCGTGGTCGCTACAATGGGTGGTAGGCTGGTTTTGATAGCATGATTGCTGTTGGGCAGTTGGCATTGTGTCGGTGGTGGGCAAACTGGCTAGCGCGACACTGCTTGCTTGGCTGCGGTAGGTCCATAAGCCGATCAGCAGTAAGGCCAGCCCTGCTGCGGTGAGCCATAGATAGGCACGATGGCGTGTCAGTCCTCCTTCCATTCTATGGTGCCTCTTTGGTGATATATTTGTGGCGACTCGAATGCGTCGTCGCTCTCAAACCGGTCTCCTATGGTGACACGCGGACCGTTCTTGGTTCGGACGGTAGTGTCGGAGTATACGCGGTGTTCGAGTTGGTTCCATGTAAGGTTGTGGAGGTAGATAGTGTCGCCACGCTGGAGGTCGATAATGACCACGCTGTCGCGTACCTGCATCATCTCTCGTTTGTCATAGCTGATGGCGTAGCGGGCACGCAGTTTCCCCGTAGGGTGCTGGTAGCCGTCGTAAAACTGCATGTCTACCCCCTTGCGGTATTCGGTCTTGGGTTCGGGAACGCTGTATTGTTCTACCAGGGGGGCAGTCATTATCAGTTGCAGCCTGCCTTGTTCGCTGCGCTGGATGCGGGCGTTCTTGATGGTGTTGTCGGGCAGGGTGTGGGGCTCGAAGAGCTTGGTCTTCTCGATGTCGTTGCCACAGCCCGACAATAAGCAGGCAAGAAGCAGGGCTATGGCAGCCCCGCTTCTTACCTTATTTATCCGTTGTCGGGATTGGGATGCCGACATTGCTTAACGGGTGCGGATAATGGTGCTCTTGCCTATCCAGCCAGGTACGACATATGAATGTCCGTCGATAAGGTCCAGCATGAAGGCGTCGTTCTTCTTGGGGAAGGCGGCTGAGTAAGAGCCGATGAGCTTGTCGGCGATGGCGATGATGTTGTCGGTAGGTTCCACCTGTTTGGCGTGGCGCAGCTCGTCGACTGCAGCCCAGTAGGCTGAACGGCCACCCATCCCGTCGTCAATGCTGCGGTAGCTGTTGGCGTAGACCATGGCGAGGTTGATGTAGGGTTCGCCCTTGGTGCGGTCAATCTCAGCAGCCTTGAGGAGGGCGGTGCGAGCGGCGCTGTAGCTGCCCAGTCCTGAGTAGGAGAGACCCATGATGAGGTATGCCTTGTAGAGGTCCTTCTTGTCGGTGAGGTTCTTGACGGCATCCTGCGTGTAGTTGATAGCGTCGGAATATTTCTTCTTACTGTAGCACATGCTACCCATTCGCATAGCGGTGCTGGGCGAGGGCTCGAGTTCATAGAGATTCTCGGTGGCCGAGAAGAAGAGTTGGTTCTCGGTGCAGCCCTTCTTCATCATAATGTTGGTGATTTTCTTCAGCAATTCAGAGTTCTTGGGGTCTGCCTCGAATTTCTTCTGATAGATCTCGATGAGCTGGTCGCAAGAAGCGTAGGGTGAGAAGGCTGCCTCCACGTTATTGATATAGCCGCTGATTTTGGCCACCTTGGCGCTGTCGTCGACGATAGTGTCGCGAATGTTGTCGAGCAGGTCGCTGGCAATGTCGTAGTTATCGATGACGAGCGAGGGTTCGCCCAAGCCTGCCTGCACGTAGTCGACCGTGGCTTTGAAGTAAAGGGTTACATAGTTCTCGTCGAGTTGGTCGGCACCGGCTGCGATGGCACTGGCATATATCTCATAAATGTTTTTCACGTCTTTCGGACGCAGGGTGCTCAGGGTCTGTGCTTTCTTGGCAAGTACCACTGCTTCTTCACCGAAGTACTTGATGCGCTGGTCGAACATGTTCATCAGCTCGTCAATGTAGGCGTCGCGCTCTTCAGTGGTTTGGGCAGAGTTGATCATAGACTTCATGATCACTTCGCCGCGCTGGTAAACCGCTTTGCTATAGCGAGGGCAGTGGCGGAGTATCTGACGCCACGGTTCGTAGCAGTCGGTATAGCTCTTCTGTTTGTAAAATTCCTGATAGAGTGAGACGTTGCTGATGCAGGCGATGCTGTCGTCGGGAGTGTCGCCCCATTTGCTTTGGGCGTTGGCGGCGAAACTGATGCTCAGGGCAACTGCCGCAAGGATGAAGATTTTGAGTTCTTTCATGGCTGTGTGAATTGTTATCGGTTTATTTTTTAGTATTAGTTATTTCCCTTTTATTGTAATTTGTATTTTGTGAATTGTGAAAAGTGAATTGACAAATGACCGCGGTAGCCAATTTTCAATTTTCAATTTTCAACTTTAATTATATTTTCTCTTTACAAACCAGCGTTCGCACGAGCCGATCGAGATACCCATGGTGAGGCAGTCGCGTCGCAGCAAGTCGATATTGCCGAAGCTGGAGTAACCCAGGGCTAGGGTCAGCACCGAGCGGCCTTTGCGCATGGGGAGGCTGAATCCGAAGCCGCCGCCTACCTCATTGAGAGCATACGATTGATTGTCGACCTCAAGGGCAAGTCGTCCGCTATTGTAGTATACTCCCGCGCTGATGCCGATACGGCGCCAGTAGGAGGCTGCGTCTGCATCCCCCTTCCATTCGCCGCCTAGGGCAAGGCGGTAGTTGGTCTGTTGACGCAGTGCCGAATTGCCAAAGATATTGTAGGCAGGATTCTCCTCATACCTAAGTCCGCTATAGGGGGCGTAGTAGCCGTCGAAAGCCACCTGCCAACGGTCGTTGCGTTCGAGCGCCAGCCCTATGCCTACGGTCAGTGGCTGCTCCAGCTGAGAAGTATATTGGTTCGAGTTGCCACGGAGTGGAAAGATAGTATCAAACAGATATTCCGCACCGCTGGCACCGATGAAGGTGTACACCAAGGCCTCGTCGTTAATCTGCATCGAGCGTGGCAGGCGGCAGGTGGCACCCAAGTGAAGGGTGTAGTTCTCGCCCAGCGGTTGGCGGTATTGCAGGCCTAGGTCGACGAGTAGGTTATTTACATACGAGTCCTTTTGGCGGCGGCTGTTGACGCAGTAGGTGCTGTCATTGCCTTGGAAGTTGTAGGTGATGGCTCGGGTGATCGCTCCATTGAGGTAGTTCAGGTTAAAACCGAGCGAAAGCCGTTTGCCAATATTGAAACCGCTACCCCAGTAGAATTGTGTCACACCCCCATTGCCGGCATAAACCGTCTTCACATCGCTAGCCGTCAGAGGGTCGAAATGAGTCTGGGTCGACTCGTAGTTGACCGTGCTGTAGGGAAGTATGCCGGCCGACATCTTCCACCAGCGGGTGATGGGGAAGGCCACATTGAGGTATGCCACGTTGCCGTCGGCATCGGTCTGGCTCTTGGTGTCGTTGAGCAATATGCTGCTCTGTATGTTTACCCCGATGTCGAATACAAAACTCTCCTCTTCGACCGCAGCGTACGAGGCGGGGTTGAAGGGATTGATCGAGTTGCGGCTAAAGCGGGTATAGGCTATGCCTCCCATGCGGTATACGTTAGGATGGTTGAAGGGCAGGTCGCTCGTCCCAATGCCGTATTGCGAAAAAGGAATATTAAACCCATTCTGCGCCTTCAAGTCGCTGCCCATTCCCAGCAGCAGTCCCAAAATGATTACTATGCTATACTTTTTCATTAAGTGTGAGTATATACGTTTCAGTTCTTACCTTTTACTATTTAGACCAATCACCTCATTCAGCCCTATCATTACCAAGTGGGGCTCCACTACCAGATTGTCCACCTGTAGCAGCCATTCTCCCAGCAGCCGCTCAGCGTCGCCTCCGGTCAGCAACACTTGGGTTGCTGGGTCGCGTCGGTGGTAGTGGCGCACAAAACCCTCCACCTCGTATCGGGTGGCGGTCAGCACTCCGGCTGCCATCGACTCATACGTGCTGCGCCCTGTCATATAAGGCTGGCAGGGGTCGATTTTTTCCAATAACGGCAATTTCGCCGTAAAAGTATGCAGGGCGCGAAACTTCATCTCAATTCCTGGCAGGATGGCACCTCCGCGATACACTCCGTCGGCATCCAGGTAGTCTATCGTGATACAGGTGCCGGCATCAATAATCACTTTCGGGCAGCCCTCTTTGCCAATCTTCTGTGCACCGCAGGCGGCGGCAATGCGGTCGGGTCCCAGTGTCTCGGGTGTGGCGTAATCCAGCGTGATAGGCAGTGGGGTAGTGGAGGTGAGTCGTTGCACGTTTGCTCCGTCCAACCCCAAGGCATGCAGGTCGGCATCGCCACTGGCACAGACCATAGTATTCTGAACCCCTTCGCAAGGCAGCCCCTCGTCCATATAGCCGCATCGCACCAATTGGTCGCCCTCAAAGAGCGCCCATTTGCTACGTGTATTGCCTATGTCGATGGTCAGTTGATTCAATTTAAGTGATTGGTGATTAGTGAATAGTGATTGGTGAATAGTGATTAGTGATTGGTGATTAGTGAATAGTGATTAGACAAATGAACGCGTCAGCCAATTTTAATTTTTAATTTTTAATTCTTAATTACCCATTGTACATATTCATCGCCCTGTCCACTCCCATGGTGCAGAAGCAGCGCACAGCGTCGCACGCTTTCTCAATCTTGGGGTCCAGTTCGGCATGTTCCTCTTCGGTGAATTTGCCCAGCACATAGTCCACCTGGTGCCCACGGCTGAAGTTGCTTCCCACGCCGATGCGTAGGCGGCTGTAGTTGCCGCTGCCCAGTGCTGCCTCTATGTTGCCCAGTCCGTTGTGGGTGCCCGCGCTGCCCTGCTTCCTCATGCGCAGGGTGCCAAGAGGCAGGGCTATGTCGTCAGCTATCACCAGTAGGTTCTCCTGTGGTATCTTCTCCGCCTGAAGCCAATAGCGAACAGCCTCGCCACTGAGGTTCATATAGGTGGTCGGCTTAATCAGCACCATTGTGCGCCCCTTGAGGCGCAGTTCGGTGCGGTAGGCCCTGCGTTCTAGCGACCACACCGCGTTCACATTGTTAGCACGTGCCTGTCGCACCATTTCGTCCAGCACCATAAAGCCCACATTATGTCGTGTGCCCTCATATTCGGAGCCCACATTGCCCAATCCCACTATTAGATACTTCATGCTATTGTCAATGTTGTCGTCTGATTTGCAGCGCGAAAATATTTTATTTAATATGTTCATCTATAAAAAATCAATCTGCAAAGTTACACAATTTTTTTTGATTGATGCAGTTCTGAAGAAAAAAGACCTATCCATGCCCGCCAAATACTATCATTTGGGTTGAATGCATGCGGTACGTCCGTGGGGGCTTACTCGCGTGTAAGCCCACTCCCCCCCCGTGTACGCCAGCAATGAGAAAAGGGGCGCCATTCAAAAAAAGCGCCCCTTAAATAAAAGTAATAGTTATTTTACGATGAGCTTCCGCACAGCCGTCCCCTTATCACACTCCACCCGCACAAAATAGGTACCCGAGGGCAAACCGTCGATGTCTAGTGTCAGCTGGCATTTTCCTCCACATTCAAGATCTCTGCTCATCACATCGCGTCCGCTCAAGTCTGCCACCGTGACATGCAGCACACCCCGTAGGGGCTTACTCCCGTGTAAGCCCTGAGGCAGTCCCTCAATCATTACTGTCGTCACCCCCCTGGCGGGATTGGGCAAAAGTGTGAACTGCAATGGCTGTTCTACCTCTCTAATGCCTACATTCCCCAGTGTAACGACGTTGCGTATACTCCTATAATCCGACGAGAGCCAATCCTCAGCACAGCGTGTGCGCACATAGAAGTCGTAAGCCGTAGCTGGACGCAGACCGACAATCACACAGCTGTTGCCCGACACTATGCTGTCGGCCCCTTCGGTCGGCTCAAAGCCCGCAGGGCCATATTGAAGCAGGTAGTCGTGTGCCATCGAGTTTGCCTCCCACACTAGCGTCACCGAGGTAGCGGTGACCCCCGCGGTGTCCAACCCCCGCACGGCAGGGCAGCCTTTTGTGTGAAAGATGTTACGTGTACTCCAATCTCCCGCTATCTGGTTTGCACTGCCGCAATAGCCCCGGACAGAAGCCGAGTAATAAATGTCGGGATCTAGGCCTTCCACCGTGTAGGGGCGCTCGGTTACGAGCAGGGAGGTGTACACTTGGTTTTGGTACCATAATACCAGCTGCCAGATGCTGTCGTTGCCTGTTTCAGCCCAGTCGAAGGTGGCAGAGTTATGTGTAATGTCAAAGACATACAGTGTGTCGGGCGCAGCGCAGTTGTATGGGGCGGTGCGATAGTTTACGGTCACCCAGTCGCTGTACCCGAGACTGTCGGCGGTGCAGTTTTGCCGCAGAGATATCCGATAGGTAGTGTCAGGTTGCAAGTTTGTGAAGGTATAGTTGCTACCACTTACCGAGACCCATGTTGTGTGAAGCGGTGTGATGGAAATTTGGTAGTCGCTGCCTTCGCCGCTCCAATCTATAGTGATACTTTCATAGTCGCCCCTAATGCTGTCCACCACCGGCATCGCGCACATTGGCAGGTCGCAGGTGTTGGTGTAGAGGCGCAAGTCGCCAGTGCTCCAGTCACCGTAGGACATGTAGTTGGCGGTGTTGGAGAGGCTGTCGATATGGATGGGCTGATCGCCGTAGATGACATAGCTACGGCTGACCCTGTTCTGGAGGTCGGTTGGGCGGTAGTGGCTTGCATACTCGCTCCACATTCCAGTGGCGCCGTCCTCGTCAAGCACGGTGACCAAGAGGTTTTGGTGGCCGTCCCACATGAAGGGGTGGTCGAAGGGGATGGGTTGCCATTCGGTGGTGCCAAGGTGGTTGAGGTTGGCAGTGTCGATTACTTTTACGAAACGGTGTCCGGCATCGGGCATGATGGGACCGTCAGCAAAAGCGGTGTCGGACACATTGGCCAGATAGACGGTGATACGTGAATGATGGTCACCCACAACATTGTCTATCGGATGGAATGCCAACGCCGTGATGCCACCCTCAAGACCGGCGAGGAAGGCGGAGTCGACGAGGGTCTGCGCCAGGCTGTATTCGGCGCCGTTGAAGCCGATAGGGACTCCTGGGCGGGTGTCGGTGAAGAGGGTAGAGTCGAAGTTCTCGCGGTAGACAGCATCGCTGCAGGGCAGGGTGTTGAATATGCCGCTGACCCAGGCTCCCGTGTCGTCGGTGCCGCAGATGCTGCGCACACGCACTTCGCGGCGGGCAAGGCTGGTGAGGCCGCCGATGGTGTAGTGGTTCGTTGTGGTGCTGTCGATTGTGCCGCTGCCAGGGGCAAAGCCCACAGGGCCGTACTCCACCTCATAGTGCGAAGCACCGTTGCACTGCCATGTGAGGGCAATAGTAGAGTCGCTGGCCGGCACTGCGGGGTCGAGTTGGAGATGGTGGATGATACAGGTATCAGGCACACAGCTTACTTGCAGTTCAAATCCATGATAGTAGATGCTGAAGGGGGTCCAGCCATGAAAATAGAGCGTCAAGGCACCCGTCTCAGAAATAACTGGGCCGAAGTTGGCAGCATAATTGTTGTTGATTGTCTTGTTCCAAAGCACGGAGCCCGAAGTGCCGACTCCCTCGTAGACGGTGAGGGTGGAACTGCTACCGATATCGCAAAGTCCGCTGATACTGACTAGATGTCCTGGCATATCGGGTAGGATGACTAGCCGTGAGGTCTGTTCTGTAAAGACATCCGTCGCGCCGCCGTTGTCGTAGAGGTTCACGCCGCAAAGGGTGAGTGTGTCGTTCTTGTTGGCCCGCATGTTCCACGTGCCTGGCACCACCAGCATGGGGCCTTCCCAGTCAGAGGTGTCGCCCTTGGGACAAATGGCGCGTACCCACACATGGTATGGTTGCTCCGCCACCAACCCGCCGAATGTACAGGTTGGCGAGGTAAGCACCGAAGTGTCCGCCACGGGCGTTGCCGTTGCCGAGCTATCGATAAACGCCTGCCACCGTGTGCCGCTGTCGGCAGCATCCCACTCCACCGTAACCGAAGTAGAGGTAATGCCCGTCACAGTCATGCCCGTCACGTTGGCACAAGGCGGAGCCAAATCAATCAACACATCGTCGATGTAGGCATACCAATTGTTATGGCTGCCAATGCCCGGACAACTCAGCAGGGCAACGTACTTGCCCGTGCCTCGATAGGCGGTGAGCGGCACATCATAGCGAGTCCATTCGTCGCCCACAATATTCAATGTGTCTATCACCTGGAACGTGCTGTCCACCGCAGGGTCGTCCATCACACCCACCACCACGCGGGCAGGGTCGTAGCGGTCGTATAAGTTCTCTATATTCTTTGCCCAGAACGACAGCTGCAATCTATTCATGGGCAGCACAGTCGTATTGATGGCGGGCAGGACAATCTTTTGGTCGACCACCGTCTCGTAGATGCTCCATTCCCATCGCATTACACGGATGCCCGAATGGGCGTCGCCTGTCAGATTGACAACGACGGTATTCAGTCCCACCCTGCCTTGCCAGCAGGGAATGGTGGTGGGACTGGTGGCGACAGAGTAGCTGTCGAAATTCTCCGTATAGGGCAGCGTGTCGAGCAGGCTGCAGAAGGTGCGGAACGTCATTACGGGCGACCAATGGGTGGTATAACTGCCGCACTCTGGGCGCACATACACGTCATACTCGGTGTAGGGCAACAACCCTGTCAGCAACAGACTGTCGGTGCGCACATTGGCAACCATGCTAGTCGAGTCGGGCACAAAGCCCGCTGGGCCATAGGCCAAATCGTAGTATACCGCTCCCGCCGTGTCGGTCCAGCGCAACAGAGCTGCCGTGTCGGTCTTCCAGTCTAGGGTGGCCGGTGCCAGTGCCACGCAAGGCACTAGATGACTCACTTCGATATCGTCGATGAACATCAAATGGTTTATGGGGTCGGCGGTGACGATTGCCAGCCGTCCTGCCTCTCGAGGGTAGCGGTCGGTCCGCACCGCCACAGGAACCCAATTCGTATAGTTCGGCACTACCACCGTGTCCAGCGGCACAAAGGTCGACATGTCCAGCGGGTCGGTCACCAAGCCTACGTACAGGTTACGAATGGAGCCACCTCCACTTTTAGCCCAGAAATACAACTCCAAGCTGTCTGCTGGCGCATCGAAGGCAGGCAGCACCACAGCACCGCCATACAGCTGCATTGCGCGCGACCCCGTATGAGTATATCTTGAAGAGACTGCAGGCCGATCCCCTGCCGACCCCGACGAGGCATACCAGCAATTGGGCATACCCCACGCACTTTCAAAATTCTCCGCGTAGGGCAACGCCGTCGGTGTGCAATTGGTCAGGACATGTTTCCGCACCATGGTGAAGGTGTCGGTGCAGAATGCCGTAAGGCGGAAAGTATAGTTGCTGTTAGGTGAAAGTCCCGTCATCGTATACGAAGTGTCACCCCACACCATGCCACTTGTGTGCCATGCAGTATCGCCGTCGGTGATGCACTCCACCCGCCACAAAGTATCTTGATAGCCAGGGTTCCACTTTATCTTCACCGCCGTTGAACCTAGCGAGTCCACCCACATCGTGGGAGCTGGGCAGGTGGCGACAGTCGACGAAACAGACTGCGTATGCAGCCGCATGATGTTGCGGTATGTCAAACCCGTTGTGGAGGTATAAGATGTGAAATTCGCCAAATTGGTTCGCGCATACCTCGACTCGAGTATCCCCCGCTGGGCAACGTAGTAGTTGGCAAATGTCCTCCCCAAAGGGCAGTCCACCGCCACAAGCAAGTTGCCGAGGCCGTTGTAGAAGAAAGCCGAGTCGAACTCAATGTGGTTCCACCCCGTCGTAATAGCCAACGAGTCCACCGCCACCTGCTGAAACAGAGGGCCGAACCCCACCATGCCGCTCCCCATATTGGGTACATACGTGTTGGCGAGATAGATGGTGCAGCCCGTGAGGCTTGCGCTGCTCGATGTGCCGCAATAGAAGTCTATGCCCGTAATCATGGCCTCACCATTTAGCTCGTTGCCCTGCACCAGCTGCTGGGTATAGCTGGCGCATCCGTAGACGTATGGCAAAGTTGCATTGCCCGACATAAGAACCATATTGTTTGTGTCGCCAATGGTGACGACAGTGCTTGTTTGTGCTCCTGCCCACATCGGGAGGCAGAATGCTGCCAAAATAAAGACAAATGCAATCTTGTTTCTGAGACTTTTGTAATTCATAATGTTTGGTTTTTATTATGTGGATTATTCTTGATGTATTGTGGTCAGCTGGCGAAGGCTCTACTTATATGACGTATGGTAGTTGAAAATCTTACACAGAGTCTAACATTTTTCCTCATCCGGTAGTCCACAGCGGTCCCTTTTGTCTATATCTTACAAAACAGCCCAATTCGTCACCCCTTTCCCCAATTATTTAACATACTTTAACTGCATAACGTATCTTACCCTCTTGGCTGAGGGTACTTCATTCCCATCTTATGTAGGTTGATACGTTGCTTGACAGCCGACCTTCTCAGTTCTTACTTCCAAGTCTCAGCAGGCGGAGTGTCTGTTGGCGACCGTCGGCCGTAGTGAGGGTGAGAAGATAGGTGGCACAATGGTGGTTGGCGAAGTCGAGTGTGTAGAGGCTAGGTCCAGCAGCGGTTAATCTCACCTCTTCTTGTCGACCCGCCATGTCGGTGAGCCAAGCCCTCACGATAGTTGATGGACCGTCGTGGCGGATAGTGATACGCTCTTGGAAGGGGTTGGGGTATACCACCACGGCTCCTACCTTCTCCGTCAGGCGGATGCCCTCTGTGCCGTCATAGACAATCAGCGTCCGTGAGACTGGCGTGGCGGCCAGGTAGTTGCCGTCGCCCCCTTGCGAGGCTGTGACCTCTGTCTCACCCACCCCTAACAGGTGAAGCGTAGAGTTGTCGATGCGTGCCACCGTGTTGTCGCCGATTTCGTAACTGACGGGCAGCCCGCTGGTGGCGTTGGCGGTCAACGTGATAGGGCTGTCGGCTAGGGTATAGCGTAAATTCTGCTCCCATTCAATTCGCTGACTTGCCTTTCCATGTAACAATCCAAAAGCCACAGCACCTGCGTTGACGGCATCGAACGTTATACTGTCGATGGTGATATCGTCACGTATCGAGTAGTCGAACAGGACCCTCCCATTCTGTTGGGGGTGCAAATTGGCGTATTCTACATTCATGCACCGTATGCGGGCTATTGTGTCTGCTATGCGGCTGTGGGGTTGCCATACCGTCAGAAAAGGCCTCCATAACGAATATCCCGAGGTATAGGAATGGTAGAGTTTGTGTCTTGTAGTGGCGTAAACGCAGTCATCCAATGCAAAGTGCCTTTTAAAATCATAGTCGCAATACAGGCCGTTTGCAGCACTCCCGTTGCTGAGCGTCCCCCTCATATAGTTGGTGCCATAGTTGACAAAACTGCCGCTCTCCTTCTCAAAACAGAGGAACAGTGGATACATATCATGTTGTGCGTTGTCGCCCCCTCGCTCAAAATAGTGCCTATCGTCGAAGAATATCGAATCCTCGTCATGTTCGGCGAATGCCCCGCCTAATACAAACACCCTATTCTCCGTCACCGTGATGCCTCCATAATAGGCAGTGGCATCGATATAGGTGTGGGGATTATTTCTGATGCTATTGTTGCGGTAATGCGGCTGTTGTATCCATAGCACGTTGCCCGAAGTGTCGAATTTGGCTAGATAGTTGGCATGGAGAGCCTCTTGCCTGTGGTCGATATGCACCCAGTGGGTGCTGTCGAAGTATATCCGGGCGGGGTATTGGTACCCTAAGGCTCGGTATTGGTCTTCGTTGAGTGTGCAGGGCGGCAGCAGTGTGAAGTTTCCGGTAAGATACATGTTGTCTTCTTTGTCGGCGTCGAAGCCGCTGTAGTGGAATCGATAATAGGGATATACGGCATTAGTGTCCTCCTCGCCATCGATCACTTGGTAGTGGCGGCTTGTAAGAGGGATCCCATCGGCCTCCATCCCCATCAGTTTGTACCACAGCAGATGCCCTTCTGCGTCGAACTTGTACATTATGGGGCGCATGCACGTATGGTTCATGTTCGGTAGGGTGTAAGGCAGGTATATATCCTCATTCCACACACTGTCGCCATTATAGGTGACAATTGTTGTAGGCATGTTCTCTGGGCCGTACCACGTGAGGGCTGAAAAGAAGTACATGTTACCCTCTATGTCGATATGCATCGGGGCGACCGCATCGAGCAAGGCCCTGCTTTGCGGTATTCCACGCCCCTTTATCTTCAAGAAGACCATCTTCTGCAGGTTGCCCGACAAGTCGAACTTGGCCACAAAGTTAAAGTTACAATCGACCGGAGGGACAGTTTCGTCAGTGGGAGTGCCTAGAAAGTCCCTCATCCTTATCAACGTGTCGAAAAACCAAAGCCAGTCTCTCTGTTCAGCGGTAGGCATCCAGCACATGCCTGTCAAGTAAAGGTGCCCCTCTCTCAGTTCCATCCAGGTGGGCGACACCCCCTTGCTGCTGCATACCGAATGGTGCCAAAGTTCGTTGCCCAATGTGTCGTACTTTGCCAGCCACAAGCAGTAATTGGCATTGCTGTCCACCTCGTCGGGCAGTTCCGGCACCAGCATACCTTCCTGCCCATTTGTCCCTTGCTTGCATAGCGCGCTGAATTTGCCACAATAATATATATTGCCTTGCCCGTCAGTCTCAGTGTATTCCATCTTGTCATTACTGTAAATGGAACCAGATGGGCAGCCGTAACTGGAATAAAACTTGACCCATTCGGCGTGGTCGGCTAAGGTACCCTGTGCTTGTACCGCAAGCGATACACACACAAAAATCGAAATTAAGATCATCTTTTTCATAAATTCGTGATTAGTGATTAGTGAATAGTGATTAGTGATTAGACAAATGAATGTTGCAGCCAATTTCAATTTTCAATTTTCAATTTTCAATTTCAAAGGCGGCAGCCAATTTTCAATTTTCAATTTTCAATTTAAAAGCCCCACTGCCCTATATAGACTGCAAAAAGGCGTTTTTGTTGCAATGCCGCCGATGATTTAATAATTTTTAACTATGCGGAAATTGATACTTTGCTGGTTTATAGCTATCTGTAGATTTATTTCTTTTAGTGACCTGTGACCAGTGACCTGTGATAAGAGCGCTATCGTGTCACTGGTCACAGTTCACTGGTCACTCAAAAAGGTGCTGTCGTAGTCCCTAATATGGTCGTTGGTCGTCAGGTCGTTTAATATGGAATAGTATATGTGCGCCGTATTCGGATCGGCGCAAATGCTGCTTAAGGCAGCATGTGAACCGCGGGGGGTTCACTTCTCCGCTGCGCTATCGGAAGCATTCACTGGATGCTTCCTTCACCTCTTCTTCTTTCTATGTCCGATTCTTCATCGTTCGGTTATCGCTTATAGCACCGAAAAGGGGGTGTTGGAGGGGCGAGGATAAGATTGTAATTACCTATAATTAAGCCATATGCGCGTTCTCCTTAGAAATTTAGTGACCAGTGAACTGTGACCAGTGACACGATAGCGCTCTTATCACAGGTCACTGGTCACAGGTCACTAAAAGAACACAGTTCACTGGTCACTCAAAATCACTGGTCACAGGTCACAAAGAGAGGTCACTTTGTCTATGTTGTAGGAGGGTATAGAAAAATTCAACAATTGATATATTACGTTGTTTATTAGTGTGATATTGTTATCTGGATGGTGTGGGGTGATTTTTTTTCTTGCTAGATAGAAAAATGTTTGTACCTTTGCAGCGCAAAGTACTTTTAAACGATATGGAAAATAACGAGGCATTAAATACGCTGCATGAGATAAAGAACCTGATGGAGAGGTCGTCGCGATTTCAGTACATCAGTGGTTGGTCTATCATTATTATAGGGTTGTTGGCGAGTGTGGTGTCGGCAGGGGCGTGGCTGCTGCTGTTGCCACACGAGTTTACATACCCCGCCACTATCGTGGCACCCCTCTCAAGAGGGGACATGGGGATGCTGATTAATTCGCCCTACCGCACGCTGATAGCGTCGGCATGTGCGCTGGTGCTGCTGGTGGTATCGTTTGCGGTGGTGTGCTTCGGGTCGTACCGCATGATGAAGCGGCAGGGCGGCTTGGAGTTCGGGAAGGCTGTCCGCCGTCCGTTGCTGCATTTCGCTGTGCCGATGTTGGTGGGCGGACTGCTTTGTGTGGCGATGTTGATGCAGGGGCACTATGGGCTGACATCGACCTTTATGCTGGTGTTCTACGGCTTGGCGCTGCTGAATGCGAGCCACTATACCAGTCCTGCTATCGCGCTGCTGGGCTACTGCGAGTTGGTGCTGGGGGTGCTGGACTGCTTTGTGATGAGCCACGCCATATTGTTCTGGTTCCTTGGGTTCGGCCTGCTGCATCTGTTGTTTGGGGCATACTTTGCAATTAAGAAGAAGGATTCAACTCTATAGATTTGAGGAACAAGGCCGTGGAAAAGAACGATTATCAACAGAAGTTTGCTGCCCTCAATCGGGCGTTCGAGAGCAAGGTGCGCCTCGGCATTATGTCGGTGCTGATGGTGAACGAATCGGTCGATTTCTCGACGCTGAAGTCGCTGCTGGGCTTGACCGACGGCAATTTGGCGAGCCATATCCGCGCCTTGGAGGAGTTGGGCTACCTGCAGACCGAGAAACGCTTTATAGGTCGCAGGCCAAACACCTCCTACTCGGTCACAAAGGCAGGGAGCAAAGCCTTTAGACAACACTTACAGGCTATGGAGGATTTTTTCAAGAGTGCCCCATCGGTTTAATTTTTTTATTTCATATACTTTGTAGCGCAAAGAACTTTTATTAATGATAGAGATTATGATTTTTGGTATCTGTTTGCTGATATTCTTCTTGCTGGGAGGCGTTTTGTTAGCACTGCCTTTGATTAGAAAATTAATTCATAAAATAAAACACAATATGGAAAACAACACTCAAAATCAGAACGGAGCCAAGTTGTGGCTCAAATTAACGATTATCTTTGCCCTCAGCCTGCTGCTGCTTATCCCGCAGGCGATAATCCAGAACATGGTGGACGAGCGGCGCGGCACGGAGATGGAGGCGAATATGGAGGTGTGTGAGAAGTGGGGCGGCACACGCACAGTGCGCGGGCCGGTGCTGTTCATCCCTGGCGACACTTCGACGCACAATGTCTACCTGCTGCCTGAGGTGCTGGACATCAGCAGTGAGGTGGAGACCAAGACGTTGAAGAGGGGCATCTACGACTTCTCGGTCTACGAGGCACCTGTGAAACTGACAGGCACTTTCGCCCTACCCAAGGAGTTGAGCGCGGAGCAGGTGAGCTACTTGAAAACGGGTCGGGCTAAATTGCTCTTCTCAATCAACGACTTCAAGGGCTTTATGGATTATCCTACACTGACCTACGGGGGGCAGCAGGTGGAACTGCAGGCGGAAGGCTTGAAGCTGGGCAACGACGACGCGCTGTCGTGCCCCGTGGAGGTGGGTGAGATAATGGGCGGAGGCTCGGCAGAGTTTGCGCTGGAGGTGTCGCTGAAGGGGTCGAGCAGTATCAGCTTTGTGCCTGTAGGACGCACAACAACCCTGCATGTCAACTCCGACTGCACGACACCCAGTTTCGGGGGACGCTATCTGCCCGCCGACCGTGAGGTAACCGACACGGGCTTTACCGCCGACTGGAAGGTGCTGGCACTGAACCGCGACTTCACTCAGGTGCTGAAGAGCCACAAGGAGCTGGCCAGCGTGGGCACGATGGATGTGGAGCTGAAGGTGCCTGTGGAACAGTATCAGAAGACCACGCGCACTATTAAGTATGCCTACTTGATTATCCTGCTGACTTTTGCCGTGGTGTTCTTGGTTGAGAACCGCCGCCACACGCCGATACACCCGGTGCAGTACGCCTTGGTGGGCATTGCGTTGGTGCTGTTCTACACACTGTTGCTGGCCTTCTCGGAGCATATCGGTTTTGGCTTTGCCTACCTGGTTGCCGCTGCGATGACGGTGGGACTTATCTCTACCTTTATCCATGGGCTGACTAAGCACCGCACCGCGGCGCTAGCTGTGGGTGGACTGCTGACGGTGCTGTATGTGTTCATCTACGTCATCATGCAGCTGGAGAGTTACGCCCTGCTGGTGGGCAGCATCGGGGTGTTTGTTATCCTGGCGGTGGCGATGTATGCGTCGCAGAAGATAAAGTGGTAATGTTTTAAAACTAAAAGGTAAAAACTAAATACTAAAACGTTGGCTTTTCGCATGGATGAGTTATGGGCACGGTTGCGGAGTTTCCGCTATGCTTTTGCGGGGTTGAGATTGCTGCTGCGCGAGGAGCACAACGCACGGATTCACGCTACCATCACCGTGTTGGTGGTGGTAGCGGGGATTGTGCTGAGGGTGTCGACTGTGGAGTGGGGTGTGCTGGTGATATGCATAGGCATGGTGCTGGCGGCGGA
>JAEEGL012076592.1_pt1 | contig 27840 bp, 23 predicted proteins | sample 9134231 | NCBI WGS metagenome assembly JAEEGL01 (sample SAMN16246548, study PRJNA631951) | gut metagenome | biome: gut microbiome; feature: rumen; material: fiber-attached | host: Bos | place: Iran: Karaj | collected 2018-10
AAGAAAAATTGGACCTTCTGGTGCTTTTTGGGAGGAATGACCTTGTTGATGGCAGGAAGTATCTTCCTTGTCTATCAAGTCATGAAGCCTACGGTCTATACCCGTCTTGAAAACGACACGACCGCTGAAGGGAGGTTGGAACTCCAGGTGATGGACGAGGCCATTGGCTATGAACCGATTATTGCGTCCATGATGCCTGGACGGCCAGTGGTGCAAACCGTGACATGCGGCTCACGCTTTTTCAAAAAAGAAGGCGAGCCAACCCCAATCATCGTTTCGCTTACTCCCCAAGCGAGTGCGCTTTGGCATGCTTTTACTTCCGATATGAAAGGTCATCGCGTGGCGCTCTTGATGGATGGAATCCAAGTTCAAGAATGGGTTATCCAAAGTGCCATCGACAACGGGCACCTCTTTATATATGCCGATCCAAGTTGGTCGAAAGAAGAAGTGGAAGCCTTCTGTAAACAGTTGATTAGGCAGTAGTTAAGATGTTTTCCGTAGGGAGAGCGTGCAACAGCAACCCAGCCGCAACGTGTTGCTTGATAGAATTGTCGCTTGAAGAAAAGAAGATGACACGGAAGCAATGAAATATTTTGCAAGTTGAAACATATTTTCCGTAATTTCGCAATCCATTAAAGACTTAAAAAATGGAAGATATCAATAGTGCCCAAGATGCCACATTAAACAATGTAGAAACTCCACCGACAAAAAATAATGGCCGCGATTTTGGAAAGAGTTTGCTTCGCACCGTCCTCGGCATCAGTATTTCCATCATCCTTACCTTTGGTACCAATGCCTTGCTCATGCGTTTGCGCTCCGTCAGAGACCGAAAAATGACTGCCATGATGGTGATGGGTAACATTGAGACTTTCGCCGATCATCTGGATCAGTGTGCCAATCACATGGGTTGGAACGATACCCTGGCCACCTATATGCTGGCCATTCCGGAGGACTCTATCGACTTGGTTGACATGAACGACCTGCTCTATTGCGTCAACAATGTGACCGCATTTTATACCTTGAACCACGATAAATCGGCTGAAAACATCTTCTCCAATTCGATTGACATCTGGAAAAACATCGGTAACTTCGAGTTTGTTGAGAATATCGGCCAGTGCTTTGCCGACATCAATAGTATAGAAACGATCTACGAAGATTTCATCAATATCACCCCGCGTATTAGAGAACGCATCATAAAAGATCCAGACGCATACCAGGGCAACTCGTTGGTTTCCAAGGCGTTGCATGATAATGAATACCGTAATCATTTGACACAGATACATTCACAAGAAGAGTATTACCATTATTTGGCGGCATACCTCCGTTGGAAGAATGCTAAGAATATGAAACTGATGAATGTTAAACAGGAAGAGGTAAGAGATTTCATCATGAAGACGGATCAAAAACACAAGAATACCGAACCGGCACCCGAACAAGAGACGTTTCGCTCGCCACGCATTGACCCCGACAATTTGCCTGACATGAAGGATTGGATGAAATAAAACAAATTCAAATCCATTAAGACTGACATAGCGAAGGAGAACGAGTCCCTGTCATTGCGTGGAGCGGAGTTTGTAAAAAATTTTATTCTTTGTGCGATATTGTTTTATCTTTGCTCTCCTAAATTAACAATCTAATCGAATCATCATGAAAAAACTACTCTCATTGCTCTTTGTGGCTGCTTTCATCCTCGGTAGTTGCACTAAAACCAACCAATTCAAGGTGACGCTCAACATCGATAATGCTGACCAACAAACCGTCTATCTTTTCAAGACCATTGAAAACAAGGATGTTTGTATCGACTCCGCCGTCTTCGCAGGTAAAACAGCAGAACTGAAAGCCGATTTTGATGATCCGCAGATCGCCTATCTCATCAAATTCGAAAAGACGGCAGACTGTGGCAAATTCTCATTCTTTACGGAAAACCAAAACACGATCATCACTGGCGACCGAAACGAAATGCAACGTTGGGCTGTCAAAGGATGCCCTGCTATGGACGAATACAACAATTACCGCAATACTTTCCTGCCCTTGGAAGACAAGTTGATGGCGCTCTTTAATGAGGCGAATGAGGTGAGTATGGCGGGTGATACCGCAAAAGGGCAGGAGATCATGGTGCAGGTGCATGCCATGCTGGATGAATACAATAACCAACGTCTTGACTATTTCAGAAATCATGGTGACAGTTATCTCACGCATTACTTTGTCAATGATATGAAAGAGGAGTTGGAGGTAGAAGTTGTGAAGGAATTGGCGAGCCACTTCACCACCGAGTCAATCTATAGCAAGAAGATCAACGACTACCTCGCCAACCAATAATTTTATCTACCGAACCCATCGAAATGATGGCGCTTTTTCCTTATCTTTGCCCATCCTTTAAAATCATTCGTATGAAAGCAAAATCATTACTTCTCGGCTTGTTCCTGCTGTCAACTGCCATGCATGGCTTTGCCCAGGAAAAGAAAAACATCACCCTTGAGGACCTCTATCAACGCCCGACCTTCTACGCCAAGAGTGTGCGGGGCATGAACTCCATGAAAGACGGCGTCACCTACGGAAGTTTCGAAAAGGGCACGCTCAACATCTATAACTACAAGACGGGCAAGTTGGTCAAGTCCTTGTTCAGTGTCGGCGACCTCGTCATGGAAGGGGAGGAGATGCCTATCGCGATGCAGAACTATGAGTTGAGCGACGACGAGTCGAAGGTGCTTTTCCTTACGGATATGGAGTCGATCTATCGCCACTCCTTCACAGCGAACTATTATGTCTATGACTTGAATGCCAAATCGCTGAAACCGCTTTCGGACAACGGCAAGCAACGTCTCGCCACGTTCTCTCCTGATGCTACCAAGGTTGCCTTCATGCGTGATAACAACTTGTTTATCAAGGACTTGAAGACTGGAGAGGAGAAACAGTTCACGCATGACGGCCTGTACAACCATATCATCAACGGCGCCCCCGACTGGGTGTATGAGGAGGAATTCAGCTTCTCGCAAGGCTTCTTCTGGTCGCCCGACAGCAAGAAGATCGCCTATTACCGCTTTGACGAGTCGAAGGTGAAGGAGTTCCAGATGGAAGAGTTCGAGGGACTCTATCCAGAATGGTACAGCTTCAAGTATCCTAAGGCGGGTGAGGACAACTCCATCGTCGACATCTATGTCTACGACCTCGCCACGGGCAAGAGCGTGAAGATGGATACCGGCAAGGAGACGGACATCTACCTGCCGCGCATGAAGTGGACCAAGGATCCCAACGTGCTGGCCATCCAACGACTTAACCGCCATCAGAACCACCTGGAGATCCTGGCCGCTGACGCCAACACGGGTGCGAGCCGCGTGTTCTTCGATGATACGAATGACTACTATATCGATATTACCGACGACTGGACCTTCCTGGAGGATGGGAACACCTTCCTGATGACTTCCGAGAAGAGCGGATACAACCATATCTACATGTATCTCCTGGACGGCACCCTGGTGAAACAGCTGACTTCTGGCGACTGGGACGTGACCAGCGTTTATGGCTATGACGCCAAGAAGAAGGAGGTCTACTTCCAGGCCGCGAAAAACTCGCCCGTGGATCGCCAGATCTATGCGGTCAACCTGAAGGGACAGATGCGCGAGGTGATTGGCAGACCGGGTACGAACAACGCCCGTTTCAGCAATGACTTCAGCTATCTCATCAACATCAATTCGTCCATTACGCAACCAAGCCAGTATGAACTTTACACGAACAAAGGCAAGCTGGTCCGCGTGTTGGAGGACAACCATGAGTATGTGGAGAAACTGAAGGATTACAACCTTGGGGAGAAGAAACTCATGAAGATCAGCGACCCTGCTTTTGTGCTGCCCGACGGCTCACAGGTCGATGTTGACGCTTGGGAGATCCTGCCTCCCGACTTCGACCCGAACAAGAAGTATCCTGTCCTGATCTACGTGTATGGCGGTCCTGGCCATCAGACGGTGAACAACTCATGGGCGGACAGCGACTTCTGGTGGCTGCAATTGCTGGCGCAACATGGCATCATCAGCGTTTCCATCAACAACCGTGGTAGCGGGGCCCAGGGTGAGGTCTTCAAGAAGATGACTTACCTGCAACTCGGCAAGTACGTGACCGAGGACATGATCACGCTGGCGAAGTATATGGCTAAGCAACCCTACGTCGATGGCAGCCGTATCGGCATCTATGGCTGGAGCTATGGCGGCTTCATGGCAGCCAACGGCATCACCAAGGGCGCCGATGTCATCAGCACGGCCGTCTCGGTGGCTCCGGTGACCAACTGGCGTTACTATGACAACATCTACACCGAGCGTTTCATGCGTACGCCTCAGGAGAACCCCGACGGCTACGACAAAAATTCGCCGGTGCACAACACGGAACTGATCAAGGGCAACTACCTGTTATGCCATGGCAGCGGCGATGACAACGTGCATTACCAGAATGCCATGGAACTCATCAAGGCCATGATCAGCAACGGAAAGCAGTTCGACTTGATGATCTATCCCAACAAGAACCACGGGATCTACGGTGGTTACGAGTATGGGAGAGGAGAGTGCAGGATGCATCTGTTCACCAAGATTGACAACTTCCTGTTTAAGCATTTATTAGGGGAATAAAAAGATTAGCCCGGGAGTTGCAAACTCCCGGGAACTCGGCTTTACCAGCCGCCCCCGCCGGCGCTGACCGTGGTGTACATGGAGTTGACGTTGACATTGGTGGTGCTGCCGCCGGTGTAGGTGACGTTACCCGTGTAGTACCCGTGCCATGCGGTGCCTCCGCTGATGGTGCCGTTGTATTTGACGATGTAGCTCTGTCCCGTCTGCAGTTGCGGGTCGGTAAAGAGCATGGTGAGGCCGTTGCCTCCGCCGCCGGGCCATCCGCCGCCACCGCTGATGGTGGGGCATTGATAGGTGCAGATGACGGTGCCGTCGGATTTGAGGATCTGTATGGCATAGCCTGACTGGGTGTTGATTTTCAGGGTCGGCTGGGTGCAGACACTGGAGGTGGGGTTGCTAGTGCCGCCTCCGGTGCCGATGGCCGTGCCTCCCGTGATCCTGAACTGGTTGTTGTCGCAGTCGAAGCCTTCTTCCGGCTGACGAGCGCCGTTGGAGATGAGGAACCCTCCGTTGATGACCATGGTGCCGTTGGAGTCGGAGCCGTCGTTGACGTCGCTGTGGGCGTAATAGACCCCGCCGTTGAAGGTGAGGTTGCTGCGGGCGTTCACTGGGTCGTCCGACTTGGAATAGACCTCGATGTCGCCTCCGTTGATGGTGAGGACGGACTTGCTCTCGATGCCCTCGCCGCCTTCGTTGTTCTGGGTGCAGTTGACCCTGATCGTGCCACTGTTGATGGTCAGGTCACCCATGCTCTTGATGGCTTTCGGGTTGGCGTAGTCGCCACCGCCCCAGGGGCCTCCGCCGCCAGCGGTGACGGTGATGCGTTCGCCGGAGGTGCTGACGTTGAGGATGAGACTGCTGTCGTCGCCGTCGATGGCGCCAAGAGTGAGTTTGCCGATGCCTTGGGTGGTGCCTACGTTGATGCCCTTACCGCCGGTGCCGGTGCTGGTGAGGTTGAGCGTCCCGGCAGTGATGATCATGTCGCCGTCGCATTTCAGGCAGGAGGAGGTGTAGGCGTCCTTGGTGCTGCCGCTAACGGTATAGGACGCGCCGTTGCCATGGGTCTCGATGGTGAAGTCGCCTCCGCTGATGCTGATGCTGCCGTCGGCGCTGATGCCTTTGCCGCCATGGTTGCTGGTGGGCAGGGTGATGTGGAAAGTGCCGCCGTTGATGTGGATGTCCGCGTCGCACTTGATGGCGGTGCAATAGGCGGGGACGTTCTGGTTATTCTCGACTTCCAAGACGGTGCTGCCAGAGGCGTTGATGGTGATGTCACCGCCATTGATGGTGATGTCGCCGACGGTCTTGATGCCTTTCGATAGGTCGCCCGAGTGGGTGAGGTTGATGCTGCCGTCACTCATGGAGAAGGTGTTGTCACTTTTGAAGCACTTGCCGTCGTAGGCGCTGGAGACGATGGTGACCTCGGCTCCTTCCACGGAGATGTGTTGGTCGCTCGAGATGCCGTTGGCGCCTTGGCCGGAGACGTTGACTTCCACGACGCCTCCAACGAGGAGGAGGGTGCTGTCGCACTTCAAGCCCTTGCCGTCGGCGCCGGTGGTGTTGACGGTGAGGTGCCCGTCGGCCATGTTGAAAATGCCGGAGACCTTGATGCTTCTGGCACTCTCGGCGTTGGTGCTGACTTCGAGGTCACCGCTCTGGATGAGAATGTCGCCCGAGACGTCAAGCCCGTCGGTACCTGCCGACGCTATGAGGAGGCGCCCACCGTTCCAAGAAAGGTTCCCGTTGCCATGAATGCCGTCGCTGTCGGTGTCGAGGATGTCGATTTCACCCGAGTTGACGGTAAGGTCGCCATCGACCAGAATGCCGTGTTTGGCGTTGCCCGTCACTTGAAGGATGCCATCACCCTCGACGATGAGGTTGCCCGCCGCATACAAAGCTCCGTTGATGGCACTGTAGGCACCGTCGGCGAGGACACAAGTGCCTTCAACCGTGAGCATCACATTCACAGGAGAGGCAAGGTTGATGGCTGAAGTGGTGGTGCTGGTTATGTTCAAATCACTGAGTGTCAGTGTATAGGCGCTGTTGCTGTTGATGGTCAATGAACCATTGGGGGTATTACCTGTTATGAGGTAACTGACATCAGAGAGCGTGGAGTTGACCGTGACATCGGCGCCGTTGGTGGTGACTTCGATGCCTTGTCCGGTATAGGGATTGACCACCGTGGCGGTGTTGCCGTAATAGGTAATCGTGACGGCATCACCCGGTTGGGGAGGCTCCTGCAAAACGAATGTGATACTGTCGAAAGCGCTGAGCAGGAAGGAGTTGGGTCCGCTGCTGGTGTTGATTAACAGGGTGGAGGGGGCGCTTCCTTGTATATAAAGGTTTTCAATCTCGGTCACTTTGTTCTGATACATCACTTGACCCGAATGGTGCAGCTGGATATGGTACTCTTGGGCTTGAAGGCTGATGAAGCCCATCACGAGTGTGAGGAGGAATGCAAACTTTCTCATAGCTTCATCAGTTTAAGGGTTTGACCTTGGAGTTGGAGCAAATACATCCCTTTCGGGAGTTCGCTGATATCGATGACCGACCCTTCCGAGGCTTCGAATTCTTTCACCAAACGTCCGTCAAGCGCAAACACCTGTCCTTGGCAGGCCTTGGGGAGGTCCCTGACAATGAAATGGTTGGAAGAGGGGTTGGGAAGGATGTACGGTGACAAGGCATGGTTTTCTTCCGTGCTGGTGATTTCAGTGAAAACGACTTTTCGGATTTCGGAGAGGGGAAAAACATGGTTGGAGTTGGGACTGTTTTGGATGACGAGCCTGTAGGCTTGGTCGAAATACATCTGGTGGTCTTCCCAAAGACCGATGGAATGCTCCACATTGTCGGTGGTTGTAACGACGCAAACGACGTTCTGGGCTGTCAGTTGAAACAGTGGACCTGCAATAATGAGTAGCAATAACAAGAGTTTTTTTGTTTTCATGGGCGATGGGGTTGGTAATCATTTATAAATTAACGAAGATACGATTTTTTTGTTTTGAACACCTTGAAAAAAAATGGTTCCCACCCACGATATTCGTCCTGAAACGGCTATGGGATTAGAGGAGGTAAGGCCCGGTGACGGATTCGGGGCATTGCCGCATCTGTCTTGGGGAGCCTTGGAAGATGAGGCGTCCGCCCTTGTTGCCGCCACCGGGACCGAGTTCGATGGCGTAGTCGCAGGCCTTGATCATCTCAAGATTGTGCTCGATGAGGAAGATGGTGTTGCCTTGGTCGACCATGCTGTCGAAGAGTTTGAGGATGCGGTCGATGTCGTTGAGGTGCAGTCCGTCGGAAGGCTCGTCGAGGATGAAGATCTTGCCTTGGTCGCGGAGGAAGGAAGCCAGCTTGATGCGTTGCAACTCGCCGCCCGATAGGGTGGCGAGCGACTGGTTAAGATGCAGATAGCCCAACCCCACCTTCCTCAGCGGTTCAAGTTTCTCCTGGATGACGCTGTCGTGGAAACGCTCGCAGGCCTTGTTGACGGTGAGGTCCATGACCTCGGCGATGTTAAGCCCGTCGACACGGTAGCCCAGCACCTCCTTGTTGTAGCGCATTCCGTTGCAGGCCTCGCAGACGGTCTCGATGCTGTCCATGAAAGCCATGTCGTTGATGATGACGCCCTTGCCTTGGCAGACGGGGCAGCCGCCTTTGCCGTTGAAGGAGAAAAGGTCCATCTTGACTTTGTTCTTTTTGGTGAAGAGCTTACGGATGTCGTCGCTGACATCGAGGTAGGTTGCCGGGGTGGAGCGGAGGCTGATGCCGATGTTCTTCTGGCTGATATAGACGATGTCGTCGGGGTTGGGGTAGGCCTTACGGAAGCATTCCATGAGCGAGCTTTTACCTGATCCGGCGACGCCGACGATGCCCGTCATGACGCCGAGGGGCAGGTCGAGGCTGAGGTCGTGGAGGTTATGTAGGTTGGCGTGTTCAAGATGGAAGAAAGACTGCGGCTGTCGTACTTGTTCTTTGATGACGCTGCTCAGACTGAGTCGTTCGCCCGTCAGGGTGTGGCTCTTCAGCAGGTCTTCATAACTGCCTTCGAAAAGGATCTCTCCGCCGGCCATCCCTGCGCCGGGACCCATGTCGATGACATGGTCGGCGATCTTGATCATGTCCTTGTGATGCTCGACGAGTATGACGGTGTTGCCGTGGCGTTTGAGTTTCCTGACGGAGTTCTGCATGAGCAGGATGTCGTGGTTGTGCAATCCCACGCTTGGCTCGTCGAGGATGTACATCACGTCGGAGAGCGACGAGTTGATGTATTTGGCGATCTTGCAGCGTTGCGCCTCGCCGCCGGAGAGGGTGCCGATGGCGCGGTCGAGGGTCAGGTAGCCCAGGCCGATCTCCTCCAAGGCAGAGAGTCGTTCGATGACCGCATGACGGATGTCCTCCGCCAGTGGGTCGTCGATCTGTTCCATCCAGTTCTTGCAGTCGCTGATGCTCATGGCGGTGACCTCGGCGATGTTCAGTCCCTTGATCTTGCACGACAGTATCTTGTCGTTGAGGCGGGTGCCTTTGCAGTCGGGACAGGTGCCCATGGTGAGCATGGGGTTGAGCACGGCGGCATGGAGCAGGCCCTCCTCGGAGTTGATGATGCTGCGGTACATACGGGGGATGATGCCCTCGTACTTGGCGCTCTTGGGCCAGTTCGACGGTGGGTTCTTCAGTTTGATCTGCGGCGAGTTGAGAAAGAGGTTCAACTCCTCTGGCGAGTAGTCCTTGATCTTCTTGTCGAGGTCGAAGAGTCCGCTGTGGGCGTAGCGGATCCAGCGCCATCCGCCTTTGCCGAAGGCGATGTAATGGATGGTGTCCTCGTCGTTGAGCGACTTGTCGAAATCGACCAGCTTATGGATGTCCAGTTCGCGGATCTCGCCCAGTCCAGCGCAACGGGGGCAGCTGCCCAAGGGGTGGTTGAAGGAGAAGGTGTCCGAATAGCCCACGAAAGGCTTTCCGACGCGGGAGAACAACAACCTTAGTAAGGAGTAGATGTCGGTATAGGTCCCTACGGTGGATCTGGAATTGTTGGCGGGTTTGCGCTGCTCGATGACGATGGCGATGGGGAGGTTCTCGATGGTCTCCACGTGGGGGCGTCCGTACTTCGGAAGGTATTGCTGCACGAAGGAAGGGAAGGTGTCGTTCAGTTCGCGTCTGGACTTGGCGGCGATGGTGTCGAGCACCAATGACGACTTACCGGAGCCTGAGACGCCGGTCACCACGGTGATTTGGTGTTTGGGGATCCTGAGGCTCAGGTTCTTGAGGTTGTTCTCCGTAGCGCCTCGGATGATGATGCAATCGTTTTCCATGAAGGTGTGGAGCGTGGCTTACCTCCTGCTCGTTCCAATGGAGATGTAATAGATCAGCGTCGCCAGGGAAGAGAGGGCGGAGACGACATAGGTGCGTGCGGCCCAACTGAGGGCTTCCTTGGCTTGGGCCAGTTCGGTCTCATTGAGGGAGTTTGATGACTCCAGCCACGCCAAGGCGCGGCTGGAGGCGTTGAACTCGACTGGCAGGGTCACCAGGCTGAAGAGCAACACCATCGCGAACATGGCGATGCCAATCCAGAACAGGGCGGGGAACACGTTGATGAGCAAGACCCCGATGATGATGACGATCATGGAGAGCTTTGAGGAGATGTTGACGGCCGGCACCAGGGCGGAGCGGAGCTTCAGGGGTCCGTAGCCTACCTTGTGTTGCACGGCGTGACCGCATTCGTGTGCTGCCACGGCAGCCGCCGCCACGCTGTTGGTGCGATAGACGTCGGTGCTGAGGTTCACCGTCTTGGTCGTTGGGTTGTAGTGGTCGGTCAACTCGCCTTGGATGCTGGTGATCTTCACGTCAAAGATGCCGTTGTCGTTGAGCATCTTCTGCGCGATCTGCGCCCCGGTAAGCCCACCAGGGGATAACACTTTTGAATATTTCGCGAATACTCTTTTTAGCCGAAACTGGACCCACATCCCGATGAGTCCGACGGCGATCACAAGGATCCAACCTCCCATTGATGTCATAATGCTGTTCGTTTTAATGATTTGCAAATATACGATTTTATTTTTTTAATTTTGCATTTTCTTCGATCCGACAGATAATGACGCTTCATCAATTCAATATCTTCCTGATTGTCATGGCTGCCATCGCCGCAGTGGTTTACGTCAGCCTTTTCTTTGTGGATGCCGGCTATGGCAAGTTCTATGACAAGAAGTGGGGCCCGTCGGTCAACAACAAGTTGGGATGGGTCTTGATGGAGGCGCCGGTGTTCATCACCATGCTGGTGTTGTATCTCATCTCCGATCGCCGTGACGACTTGGTGCGGATCGCCTTTCTGTTCTTGTTTGAGTTGCACTATTTCCATCGTTCCTTCGTGTTCCCCTTCCGGTTGCGCGGTAAGAGTCTGATGCCGCTCTCCATCATCATCATGGGTGCGGTCTTCAACGTGCTGAATGCCCTCATGCAAGGCGGATGGATCTTTTTCGTCTCCCCATCGGATTATTACAGTCGCGAATGGCTGACCACACCGCAGTTCATCGTCGGATTCCTGATCTTCCTGGTTGGGATGTACGTCAACATCCAGTCGGACGACATCATCCGCGACCTGAGGAAGAACGGGGATTCAAGGCATTACCTCCCCAAGGCAGGGATGTTCCGTTACGTCACCTCGGCCAACTATTTCGGTGAGTTCATCGAATGGGTGGGCTTCGCCGTCCTCACCTGGTCATGGGCGGGCGCCGTCTTCGCCTGGTGGACCTTTGCGAACCTGGCGCCTCGGGCGACGAGGATCTACGCTGCCTATAAGAAAGAGTTCGGCGATGAGTTGAACACGAAGAAGACCAAGCGTTTCATTCCTTTTATCTGGTAGTTTTATGGAATCAAAGATTTTTACTCCCTGTCAGATTGGTCCGGTGACCTTGCGCAACAGGGTGATCCGTTCCGCTGCTTTCGAGAACATGGCTTATGGAAACAGGCCGTCCAAGGATCTGTTCGACTATCATGTGGCGGTGTCGCGTGGCGGCGTGGGAATGACTACGGTGGCTTATGCCGCGGTCTCGCAGTCGGGCTTGTCTTTTGATGGGCAATTATGGATGCGAGAGGAGATCGTCCCTGAGTTGAAGAAGATGACCGACGCCATTCACGCCGAGGGCGCCAAGGCCTCCATCCAGTTGGGACACTGCGGCAACATGACCCATCGGGCCACCTGCGGTTGCAAGCCGGTGGGAGCCTCGAATGGTTTCAACCTATATTCGCCGACCTTCGTCCGTGCCTTGAAGAAGCAGGAGATCTACGACTTGGTCAAGGATTTCGGCAAGGCGGTTGATCTGGCCCGGAAGGCGGGTTTTGACTGTGTGGAGATCCATGCCGGTCATGGCTATCTGATCAGTCAGTTCCTGTCGCCCTACACCAACCATCGCCGTGATGAGTTCGGCGGCAGCCTCGAGAACCGGATGCGTTTCATGCAGTTGGTCATCAACGAGGTGATGCGTGTCGCCAGTGACGATATGGGCGTGGTGGTGAAGGTGAACATGCACGACGGCTTCCGACGCGGCATGCAGCGGGAGGAGTGCCTCAAGGTGGCTCAGGAGTTGGAACGTCTCGGCGTCCATGCCCTGGTGCTCACCGCTGGCTTCGTGAGCAAGGCCCCGATGGAGGTGATGCGCGGCGCGATGCCTTTGAAGACCATGGCCTATTACATGGACATGAAGAAGTTCTGGTGGCTGAAGTTGGGACTGAAGTTCGTGGGACGGCTGTTGGTGCCCACAGTGCCTTACAGTGAGGGTTATTTCCTCGACGAGGCCAAGGTGTTCCGCGCCAACCTGAAGATGCCCTTGATCTACGTCGGTGGACTGATCTCCAAGCAGAAGATGGAAGAGGTGCTGGACGCTGGCTTCGTGGGCTTGCAGATGGCCCGTGCCTTGGTCCACGACACCGATTTTGTGAATAAGCTTCGTAGCGGTGAGGTCACGTGCAGCGGCTGCAAGCATTCCAACTACTGCATCGGACGTATGTATACCTTGGAGATGAAGTGCCATCATTGCGTGGATAACCTTCCGAAGCGACTCCAGAAGGAGATCGACGACGCGGAAAAAAGGCTTTGATTCATGAATTTCTCAAAACAGATCGATCGTTATCGACAGGGATGCGGCCATAATCCTTTGGCTTTGATCACGGGAGGCAGCTCCGGCATGGGTTTGGTGTATGCCCGTCGTCTGGCGGAGTCGGGATGCCGTCTTCTCTTGGTGAGCAACCAGGAGCAGGAGTTGCAGACGGTGGCCGAGGAAATCCGTAGCCGTTTTGATGTGGAGGTTTTTATTCGCTATCAAGATCTGTCCTTGTCCGATGCCGCAGACGAGCTTCATGCTTTCTGCCAGGAGCAGGGGATGGAGGTAGATATCCTGATCAACAACGCTGGGATGTTCTTCTTTGAGGAGTTGAGCATGGAAAACGAGGCCAAGGTCCAAACCATGCTGGAGTTGCATGTCTTCACCCCGACGCGGCTCTGCGTTTTGTTCGGTGAGGAGATGAAACGGCGGGGCAGGGGCTATATCCTCAATATCTCGTCCATGGCCGCCAAGCTTCCTTGTCCGGGCATCGCCATCTATTCCGCCACGAAGGCCTATCTGAAGAGCTTCACCAAGTCCTTGTTCTATGAGATGCGCCCTTACGGGGTAGGTGCTACGGTGGTTTGTCCCGGCGCCATTGCCACGCCTTTGTATAAGTTGAAGCCATCGTTGCTGAAGTTAGGCGTCAAGGTTGGTTTGATCGGCACCCCGGAATGGTTGGTGCGTCGGGCCTTACGAGGCATGTTCCGGAAGCGTCGTGTGGTGAAGCCCGGAGCCATGAATTACTACCTGCCGCCGTTGATTGCCATCCTGCCCAGGTGGTTGGTGGATCGGTTGTGGAAGAAGTTTCAATAAAATATTCGCTCGCCTATTCAGCAGATGCGTGTGTTGTCGGGGGTGGGAGGAAAGAAACTGCTGAAGTGACAAAAATTCGCATAGTATAATTTCATGTTATCCAAATTTTTCTATTTTTGCATCCGATTTTCAAAAAAGTAAAGCACAAGACTATGGATTTAAGCAAAGTTGTTTCAATATCTGGCAAACCGGGACTGTACCTGATCAAGTCCCAGGCCATCGGAAGAATTATCGTGGAATCGCTGATTGACGGCAAATGCATCCCCGCCTTCGCGCAGGACCGCATGAGCTCCCTGGAGGAGATCTCCATCTTCTCTGTTGATGAGGACAAACCGCTGAAGGAGGTCTTCAAGGGCATCCATGACAAGATGGGCGACAAAGTCGATTTCGATGCGAAGAAAGCCAGCAACGACCAACTCAGGGCCAAGTTCCTCGAGGTGATGCCTGACTATGACCAAGACGCCGTGTATCCTTCGGATATGAAAAAGGTGTTCCTGTGGTATCAGATGCTGATGGACAAGAACCTGCTCGACTTCACTGAGGAAGAGAAGCCTGCCGAGACCCCAGCTGAGAACGCTGAGACTCAGAAAGAGGACAAAGAATAATGTTTTTTCTTAAGGATAGTTTTTTAAAGAAGCTGCTTCGGCAGCTTTTTTTGTATCTTTGCGAAAATAACCGCTATGAAACAGATCGCAGATTTTAAGATTGTCGAGAAGAAGGACTATGGTCGCTCGGTGCTGCTGAGGCTCCGCTCGGACCAAGCGCTTCCCGACATCCAGCCAGGACAGTTTGTGCAGGTGCGGGTAGATAACTCGCCCCAGACCTATCTGAGACGCCCCATCTCCATCCATGACGTGGATGTGTCGAAACATGAGATCACGCTGCTGGTGCAGCAGGTGGGAGAGGGGACGCGACACATAGCGGGACTGTCAGTGGGCGACTCGATGAACATGGTGCTGCCTCTCGGTCATGGGTTTACGCTGCCTAATGCAGATGAGAAGACCTTGCTCGTAGGCGGGGGCATCGGCATCGCACCGCTGTTTTATCTTGGAAAACAGATGCGGGAGCAAGGCGGCAAACCGGTCTTCCTGCTCGGAGGCAAGACGCCCGACGACTTGATCCGTCTGGAGGAATACCGGCAATTGGGACAGACTTTTGTCACAACGGAAGACGGCAACTTAGGTGAGAAGGGTTTTGTCACGCAGCATTCCCTTTGGAAGGAACAAGCCTTCGGCAAGATTTATGTCTGTGGGCCTAAGCCGATGATGAAGGCGGTGGCCAAAGTCGCTCAAGAGAAAGAGATCTGGTGCGAGGTCTCGTTGGAGAATCTGATGGCTTGCGGCCTCGGCGCTTGTCTCTGCTGTGTGGAAGACACGGTGGACGGCAATGTGTGCGTCTGCAAGGAAGGACCTGTTTTTAACGTTAGGAGGTTGAAATGGTAAACGAAACGATAGACTTGGGCCATGGCTTGACGCTGCGTAACCCGGTGATGACGGCTTCCGGCACCTTCGGTTATGGTGAGGAATATACCGATTTCATTGACCTGACACAGTTGGGTGGCATCATCGTGAAAGGGACGACGCTCCATCCGCGTGAGGGCAACCCTTATCCTCGTATGGCGGAGACGCCCTCGGGGATGCTGAACTGCGTCGGATTGCAAAACAAAGGAGTACGGTATTTCATCGATACGATCTATCCAAGGATCAAGGATTTCGACACTAATGTGGTGCTGAATTTATCTGGGTCAACTCTCGAGGATTATGTTCAAGGCGCCGCGATGATCGATGTTCTCGACAAGATTCCAGCCATCGAACTGAACGTCTCCTGTCCTAATGTGAAACAAGGCGGCATGGCTTTCGGCGTCACTGTGGAAGGCATCTCACAAGTGGTATCGGAGGTGAGGAAGGTGTATCATAAACACCTGATGGTGAAACTCTCTCCCAATGTGACGAACATTGCCGAGATCGCCAAGGCGGCGGAGGCCTCGGGTGCGGACTCCGTGTCGCTGATCAACACGCTGCTGGGCATGGCTATCGATGCGGAGAAGCGCAAGCCGAAACTCTCCATGGTCACGGGTGGCCTCTCCGGCGCCTGTGTGAAGCCGGTGGCATTGCGTATGGTGTGGCAGGTGGCCAAGGCGGTCCATATCCCTGTAGTGGGACTGGGCGGCATCTCCAACGCTACGGATGCCGTGGAGTTCATGCTGGCTGGAGCCTCGGCGATCGAGATCGGGACAGCCAATTTCATTGATCCTGCCATCTCCGTGAAGGTCGCCGCAGGCATACGTGACTACTGCGAGCGTCATGGTTTTGATAAAGTATCGGATTTGGTCGGCGCCCTTACGATTTCCGAATCCTAATTACCTGTCTTAAACGAAGTTGACTTCCGGAGTGATGGCGATGCCAAACTTGGTCTCCACGGAGTCTTGGATCTTCTTTGCCAAGTCGACGATGTCTTTGCCGGTGCCGCCGCCGAGATGAACTAGGACGAGGGCTTGCTTCTCGTAGACGCCAACGTGCTCGTCGTGCCAACCTTTCCAGCCTGCCTGCTCGATGAGCCAACCGGCAGGAACCTTGACCTTGTCGTTGGGCTCCTCATAATGCGGGATGTTGGGGTATTGCTGCTTCAACGCTTCGAACTGCTCCACCTTGATTACGGGGTTCTTGAAGAAGCTTCCGGCATTGCCGATGCGTCTCGGGTCGGGCAGCTTGGCGTCGCGGATGGCACAGATGGCGTCGTGCAGTTGTATCAGCGTCGGCAGTTCCATGTCGTGTTCGGACAGATAATTCCGGATATTGCCATAGTCCAGTTTCAGATCGGCTTGTTTCAACAGTTGAAAATCCACGGAGGTGATGACATATTGTCCTCGGAGCATGGTCTTGAAGATGCTGCTGCGGTAGCCGAAAACGCATTCCTTGTTGTCGAAGGTGCGTTTCTTGCCTGTCTCGAGGTTGATGGCTTCGCATTTTACGAAGCTGTCTTTCAGTTCCATGCCGTAAGCGCCGATGTTCTGCACGGGCGCGGCACCCACCGTCCCGGGGATATGTGCGAGGTTCTCCACGCCGTAGAGGCCTTTCTCGACCATCTTCCTCACGAACTCTGGCCAGTCTTCACCCGCCTGAGCCCGAACGATGACCTTGTTGCCTTCGTCGGCCACGCTTTTGATGCCTTTGTTGTTCATCAGGATGACGATGCCGTCGAAGAACTCCTTGGTGAACAGGATGTTGTTGCCTCCGCCAAGAATGAGATGCTTCTCTTTCTTATATTCAGGAGTGCGGAAAAGCCGATCGAGTTCTCTCGCGTCGTTGATCTCTACGAAATATTTCGCTGTGGCGTTGAAGCCGAAGCTGTTGTAAGGTTGGAGGTTGATGTTTGCTTTCATGATGGCAAAGATACAGAATCCATTGGTTAAAACCCTTGTTTAAGAAAAACATTTGTATCTTTGCTTTGTGAAACGTGTTATCGTATCGGTTATCAACGACTTGGTTACGGACCAGAGGGTCAACAAATCCTGCCTCACCTTGCAGAAGATGGGGTATGAGGTCTTGTTGGTTGGGCGTAAGCAGCGTAAGAGTCCTCCGATGGATGAGCGCAGTTATGCCACGCATCGGATGAGGCTGCTTTTTGAGAAAGGGCCGCTCTTCTATGCTTGGTTCAATATCCGATTGTTTCTCTTCTTGCTGTTTCATCATGCTGACTTGTTGTTGTCGAACGACTTGGATACTGCGTTGCCGAACTATTTCATCTCTCGATGGAAACGAATACGGATGATCTATGACAGTCACGAGTATTTCACGGAGACGCCGGAACTGGTGAATCGCCCCAGGGTTCAAAAGGTGTGGAAACGCATCGAGGGTTTCGTGGTCCCGCGGATCAAGGAGATGATCACGGTGTGTGATTCCATCGCGGAGTTGTTCCATGAGCAATACGGGGTCACCTGTCATGTGATTCGAAACATCCCGCCGAAGGCAGCGCTGCCGGAAAAGGTCAGTCGCGAGAGCCTGGGGCTGCCTGAGGATAAGCATCTGCTGGTGCTACAAGGCTCTGGAATCAACATCCAACGTGGAGCGGAAGAGCTGGTCGAGGCCATGCGTTATCTCGACGGCTGTCTCCTGATGGTGATTGGTGGCGGCGACGTGCTGCCTGTGCTGAAGCAGATGGTGGAGCAATGGCAACTAGAAGACCGGGTGCGGTTCCTTTCGAGGATGCCTTACGCCAAGATGATGGAATACACGCGGCTGGCTGAGTTGGGCTTCGTCCTTGACAAGGACACCAACCTGAATTATCGTTTCTGCCTGCCTAACAAGCTCTTTGATTTCATCCAGGCGGGTGTGCCGATCGTGGCTTCCCATCTGGTGGAGGTGGAGAAGATCATCAGAAAGTACGACATCGGCCTGTTCATCGCGGATCATGATCCGAAGACCATCGCGGCGACCATCAGAGAAGGCTTGGATGATGAGGGACGACGCACGGTTTGGCAAGAAGGTCTGGCCAAAGCGGCAGAGGACTTGTGTTGGGAGAACGAGCAACAGACCTTGATTGAAATCTACAAACACTATGAATGATTCTGACTATCACCTACATGTAATATCTTTCAACGTGCCGTATCCCGCCAACTACGGTGGGGTCATTGATGTGTTCTACCGTGTGAAAGCCCTGTCGGAAGCGGGCGTGAAGGTGCATCTTCATTGTTTTACGGGTGGCCGTCCCGAGGCTGAGGTCTTGAAACGCTGTCATGAGGTTCATTACTACCGCCGTGACACCTCGTTCTGGAGGCAGTTCTCACGGGAGCCGTACATCGTGGCGTCCCGGCATTCGGAGGCGTTGATCCGTAACCTGTTGAAGGATGATTTTCCGATCTTGTGCGAGGGCTTGCATACCACGGCGGTGCTCAATGACCATCGTCTGAAGGGCCGAAAGATCTTTGTCAGGGCGCATAATGTGGAGCATGACTATTACCGGCTGCTCGCCGAGTCGGAGCCGAAGTTATGGAAGCGGATGTTTTTCAAGATGGAGGCGAAGAAGTTGCGTCGTTACGAGCCAGTATTGAAGAAGGCGGCGGGGATCTTCGCCATCACGGAGAAAGACGCGGCCTATTTCAAGGAGCAATATGGCCATACCTGGCTGTTGCCGGGCTTCAATGCCGTCAGCAGGGTGTGCTCGGAGACGGGCCGAGGCGATTATGTGCTTTATCATGGCAACCTCTCTGTGGCGGAGAATGAGTCGGCTGCGGAGTGGCTGATCGAGAATGTGTTCTCGGAACTGAAGGTGGCTTGTGTCGTCGCCGGACTGGATCCCTCCGACCATCTGCGTGCTTGCTGTAAGCCCTATGCCAACATCAGCCTGAAGGCCAATCTGGAGGATGCCGAGATGATGGACTTGATTCGGAATGCCCAGGTCAATGTGTTGGTGACGGAACAGCCTACGGGACTGAAACTGAAGCTGTTGAATGCCCTTTACAACGGAAGGTTCTGTCTGGTGAATGACGATATGGTTCGAGGGACGTCGTTGGAGGGGTTATGCGTCGTGGCGGAGACGCCGGAGGAGTTCATCGCGGAGATCAACCGGTTGATGGATGAGGATTTCACGGAGGAGGATATCGAGGAGCGGGATGATGCGATGAAGGAGTTGTATCAGAATGATAGGAATGCGTTGACGTTGATCCGCACTATGTTACAGAAATAGCATCCTACGGATGCGGTTCCTATTCTACGACGGAGCAGCTGACCTTATGGTCTTCGCACTTGATGATGCGTCCAGGGTATTTCTGGATGAGGCCGTAGTTGTGGGTGGCCATGAGGACGGCGGTGCCGCTGTCGCTGATGCGGAGCAACATCTTGAGGACGTCGAGGGCGGTCTCCGGGTCGAGGTTGCCGGTAGGCTCGTCGGCGAGGATGATGTCGGGGTTGTTGAGCAGGGCACGGGCGATGGCCACGCCTTGTCGCTCGCCGCCGGAGAGGTTGTACGGCATGTTTTTTCGCTTGTCTATCAGTCCCACTTTATCCAACGCCTCGTTGATGCGCTTGTCGATGCTCTCCTTGTCATACCATCCCGTGGCTCTGAGCACGAACTCGAGGTTGGCTTCGACGTTGCGGTCGTCAAGCAGTTGGAAGTCCTGGAACACGATGCCTAACTTCCTCCTCAGGTAGGGGATTTGCCTTCTTCTGATCTTGGAGAGGTCATATCCCGCCACGTTCACCATGCCGTCGTGGGTGGGCAACTCGGCGTAAAGCGTCCTCAGCAGCGATGACTTGCCGCTGCCAGTCCTTCCGATGAGGTAGACGAATTCGCCTTTGCCGATGCTGAAACTCACATCGGAGAGGACAACCTTGTCACGCTGGTAGATGGTGGCGTTTTTTAATTCAATGACGGACATGGGCTATATCTTTGCACTATGCATGGGTTTGAGGAGATCGTTGACGGTCTTCACGGGGTTGAAGGTCTCGATGGGCACCTCCACGAAGATGGTGATCCAGTTGGCCATGGCTCCGTTCCAGAGGCCGGGCAACTCCAGGGCTTTCAACTCACGTCCGTCCTTCGACTTGTTGGAGACGAAGCCGGTGTTCGGGTCGACATAGTCGGTCAGGTTGAAGGCCTCGCCTTTGTAGTTCCAGCAGCCGCAGACGAGGTCGACGGGGTTGAAATGGGTGGAGGAGCGGAAGATCTGCTCCTGTCCTTCGTCGTCATGTTTGATCTGTGAGGACTCGATGATTTGGAGTGATACCACGTCGTCGTTGTCGCTGACCCAGAAAGGTCCGCCGCCAGGCTCGCCTTCGTTCTTCACCATGCCGCAGATGCGCATCGGGCGGTTGAGGCAGTCGTAGAGGAAGTCGATCTTCTCCACAGGTTCGTATTTGCTGACGAAGTCGGGGATGTCGATTATCAGCGAGGTCTTGGCGAATTGTATGATCTCGTCGAGTTCTTCGTTGGTGAGGTCGCCGTTGTCCAGCATCTCAAGGTAGTCGAAGGTCTGTTGTTGCAGGTGGAGCAGCAGTCCGGCGAGGGCCTTCTTGTAGGTGACGGTGGTCTCGACACGGGTCTCGGGAACGATGTTGTCGATGTTCTTGATGAAGACAATCTCCTGCCCAAGGTCGTTGAGGTTCTCGATGAGCGCGCCGTGGCCTCCTGGGCGGAACAGTATCTTGCCGTTGGCTTCACGGAAAAGCTCTCCTTGGTTGTCGATGGCGACGGTGTCGGTGGAGGGTTTCTGGCAGGAATAGCTGATCTGGTAATGGATGCCGTAGCGTTGTTCGTAGTCCTTGATGAGTCTGCTGACGGTGTCCTTGAAGGGCTGCTCATGCTCGGGAGAGACGGTGAAGTGGAGCAGGGCGGTGCCGTCGGCGTTGACGGCATAACGGGCGGCTTCCACGAGATGCTCTTCGAGGGCGAGGCGGTTGAAGTGCTCGTAATGATGGAACTTGAGCAGGGCCTTGGGTAGCTTGCCGTAGGAGAGTCCTTCGTCGAGCAGCAGGGCCTTGACGACGTCCACCTTGCGTCCTTCATCGACCAAGGCTTGGATGTCCTTGCCATAGCATTTGAGGCAGGCCTGGTTCAGATCCTCGAAGAAGGCGAAGCTTTGGATGTGGGAGAAGAAGATTGTGGTGAAGTTGGTCTCCTGGCCGCTCTCAATAAAGGAGAACAGGTCCTTGAACATCCTCGATGCCGCTCCTGAGGCGGGGACGAACTTGGTGAATTGATAGTATTGCTTGTCTTCGTCGAACACCTTGGTCATCTGTTCCACTTGTTCGGGCGACATCCTCAAGATGCCGTCGCCGATGGTGGCCGGACGCATCAGTTTGACATAGGCCGTGCCTCTTTTGAGTTGGGCTACTTGGCGGTTGACTTGATCCTCGCTGACGTCGCGTTCCGCAAGCTGTCGCAAGTCGTTGTTGTTGAGCAGACTCATGGTTCAAAACAGTTTATCTGCAAAGATACTCATTTCCTTGAAAGTGTCAAGGGGAAAATCATCCTGCTGATGCTCTCGCCGCAGACGACGCCGTAGCCTCCCTCTACGTTGGAGAAGGTGTGGGTAGGCTCCACCAGCAAGCCGGAGATGTCGTCGTTTTGGTCGGCGGTTTTCAGGTAGTTGTAGTATTCCTTGGTGATATGTTCCAGTCGGACCTCATACTGGAAGAAATCGGGATTGGCACCTTGGTTGACCCTGATGTGGACGTTGACCGGTATCTTGAGTTGATAGTTCTTTCCGTCAAACATCAGGTCGGTGAAGACGCGGTTCTGCTCGCCGAGGAAATCCGTCTCTGTCAGGACGTTGCCGTAGATGGGATCGTCATAGGTCGCCGTGATGGAGTAATAGGAGTCGGAGATCTCGTCATCGTTGTGGATGGGCGTCAATGCCAGATAGAAGAGGTCGGTGGCTCCCGGGTGAGGGTCGGTGATGTCGATGAGCAGTTGTGTCTCGTACTGGACCGTGTAGATGGAGTCCATGGGATCCCAATCGGGGTGGTATTCGGTCTCGTAGTTCAGGATCTCCGCCTGGCTGAGTTGGCAAGTGACATATTCAGGCATCGGGCTGGAGGTGCCCTCGACGTCTTCGAATCCTTCTGCAGAGGCCGTGATCTTGATGACATCGCCTGGCTCAGGCTGATAGGGGTGGACGAATCGTCTGTCTTTATACCCATATTCTCCAGGTAAAGCGGTCATCTCACCTTTGTCCTCGCCGTTAATGAACAGGTGTACCGTAGTCCCATCGGGTGGGGTAGGGTCGTTTTCGTTATCAAGGAAGAAGACGCTCTTGCTGAGGTCGGCATGGATAGGCTCTCCCGCTTTGGCGAGGCAGTTGATGACCAGCCTTGATGCGGTCTGCTCTCCGTTGAACTCGATCTCCTTCTCACAGGAACAGAGGAGGACAGCAGCGATGATGCTGAGTGCTATGATGGTTTTTCTCATGGTCTTTAGAATTTGAAGCTGTAGCTGAAGGTGGGGATGATGGGGAAGATGCTCACTTGCATCAGTGCCCTTTTACTTTCTTGGGTCTCCTCGTCATAGACGTAGTCGCGATACACCAGGAAGGGGTTGTTGTGGCAGTAGGCGTTATAAATGCTGAGGTTGAGTGTGTGGACGCCGTCGGGGGCTTGGAAGTGGACGTTGAAACTCAGGTCGAGGCGATGGTAGCTGCCGAGGCGGTAGTTATTGCGGTGGATATCGGCTAGCGTGGTGTGATAGCCCCACATGTCGTCGAATCCGTTGTAGGTCTGCAATCCCAGGGTGCCGCAGTTGCCCGAGCTGTACACCCAGGTGGCTGCGACGTCGTATTTGTCGTTGAACTTATGTTGTGCGGTGATGCTGATGTCGTGTCGGCGGTCGTACTTGGCGGGGAACACCTCGCCATCGTTGATGATTTGGCCTTCGCGGTCGAATTTCCGTTTGGCGTGGCCCCAGGTGTAACCGAACCATCCGGTGGTCTTGCCGAAGGAGCGTTGGAGGAGCAACTCCACGCCATAGGACCAGCCGCGGCCTACGCAGATCTTGTCATCCCAGTGCTCTGTCGATCCGAAGAGGAAGGTGCCGTCCTTGTATTCCAGGAGGTTGTCCATGGTCTTGTAGTAGCCTTCAATGGAGATGTCGAACAGTTCCGGGATCTCATAGAAGGCTCCTGCCGAGATCTGATGGGCTTTCATAGGTTCCACCTTGGCGGTGACGGGGACCCAGATGTCGGTGGGGAGGCTGAGGCTGCTGTTGGAGAGCAGGTGGACATATTGGCTCATATAGGCGTAGCCGGCCTTGATGGAGAGGTTGGGCGAGAGCATGAGGCTCATGCCAAGCCTAGGCTGAAGTGAGTGGTAGAACTTGTTTTGCACATAGAAGGTGGAGTAGTGCAATCCGGCGTTGACCCTAAAGACCTCGCTCAAGGTAATGTTGTCCTCGGCATAGAGGGCGGTCTCGTTGGCATGGATGACGGGAGATCCCGTGATGGTGTCGAAGCTAAAGGCATATTCGTCCGCCATGGAGTAGTGGATGGACTGAGACTCAGGCCTGAACCAGTGCTGCGTCACATTGCCACCGAAACGAATCTCATGGGTGGGCACGGGACTGTAGTCGAAATCCACCTTGGCAGTGAGGTCGTTGATGCCCGATTTCAGCCCCATGTCCATCTCATCCCGATTGGTGGTCGGGGGATTGTCGTAGGTATATTCCTGGGCGTAAGTGACGCCGAGTCGATGCCGATATTGGGTGTAGTTGACGGAGGCGTCCATGAAGAGCTGGTTCGACATCACGTGGTTCCACCGGAGTGCCGCCACCTTGTTTCCCCATCTCCAACTCAGGTCTTCTTCTTCAAGGAAATGGTAGTCGTTGTCATAAGTGGTCATGTTGTTCCTGACCTTGATGTCCACATACATCTTGTCGTCGCCAGAGTAGAGGCTGAGATAGAGACGGTCCTTGTCGGAGATCTTCCAGTTGACTTTCCCGTTGAGGTCATAGAAGTAATAGCCAAACTTGAACTTGTCCGCGTCGACGAGGTTTCTTCTGACGATCCATAGGGCGGGTCTCATCAGGATGTCGCTGTAGGTGCGTCGGAAGGAGAAGTTGAACGAGAGCTTGTCCTTCACGATGGGGCCCTCTACATTGATCTTGGAGGAGATGAGTCCGATGCTGAAGTTGCCGCGGTAATGCTGCATGTCGCCTTCCTTCATACGGACGTCGATGACCGAGGAGAGTCTTCCTCCGAAGTGAGCCGGGAAGCTGCCTTTGTAGAGCGTGACGTTCTTCAGGGCGTCGGGGTTGAAGACGGAGAAGAAGCCGAGGGCGTGGTTGACGTTATAGACGGGGACGCCGTCGAGGAGCAGCAGGTTCTGGTCAGGGCCGCCGCCACGGACATACAGTCCGGCGCCACCTTCGGTGCCATTCTGCACGCCGGGGAGCAGTTGCAGTGCTTTCAGCACATCGGCTTCGCCGAAGAGGGTGGGGATGCTCTTGATCTGCTGTACGGGGAGTTCCACGACGCTCATCTGGGGCGTGCGGGCGTTGATGGTGCTCGCAGTGGCCTGGATGACGACTTCCTCCAGTGTGTTGTTTGTCTGAAGCATGAACGACAGTGTGGTGTCGTTGACCAACTCGAAACGGTGTTGCTGGGCGTCAAAGCCAACGAAGGCTACCTGCAGGTCCACAGGCCCTTGCTGGAGGGTGATGGTGTAGAACCCATAGCTGTTGGTAACACAGCCGCGGCCGCTGGTTCGGTCGACGATGGTCGCTCCGATCAGGGTCTCCTTGCTGTCCGAATCCATGACATACCCGCTGATGGTCTTTCTTTGTGCGACTGCCGTGAGGCTCAATAGCAAGAGCAGGATGGTGATGTATCTTCTTTTGCTCATAAAAAAAGGGTTGTTTTCTGGAATTGAAAAGGTATGACGGTTTTTTGAGGATCACCAACTTCCGCTAGCGCCTCCGCCACCGAAGCCTCCACCGCCGCCAAAGCCTCCGAAGCCTCCGCCACCGAAGCCTCCGCCGCCGCCTCCGAAGCTACCTCCTCCGCCTCCTCCCATAGGGATCCAGATGGTCCTGGTGCCTCCACTGGTGTAGTTTTGGTTGCCATTGAAGTGGGAGAGGACGATGGCGAGGACGATGATAAAGACGATGAGGAGCCAGAGCGGGATCTTGTCCTTGCCGGCATAATCTTCCGCGGTGAACTTGCCCGAACAGAGGTCCATCATCACATCGACGGCTTTGTCGATGCCGCTGTAGTAGTCGTTTTCCTTGAATGAAGGAATCATCTCCTGTTCGATGATGCGCTTGCTGGCGGCGTCGGTGATGTATTCCTCAAGGCCATAGCCGACGCTGATGGCGACTTTTCCGCCGCTGTTCCCTTTATTGGGTTTGACCAAGACGACCGCAGCGTTGTATTTCTCTTTGTGTCCCACGCCCCAGGCATGACCGATCTCGGTGGCGTAATCATGGGCATCATAGCCGTGAAGGTCATCCACGAGGATGATCACGAACTCCGTGGAAGTCGTGTCGTTATAGTTGACCAATTTCCGCTCCAACTGGTCGATCTGGCTCTCGGTCAGGATGCCGGCATAGTCGTTGACCAGTCTGGGTGGCACTGGTTTGGGCGGAAACTGGGCGTGCAGCGTCAACGTCAGGATCAACAGCAGCAGGAGGAGTATGGATGATTTCTTTTGAAGCATGATGTCAGTGTTATGCGTGCAAAGTTAGTGTATTTTTGTTAGTCTGCAAGAGTGTCAAAGGAGAAAGAACAAAGCGACGCCCACCATGGTGATCAAGGTGCCGATGACCTCCTTGAAGGAGATCTTCTGTTTATGGATGATGGCATACGGCACGATGATGAGCACGGGTGTGAGGGCCATGAGGGTGGAGGCGATGCCGGCCTTGGCGTATTGCACGGCCATGAGCGACAGGGAGACACCGAGGAAGGGGCCGAAGAAGGTGGTGAGCGTGGCGAAGAGCATGCCTCTCTTGTCGTGGACGGCCTTCTTCACCTGTGGCAACTGTCTCATCAGGGCAAGGATGAGGAAGAAGCCGACGAAGCCTGCCACGGCACGGATATATGTCCCGGCGAAAGGCATCATCTTGGCGATGGCTTCAGGGGCGTCGGCAGGGATGGACCGCTCGTAATGCTCGAGGCCGATCTTGCTGAGCACCAGCCCGACGCCTTGTCCCACGCCGGCGCCGATGCCGAAGAGGACTCCCTTGAGAGGCAGTTTCAGGGTGAGTTTATGGCTTTCGCCGCCACGGGCCAGGATGGAGATGGCGATGCCGATGAGGGTCACGGCCATGGCGATCCAGGAGTGCCATGACATGGTCTCGCCGAGCATCAGCCATCCAGCGATGCCTGCCATGGGCGGGGCCAGGGTCATGAAGAGTTGTCCGTAACGGGAGCCAAAGACGATATAGGAGTTGAAGAGGCACCAGTCGCCGAAGACATAGCCCACCAGCCCGGATAGCGCAAGCCAGAACCAGGCCTGTCCGCTGGCGAACTTAGGGTAGGGCGCTCCGGTGACGATCCATAGCATGATGGAGAGGAAGAACCAGGAGAGGACCATACGGATCAGGTTCAGGGGTAGGGAACCCAGTCGGTGGCTGGCCTCGTCGGCGAACAAGGCGGTCGCGGTCCAGGAGAGGGCCACGATAAGTGCGATGATCTCGCCGAAGTAGGGTGTGCTCATGAGGATCAGTTGTTACCGTAGGAGATCTCGTCGCTGACCTCGTTGATGTCGTCCAGCTGGTAGGGGAAATAGGCTTTGAGTTTCTCGCCGCAGCGTTGTATGCCTTGCTCGAGGCCTTCGGCGAAGCGTCCCTCCTTGAAGTGACTCAACATCAGGTCTTTCACATCGTTCCAAAAGCCTTCTTTTACCACATCGTTGATGCCTTTGTCGCCGAGGATGGCGAATTTGTGGTCTTTAATGGCCAAATAGATGAGCACACCGTTGCGTAGCTGGGTTTCGTTGAGTTTCAATTTGTCGAAAATGTAAAGGCTGCGTTGCTCCACATCGCCTTTGCAGCGGTTTTCGATATGTACCTTAATCTCGCCCGAAGTGTTGCGTTCGGCTTGTCGGATGGCTTCCACAACGCGTAGGTCTTCCTCTCGGTTCAATATGGTTATGGCGTTTGACATGATGCGGTATTATTTAGATTGCAAAAGTAATCATTTTCTGTAATTCCACATTCCAAAGTTATCCTATCGCGCTTTTTTTTGTTTCTTTGCACTGGCAAATGAAAAAGGAATTGATATGAACAGCGTGTTGAAGGTTATGGCAGCCATTATGATGGTGCTGGTTTTTGCGATGAGTTGCTCGAAACCGGATGACCCTAATAATGGTGGAAACAACAACGAGGGAAATGATAGTGTTGTGGATCCTAACGAGAACCTCAATGGCCATGAATATGTCGACCTTGGCTTGCCTAGCGGCATTCTATGGGCCACTTGCAATGTGGGTGCAGATGTGCCAGAAGGATATGGCGATTATTTTGCCTGGGGCGAAACCGAGCCAAAGGAATTCTATGGTTGGAAAAACTATAAATATGGCCGCTTCTTTCATGAGCGTTATGAGTTGAACAAATACTGCACCGACTCGGTATTTGGACTCAACGGATTTGTCGACAACCTGTCTCTTTTGGAACCTGATGACGATGTAGCTTCGACCATTTGGGGCACTGCATGGCGCACACCTACCATAGAAGAATGGGAAGAGATGTTCCATAACACGACTAGCGTATGGACATCCCAGAATGGCGTGAATGGGTGGCGCTTCACTGCCTCGAACGGCAACAGCCTCTTCTTGCCAGCTGCGGGTTACTATTGGAATGGCGAACTTAATGCCGCTGACTTGGGTGTCTATTGG
>JAEEGL015562796.1_pt1 | contig 27840 bp, 25 predicted proteins | sample 9134231 | NCBI WGS metagenome assembly JAEEGL01 (sample SAMN16246548, study PRJNA631951) | gut metagenome | biome: gut microbiome; feature: rumen; material: fiber-attached | host: Bos | place: Iran: Karaj | collected 2018-10
ATGCTGTCGTACAGGATCTCTGTTGTATTTGTTATACTGGCCTGAAACTGATTCTGAATCCTGCTCTTTGAGCTTCTTTCTGATATATTCGGCTTCTCCGTCTGTTAACGGTCTGATTTCGTATTTCAATTGATTAATCTCTGCAGATTCCGGCCTGATCTCTGTCAATGCGGGAAGCTTTTTTGAAGTGTATGGTAAACCGGAGAAATATCCAATATTAGACCGGAAGATTGATAAAACAGGACCGAATGGTCCTGTTTGTATCCTTATAGCGGGAAAAGCCTTATCAGGTGTATTGCCGGACTATTGATCCAGTTTTCTGTGAAGCAGTTCCTTGGTCAGGACCGGATTGGCCTTTCCACGGGTCTGCCGCATAACCTGTCCCACAAAGAACTCAAAGAGTTTTTCCTTGCCGCCGCGGTATTTCTCCACCTCAGACGGATTGGCTGCGAGGATTCCGTCTATGATCTCTCCCAGTTCTCCTTCATTGGAAATCTGAGCGTTTTCCTTACTGATGAAGGCAGACGGTTCTTTCTTCTCTGCCAGAACCTTGAAGAAGATTTCCTTGGCCTGTTTGGAAGAAATCGTCCCTTTTTTAACATTGTCCGTGATGAAGTACAGGTGTTCCGGACGCAGGAAGAGTTCATCAATCGTCAGTTCGTTCTTGTTCATGTAGGCGATGATGTTGACCGTGATCCAGTTGCAGGCTTCCTTCGGATCCATGCCAAGCGTGATGCACTTTTCAAAGTAGTCGGAGATTTCCTTTTCTCTGACCAGAATGGCCGCATCATACTCGCTCAGGCCATAGGTGCCGGTATACATATCCTTGCGTTCCAGTGCCAGGCGGGGTATCTCTCTGCGGATGGATTCCACCCATTCCGGTGTCAGTCGGTAACGGGGAATATTGGGTTCCGGGAAGTATCTGTAATCCACGGCGTCTTCTTTGGAGCGCATGCGCTGGGTCGTGCCGGAAACATCGTCATAACGCCTTGTCTCCTGTACAACCTCATCATACCGTCCGGCCGCTTTCAGTTCACTCTGTCTTTTGACCTCATACTTGATGGCATCATAAACGTTGCTGAAAGAGTTCACGTTCTTGATCTCTACACGCGTGCCGAACTCTGTGGCGTCTTCGTCCATGATGGAGACGTTGACATCGCAGCGGATCTGTCCCTTGGCCGTGTCTGCTTCACTGGTGCCGCAGTACTTGTAGGCACTGCGCATATGTTCCAGAAAGGCCACTGCCTCTTCGGCAGAATACAGGCAGGGCTGGGTTACCAGCTCCAGCAGCGGGGCAGCAGACCGGTTGTAATCGATCACGGAAGTATCATCAAAGTGATCCATGGACGCTGCATCGTCTTCCAGATGAATATCATGGATATAGACCGTCTTGCGGCTGCCGCCGCACTCAATTTCAATGGCCCCGTCCACGCCGACCGGCATGGTATTCTGCGTCAGCTGAATACCGCTCGGAAGATCCGGATAAAAATAATGTTTCCGATCAAACAGCATATACTCCGGCAGTTTGCAGTTCAGGACCAATGCCATCATCACTGCTTCCCTGACACTCTTTTTATTCAGCGAAGGCATCGTGCCGGGAAATCCCAGGTCAAACGGACATACATTGGAATTGGCCAGTTTGGAATACCCGTTTCTGGAACGGGAGAATACCTTGGAGTCTGATTTCAGCTCACAGTGCATTTCCAGCCCGATCACTGCTTTGTATTTCATTTTCTGACCTCCTTCGCAATCTGTCCTTTGTAATCCATCATACTTTCAATACCGTAGGCAATATCCAGTATCTTCTCATCTTCATAGCAGTTCCCGGTGATGTTCAAAGCGGCCGGCAGACCGTCCACAAATCCATCAGGAATCGTGATGGAGGGGAAGCCGCCGAAACTGCCGATCAGCATTGCGTCCTCCAGTACTGCCGCGTCAGTCGCGCCGGTCCCGGCAGGCTGAATCACCGCATCGTATGCCCGGAACAGTTCCTTCCACGCATCAACGATCAATCTTCTTCCCCGCTGGGCATTCTTGAAATACCGTTCCTGATTCTCATCCTTTAGCACATAGGCGCCGACAATCACCTTTCTTTTTACCGAAGTGTCCAGTCCTCTGGTACGGTGATTTTTTATCTGTTCAGCCCAGCTGCGTCCTTCTCCCCGCGGGCCGAAAACCAACCCGTTGATCCCGGTGAGATTCGAAGTCGATTCTGCACAGCTGATAACCAGATAGATGGAAGAAACAGCTTCCAGCAGGGTCCTGTCCACAGACACCTCATCCACCTGTGCACCATGTGCTCTGAGCATCTCTACCTTTTCCATGAAGTTAGCCAGGTGTGCTTTCAGTGTTTCATCCGCATCCGGATAATTCCTGATATCACAGAGTTCCTTTACATAGCAGAGCTTTTTTCCGGCAAAATCACCCTGCAGCGCTGCCCGCAGATGAACATCCGAACTATCCCAAGTTGTCATATCATCGATATCCAGACCTTTCATTGCGTCAGCGACAATCGCCGCATCCGCCGTGCTTCTGGCAAATACGCCGCAGTGGTCCATGCTGGATACCCCGGCAATGACACCGTGACGGGAAATCATGCCATACGTCGGCTTGTATCCGACGATGCCGCAGTAAGCCGCTGGCCTGCGGATGGAATCACCGGTGTCAACAGCCAGAGCAAACGGAAAGGCACCTGCAGCAACCGCGCATGCCGAACCGGCAGTACTTCTTTCCGGATCCCACGGATTCCGGACCGCCGCGGATTCTCCCACAGCTGTCTTTCCGGCCAGGACCGCACCGGTTTCTGCCAGACGGTCGGCAGGGACGGCACTGAAGAAAGGAATATAATCGCACAATGCCTGAAAACCGCCGGTGGTCAGCACCCCTCTGGTGGAATACAGATCTTCAGCCCCGTAAGGGATTCCGGAAAGAACATGATCTGTTACCTCTGTTTCTTCCGCTTTGTCAGTGACAGTGACAAAGGCATTGTATCTTTCCTGTATTTCCCGGGAATTCCGCCAGGCTTCGTCCAGCAGTTCCTGCGGGCTTGTTTCTCCTTTAATCAGGAGTTCGTGGAGTTCTTCCACAGATTTTGTCATGTATGTCATCCGTTTACCACCTTCGGCAATTCAATTTCCCGGTCGAAGACTTCATCGGCATTGGCCAGCAGATCTTCGATTGGTGTTTATTCCACAGCCACGTCTTCCCGCAGTTCAAGCATAAAATCATCGAGGCAGTGCGTCATGGGTGCAGCAGTTTTGATCCCGGGAATGCGGTCGATCTTTTCCATGTACTGCTCCATGGCTTCCAGGTCTGCCAAGGCAATGCACTTTTCTTCTTCTGTCAGGTCAAACATCTGTTCACTGGCGAACAGGTCAACCAGATCTGTACTGAATTTATTCATCCTCTTTGTCCTCTTTGATCAGCAGATGCAGTTCCTCCAGCTGTGTGTCGGTCAGATAGCTCGGCGAGCCCATCATGAAGTCCTGACCGCTGGCACTGGTCGGGAAGGCCTGTACTTCTCTCAGGTTCGGCTCGTCCTTGATCAGCATCAATATACGGTCAATGCCCGGGGCCATACCGCCGTGCGGCGGGCAGCCGTACTGGAAGGCTGTGAAGATGGACTTGAAACGTTCTTCCACTTCTGCCCTTGTATAGCCGACCATTTCGAAGCCCTTGGCCATGCTGTCAAGGTCGTGGTTGCGGATGGCGCCCGAAGCCATTTCGTTGCCGTTGCAGACAAAGTCGTACTGGTATGCCAGGATCGCTTCCGGATCATCCTTGTGTGTTTCATAGGCTGTAATGCCGCCGTGCGGCAGGCTGAACGGATTGTGGCAGAACTCGTACTTCTTGGCCTTATCGTCATATTCGAACATCGGGAAGTCATTGATAATGCACAGTTCCAGCCTGTTCGGATCGATCAGCCCGCACTTGCGGCCCAGTTCTGTCCGGATCTGGCCGGCATACTTCTGGGCGGTTTTCTTTGAACGGCTGGCAATGAAGAACATGACGGAATTCGGCTTCATGCCGAATGTTTCAATCAGGTCTTTCCGTTCGGTATCCGTCAGGAACTTGTCGATCGGACCCTTGAGGGAGCCGTCTTCCAGCAGGGTCAGGTAACCGATACCCGGCATGCCGATGGAAGAAGCGTATTCAACCACTTCGTTGAACCAGGAGTTCGAGTTCGTACCGATGCCGTCCACGACAATGACCTTGACGACAGACTTCTTGAACGGCCGGAATTCCGTATCCTTCAGTACCTCGGAAGCGTCTTTGATCAGCAGCGGGTTGCGCAGGTCCGGCTTGTCCGTGCCGTAGGTCTCCATCGCATCGGTGTACTGGATGCGGCGGAACGGCCGCGGCGAGACTTCCTTGTCGGAGAACTTCGAGAAGACATCATAGAAAATCTCTTCACCGACGGCGAGCACGTCGTCTTCCTCAACAAAGCTCATTTCCAGGTCCAGCTGATAGAATTCCAGCGTCCGGTCAGCCCGGGCGTCTTCATCACGGAAGCACGGGGCAATCTGGAAATACTTCTCCAGGCCGCCGACCATGAGCAGTTCCTTATAGATCTGCGGAGCCTGCGGCAGGGCGTAGAAGCGGCCCTTGAACAGCCGGGACGGGACCACGAAGTCACGGGCGCCTTCCGGTGAGGAAGACGTCAGGATCGGGGTCTGTACTTCCGTAAAGCCCAGGTCATACATCTTGTTGCGGATGAAGTGCAGTACTTCCGCACGGAGCTGCAGGTTGTCCATGACCTTCTTATTGCGCAGGTCCAGATACCGGTACTTCAGCCGGACATCTTCCTTGGTGTTCTTGCTGGTGAGGATTTCAAACGGCAGTTCGTTCTTTGATTTGCCCAGGACTTCGAGCTCATCAACAAGCAGTTCGATTTCACCGGTATGCAGCTTGGCGTTGAATGTTTCTTCCGCCCGCTTGCGGATAGTGCCGGTTACCTTGACAACACTTTCCTTGGCGATGCCGCGGAACATATTGTCGTCATTGCTGACAACCTGGATTGTATCCGTATTGTCCCGCAGGTCGAGGAACAGGACACCGCCATGGTCCCGGATTGTTGCCACCCAGCCGGACAGGGTTACCCGCTGCCCTACCGAATTGATGTCCAGATCCTTGCACTGATGCGTGTGATAAATGTTCTTGTTCATGTTTTCCGCCTTCCTTTGCTGATATAAAAATACCCGTACATCCTGCATAAGGACGAATACGGGTATTCGTGGTGCCACCTTAATTTATTACTGCAAGCAGTAATCTCTTTTCTGCTCCTGACAAGAGCATAGCGGCAGATAACGGTCCGCATCCGGATCAGTCTACTGGGATCATGTCCGTTCGGTGATCAGCTCCAGGGTGTTCTTTCTCTTCCCGTCCGACACCGGTTCACACTGTACCCGGCTCACTGCGAAGGACACTGAAAGATACTTTTCCCTTTCAACGCATAATTAATTTACTATCTGCCTGCTTCTTTGTCAACGCGCCGCTGAAGACTATCCGCAGGGAATTTCAGGCAGGAAAAGCCTTCTTTTCATGATTGTTTTTATGGTCGCTATAAATTTTTATTATATAAAAACGATGTGCTATCGCTTTATAAACTTCGAAGAATATTCACAAATATCCTGATTTCTTTCGATTTCAGGCGGTTTTCTGCAGTATTTCCCATAACTGCATAAATATTATTTTGATATTTATCATAATCAATAATTATTGCCTGTCCTTTGTTCTGCTACGATGACCATAGGAAAAAGCTGACTTCATAATCAATCTGTACCGTCAGGCCGGGTCCGATGCGGAAGCTGTTTTTTTATATAAAAGGAAGGAGAAGGCGTATGAACACAGAAAGCAGAAGCATATTTGAAGATATGCCCGTCATGCAGGCCATACTGAAACTGGCTGTGCCGACGGTAATCGGTCAGATTATTCTGGTCATTTACAATATGGCTGACACGTATTTCATCGGTCTGACCGGCAGTGACGCCAAGATTACCGCGGTTACCGTATGCATGCCCGCTTTCATGTTTCTGTCGGCCATCTCCAACCTGTTTGGGGTAGGCGGTTCGGCGGCCGTATCCCGGGCCCTGGGCCGGCAGAGAACCGGCCGTGCCGGCAACGCCTCCGCCTTTGCCCTGTACGGCTGTCTGGCTGTCACTCTGCTGTATTCACTGGGGGCCTGGCTGCTGATTGATCCGTTTGTGGATCTGCTCGGCGGCACTCACGCACTGGTTCATGCCAATGCGGTTGAATATCTGAAGATCACGGTTATCATGGGCGGACTGTGCACATCGACGGCGGCGCTGCTCGGCCATCTGGTCCGAGCAGAAGGACGTTCCATGCACGCCAGCATCGGCATCATGATGGGCGGTATCCTGAACATCGCCCTGGATCCCCTGTTCATGTTTGTCATCCTGCCGCCGGGGAAAGAAACCATGGGCGCGGCGATTGCCACCGCCCTCTCCAATGCGCTCTCCTGTCTGTACTATGTCATTCTGCTGATCTGGCTGCGGCACCGGCAGACAGCCCTGACCTTCCGTTTCGATGAAAACGCAATGCTGGAAGGAACATTCCGGGAGATTATCATGACCGGGCTGCCCGCCTGTCTGATGACCTTGTGCGAAAACATCTCCTATGCGGTGCTGGATCATCTCATGGCAGCGGAAGGCATGGCCTTCCAGGCCGGCATCGGTGTGGCCAAGAAAATCAACATGCTGGCCCACTGCATCGTCCGCGGCATGGCCCAGGGCGTATTGCCGCTGATCGCGTACAATTACGCCGCCAGAAATTACAGCCGCATGAAGAAAGTCATTCTCCATTCTTCACTCCTGTCGGTCGGACTGTCCGTTGTGACCATGGTTGGATTTATTCTCTTTGCGGACAATCTGGTCGCCATCTTCATCAATACCACCGGCAACTCGCTGATCTTCGGGGCAAAATTCCTGCAGATCCTGGCGGTCGGCTGTCCCTTCTCCGCTTTTGCCTATGCCATCATCTCCTTCTTCCAGGCGATCGGTCAGAATCTCAAGTCGTTCTGTCTGGCGGTACTGCGCAAGGGTGCCCTGGATATTCCCCTGATGTTCCTGATGAATATGCTCTGGCCGCGCTTCGGCATTGTCAGCGCGACCCCGATTGCGGACATAATCTGTTGTACAACTGCAGTGTATCTGTTCGTAACCTGTCTTAATCAATTGAAGAACTCGGAAAATCATACTAAACTGAAGCCAAGCAGTGCCTGAAGACGGCACGGAAGGAGCCGATCATATGCTTGATCCGAAAATCAAAACACTGCTGAAGGTTGTTGAAACCGGAAACTATACTCAGGCCGCCAAAGCATTGAACCTCACGCAGCCGGCTGTCAGCCAGCACATCAAGGCGCTGGAAACAGAACTGCATGTCAAGCTGTTCGAGCGGGCCGGCAACCATCTTGTTCTGACCAGAGAAGGCAACACTGTCGTGGACTATGCCCGGACAATGATGTCTCTGTACCGTAATCTGCAGAGCAATCTGGCGGATGAAGCCAGCGGTACACTGTCGCTCAATATCGGCATCACGCATACCATGGAAAGCAACCGCATCTCGGAAGTGTTCGCCAAATACGCCAGCGCCAACAGCGGTGTCTCCATCAAGCTGATTACCGGTACTCAGAACATCCTCAAAAACAGACTCAAGAACTACGAACTTGATTTTGCCATCATTGACGGCAAAGTGACTGATCCGCAGCTGCACAGCATGCAGCTGGACATGGACAGCCTGATGCTTGTGGCTGCCCCGAACCATCCGCTGACCAAGAAATCGATTGTAACAGTCAATGATATCAAGAAAGAGAAACTGATTCTGCGTCTGCCGGATTCCGGCACCAGAAATCTGTTCATCGCTTCCCTTGAAAGCCAGAACATGAGCATTGATGAATTTGATGTCATGCTCGCCATGGACAACGTGGCTACCATCAAGGATCTGATCCGCCATGGTTACGGCGTATCGGTCCTTGCCAAGAGTGCCTGCCAGGATGAACTCAAAAAGAAAAAACTGACCGCCCTGCCGATTGAAAACCTGAGTATGATCCGGGAGATCAACATCGTATATGGTGACAACTTCAAGTATCCGGAACTGCTGCAGGAAATCGTAAGGATCTACAACGAAGACTGAAAACGGAGCTCAATGCCCCGTTTTCTTTTGCTGTCAGGCCTTGAAAACCCGTGCTCCCTGACACGATAATAGCAATAACAGTACTGTATTATCGATTGATAGGAGAACGCATATATGGCTGTATTGATCATTGCCTTTCTGGCGAGCCTGATCCCGGCTGCCATCGTCTATTTCTGGCTCAGAGACCATATGTTCAGACACGATCAGGAATATAAGTCTTTCTGCCGGCGTTCCCTGCTTAAGGGTATGCTCAGTACATTCCTCGTGATACTGTTTTCGGGAACATTATCCCTGCTGGGCAATGCGGTCCTCTTCAGGGAATCCCGCGGTCTTCTCCATACGGCCTACCGGACATTTATCGTCCTGGCACTGGCGGAAGAAGCAGCCAAGTATATTACTTTCAGAAGGCTGTTGAAGAAAAGCGAAAGTCCGTACTCTGCCCTGGATATGATCAGCAGTATGATCCTGGTCGGGCTTGGCTTTGAAATCCTTGAGAGCGGTGTCTATGCCCTGACAACCAGTCCCGGACAGATGCTGGTCAGAGGCGTGACCGCCATGCATGCCGGCTACGGCTTCATCATGGGCTATTTCATGGCCAAAAACCGGCTTACAGGAAAGAAGTCCCAGGCGGTCCTTGGCTTCATGATCCCGGCCCTGCTTCATGGTGCCTATGATTTCGGCTTGTCGGATGAATTTGCGCAGCTGGGTGACACAACGGCGATCCTGTCGGTAACGCTGGCTGCTTTCGCGCTCGTCACATTGATCTGGATGTTCCTGTTCACCAGGAAAGCCCGTACGAATCCGGTATATACAGATTGCCTGCCGGCGGAAGAACCGGCCGCGGATAACTGAAAAAAACGGCCAAATACCTGTTTGCAAAAAAACCGCGGGCATGCGGTTTTTTTTACAATAGAAATAATCTTTACTGCTCTTTCCGGTATTTTCCGTAATACAGGAACCCGATCAGGGTCGACAGCAGGAAAGCCGCAAACGACAGGATAAACGGCCGCATCGGTCCGGAAGCGTAGATCAGTCCGGCAAACAACGCCCCGAAGATGCCGCCCAGGGAATTCATCGACTGATAGAATCCCATGACCTGGTTGGAAGTGGCTTCATCCGACCGGTCTGCGCTCATTGTCTGCAGCAGCGGCAGACGCAGCACCATCACACTGCTGTAAATAATGTAAACCGCAATAAACAGCATCTGGCTGCGGTTGATGAGTATGGATGCCGTCAGGCCTGTGCATACGGCAAGCACGTAGATAAACGACCTGTTGATATCCGTCTTCCTCTGCAGCCAAATACTGACAGTGCCGTTCAGCGCCAGGGTCAGGACAGCGATGACTGCCTTGAAGATCCCGTTGTAGGCAGAGGTCATGCCGTACTGGTCCTTGATGTAGTAATTAAAGCACTGTTCATAGGAATTCTGGCCGATTGCCGAAACTGCCGTAATCACGAAGATCATGGCCAGGGCCGGGGTCATGAATGTCCGGGCGGCTGCGAAAGCCGCAAAAGGATTGACATCCCTGGCGGACAGCGCCTGCTCCGGTTTTGCCTTGTACGGTGTATCGTCCAGGCAGAGCACGCCGTACAGAATCCCGCAGAGGGCCAGTACAATTACCTGGGCTGTAAACGCCGTGCCGACCGAGATCACACCCAGCATCCCGCCGACAAAGAACCCGGCTGCCCCGGCGACATTCTGAATGGTTGTCAGCCACACAAGGTCCCTGCCCCGGTCTTCCGACAGATTGATGACATAGTTCGCCATGGCTGTGTATACACCGCCGGTAAAGATACCGGCAAACATCCGGCCGCCGACGATCTGTACTTCACTCATAGCCGCGCCGAAGATAATCTGGCCGACCGCATATCCGAGGCTGCAGATCAGCATGATCCGCCGGGTCGGCACATAACTGCACAGTTTTCCCCAGAATGGGGAGAACAGGAAGTTCATGGTCATCATCGCTGCCAGGGCAACACCGAACATGGAGCTGTCAAGATTTCTTTCAACGATCAGTGTCGGGGTAACCGGATGGGCAAAACTCGCTGCCATATTAAAGAAGAACAAGATCACGAAAAATGTGAACAGTCTGTTTTTTCTCATACGCATTATTTTACTTCATTCAGAACATATGAATAGAATGAATGCTCTTTCTTTACCGTATTGATATCACTTCTATGTCCTCGTGACTGCCGTCAGTGTCTATAAAAAAGGAGCGGTGGCCCGCTCCGTTATCTTATCTGATAAAATTGGTGACTTTGTGCGGTTCGTACAGCGGTTCCGGCACACCGGCCGCGCGGCCCGCTTCGATGCATTTCAGCAGCCAGGCCATATTCTCGCCCAGCGTCCGCATGGTCTGCAGGCCTTCCTCATCCTGTCTGGCCTCTTCAGCAACCCTGCCGTGAATCTGATTCCAATATTGAGATGTAACAACCGGCATATTGGACATTTCGAAGTATTTGTTCAGGCGTTCGTAAGCTGCACTGGCCCCGCCCCGGCGGCAGGACACCACACTGCTGGCCGGCTTTTTGGCCCACTTCTTTGAGGAGCTGTAAAACAGCCGGTCCAGGAAAGCGGTTGCCTGGGCACATGGACCGCCGTAATATACAGGCGCACCGATGATCAGGCCGTCATATTCGTCAGCTTTTTCAGATACCCGGTTGACAGCATCGTCATCGAAGACGCACTTGCCGGTTTTGCCGCATTTGCCGCAGGCTATGCAGCCGTGAACCGCCCCGGTTCCCAGCCAGAGTATTTCTGTTTCAATATCATGTTTCTGCAGGGTCATGGCAACTTCCTGCAGAGCCACGTCGGTGCAGCCGTGATGATGCGGGCTGCTGTTGACAAGCAGTACTTTCATTGTCGCTCTACCTCCGTCATCAATATACCATGGCGGCCGGCATCATTTTTCAACTTCGCTCTTTTCTTTCTCATTTTCCTGTGTTAATATAATCTGGCAATGAGGCATTAGCTCAGTTGGGAGAGCACTTCCTTGACGTGGAAGGGGTCGGGGGTTCGAGTCCCTCATGCCTCACCATTTTAATGAAAAGCCCATATTTATGGGCTTTTTTGATGTTTAACCAACACAAAAATGTGTTAAAGTAATTAAAAAGTGTTGGTTAAAAATGTTGGTTGATTCTGATAAAACAGCTGTTAAAAAGGCCCTTGATGAAAGAGAGGAGTCTTTAGACGTGGCAAAAGTTAAGCCAAAAGGCATCAGCAGGGTCAGAATTAACCCTAAAACAAAGAAAAAAGAATACAAAGCAAGTTTCCGTTATACAGGTCTTGACGGTGTCATGCATCAGAGTGAAACAGGATGGTTTGAATCTCCTGAAGAAGCACTGAAAGCCAAGAAAGACGGTCAGCTTCGCCGCAAGGAAGAATTGAAAGCTCAAAAACCTAAACAAACAGTTTCTGACAAAGGGACAGTCAGAAAAGCTTTTGAAGATTTCGTGGAAGCTTTGAACCGTGAAGCTGATTCAAGTAATTACAGAGAACAGATCTCAGGCAAGATGGCGCTGCACAGAGACGCAGGAACGGTAGCATAATATCTCATCCGCATTTTATACCTGGCAAATACAATATAATACCCGGAGATCTTCCTCTCCGGGTGCCTGCCTGCGGGCTCATCATGACCTCTCGTTGTGCCCCAATCTGTGTGCCAGCATGGGTTTCCCCGATGTGTCAAGTCACCTGGCGGGCTTGATGTCCAGTATAGGAGTCTCCGCAAACAAGTCTCCCCCGTCGACCACGATCTCTCCTTCGTCTATGGAAATGGAAACAATCGTCACCTCAGTGACTCCGATCCCGTTAGGCCTATGCGGACTGCGTGAGTTGAAGATGCCTGTCTCATAGTCCCGCCCTTTCGCAAACTCAGCGAGCCTGTATCCCTTGGAAAGATGAAAATGGAAGATCAGCTGAATCTTGTTTCCGCACTCAAGGCCATTCAGGCCTTCCCTGTACTCCGGCAGGATCTGAATGCGCTCTCTCATATTAACGGTATGTTTGCTTTCTGCATCATGGCTGAGGACTTCGGTTACATACCCGATAGGCGTGAATTCTATTGTCATAATCCATTTCTCCTGTTCCATTCACGGTACTGACGATGCCGGACACTGCCGGCGTGTCATCCCCTTTTCTTTATTATATCTGGCTGACATGACTCTGTCAGTCAAGCATAATATAATAATACTAGTTAGATAACAGCAGTTATTCAATAGGAGACAAACAATGGAAACGAAACAGTACAGATACGTCAAGAGCGACGCCTTTACCTCCGGTGATTCAGCAGGCAATCCGGCAGCCTGCCTGTTCCTGGGCAAGGAAACCCTGGCACCTGAACAGATGCAGAAGATTGCAGCAGAGCATAAAGGGTTTGTCATGGAGATGGTATTCCTGGGCGATTCTGCAAACGCTGACTGCAGCATGACCTACTATTCTTCCGAGTGTGAAGTGGATTTCTGCGGTCATGGTACCATTGCGGCAATGTACACTCTGGTCAAGGAAACACCGGAACTGCTGGCAAAGCCGGTGATCACAGCAGAAACCCATTGCAAGGGAATGATTGAAGTGATTAACGGTATAGCTGAAGAGGATGCTGTGTACATCAGTGCACCGGATCCGGTGGAATACCCGGTCAGGCCGACTGCGGAACAGATCGAGGACGCACTGGGGCTGGACCGGGGATCTGTATCGCCGGATTATCCCATCAGGCTCATCGATGCAGGACTGAGAACACTTCTTGTACCGATCGGGGATCTGGAAACTGAAATCTCTGTATATCCGGATGAACCGTCTCTGAAGGAATTCACCCTGAACAATGATATTGACATCATCCTGATCTTTTCCATGGAAACAGCGGATGAAGCAGCGTTCAGCCACACGCGGGTATTCGCACCGAAGTTCGGCTATCTGGAGGATCCTGCTACCGGATCCGGCAACAGTGCATTCGCTGACTATCTGCTCAGCGAAGGGCTCTGGGACGGTCATCCCATCACTGTAGAGCAGGGAGGAAATAACCGGATCTTCAATTCCGTAAAGCTGAAATGCCTCAACGGAAAGGTATGGTTCGGCGGCAGAGCGACGAAGAAGATCGAAGGTGTATACCTGGTGATGCAATGAACACTGCAGCCATGCATAGCCAAGCACTGTCATGTTGTCCCTCCTGGATAAAAGAGATTCAGCAGATGCTGAATCTCTTGGATGCGACCTGCTTCAGGTAGTGCGCATTCACTTCCTTGTAGTCCTTCTTGAAGGACGTTGTGTCGAACCGCTGGCTCAGGACGCTCGTGTATCTGATGATGTAGAGGCCTGTGTCGTATTCTTCGACTTCTCTCTCATCCAGTTCCGCCTTCAGCGCATCCTTGATTGTGTCGGCTTCAGCCTTGACGTCGGCAAGCAGTGCTTCGAGTTCGTTGAGTTCCTTGATCTGTTCAATCATCTGTGTGTTTGTCATCATGGTTATTTACCTCTCTCTTTCTCTTTATTCTTATATATTACTATATATAGTAATCTTTGTAAATACTATTTATAGTAATATTTTACTATTTTTAGTAATGTTTTGCTTGGCTTGCGTTACTATATATAGTATTATATGGTGGGAGGAGAGACTTTATATATTATTGTGTCTCTGTTCAAGAACATGATTAAGTACGATAAGCTTTTGCGTTTGCTGGAAGACAGTGGATACACACCAACAAGAATCATCAAGGACGAGAAGATATTAGGTGCTAAGACTTTCTATCAGATGAAGAACGGTGAAACAACCATTGGCCTGACTGACAAGACTATTAACAAGTTATGTAACCTTCTCTGCTGCACACCATCAGACATCATTGAGTATGTTCCTGATCCAGAGCCAGAACCAAAAGCACCAGAGTTTTAGGAAAACCGCACTTTCGTTGTTTCGCCGTGTTTCGGTGCTTCTTTTTACATGTAAGCGCTTTCACAAAATTTCGGGCCGCCACAGGCTTTACGACTATTCTCGGGCGTCGCAAAAACATCTGTTTTACTTAACAGTTTCAGCAGCCCGTAAATGTTTCTATTTCCTGGGAAAAATGCTGCTTTTTTGTTTACGTTATTGATCCAATCTTTTCTTGCGCATGGGGGGTGGGTTTTGGTTGGATTTCCAACTAATTGCCACCATTAAAAAGGCCAGCGCTTCCCAGCTGCTCAGAGAATGCTTTGTGCGCAAACACGGCAGCTTTTCAGCGTTGGCCTTTACTATTCCCCTTCCTCCAAAATCCTTACGTACTTATAGACGCTATTCCTGCTGATCCTGCAGATCCTGGCGATCTCCGATACGTTCATGCGTCCGGAGGCGTAGGATGGATAGAGCACAGAAAAAGGGGCATCATGAGATGCCCTTTTGTGCTTGTTGAATGATTACTCTTCGTCCTTCTTCCTGCGTGTGACGCCGAATATGATGCCCAGCAATGCGAGGATCGCTGCGATGATGCCGTACTTCAGGCCGTTGCCCTTCTTCTCAGGTTCCACAGGTGCAGGTGCCTCTGAAGGTTCAGGCTCGTCCGTAGGCTCAGGTACAATCTCTGCCGGTTCCTCCTCCGGCTCTGTCCACTTCGCATACACCGTGGTATTCGCGTTGATCGGTGCGAGGAAGTCAAATTCTTCCGTCAGTTCCTTGTCACTGTACCATCCGCTGAACAGGAAGCCCTCCTTCTCGGGATCATACGGTCTTGCGGCTGTTGTGCCTGCGTTCACAGTCTGTGCAGCGATCTCCGTACCGCCGTCGGTCTCGAACCAGACAGTATAGGCAGTCGTTGCAGGCTGAGGCCTGTAGGACGGTGTAACAGGAGGCGTGTAGGTATTCGCTGCCGGAGTAGTGGATGATGTATCCGTCCAGGTATTGTCAGATGCAGGCGTTGTTGTTGCAGTACTGGAAGAAGAACCTGAACCGGAGGACTTCTTCTTTTTCTTGTATACAGCCGTATAGGTTGCGTCATCCGTTACTGTGGTGATCTCGGGATCCCATGTATCGAAGGTATAAGTGTAGTCCTTGTCTGCAGGCTTGGTAGGCGTATCGCCGGTATACTCCGGTGTTCTGCCTGCGGCAACCTGGGTTTCCTGCAGGACAGTACCGTCTTCATCAACGAATGTGATGGTCTTCAGCGGTCCGAACAAGAGCCATATAGCTATAGCAGGCTCGTCCCAGGAAGTATCGTCATTCTTATTGGTGTACGGCAGTTCATCACTGAGATGCGTACCGTCTGAATCCTTCACTACCTCGACGAATCCGTATCCTTCACTTATCACGGCATCAACAGAGATGGGACATCCCCTTAGAGTATCTTTTCCATCATAAACTAACGCTGCTACTTTTCTCGGAAACCTTGCCCCATTAACCGTGATGTATTCAATGGGGGCTCTTGAATAACCTTCACCCCATATCCCTACTCGTACCTCGACAGGACGCTCCCATGAAGCGTACAGTGTGGTGTCGCTGTCGAAGGTATCCGACCAAAAATGGACATAGCTACCCGAAAAATCGGCATCCTTATACCAGCCACCTAAAACGTAGAGATCATTATCATACACATCCAGATCCGGCTGGGTTGCCTTCCCGCCTTTTGCGATCGTCTGGGCTGGCGGTACAGAGGTGGCTCCGTTTGCATCGAATGTGATCGTGACAGCCGGCTCGATCCGTGTAGCGGTCGCGAAGGATCCGTCAGAGTTAACGGTTGTCTGTCCGCTGGAGTGAATACTGGCACCTGCTGGTGATGTAATGCCTAAGCCTTCACCGATGGAGAACCCACCTGAGGCGATGATTGCCCGGTCTGTACCCTGAACATCCAGAATGCTGTTTCCCGATATTGAAAGCTCGCCATCGATACAAACGGCTGTACCAGTATCTCCTGACTTGCCCACATTTACCGTTCCGCCTGTGATGGTTAAGTTGTTGCTGGAGATACCATATCCTCTTCCTGATACATTCAGTGAACCATCTCCCTGGATCGTCAGATTATAACCGTAGAGTACGTTGATACCATAGCTGCCCCCATTTATAGTATTTGAACCGTTAAGAACGATTGTAAGATCAATACTAATTGTATTAATCGATCCAGAAATAGTGGCATCTGTCAGTATGAGCGTACCGTTGGAGCCTTCTCTGGTGAAACTCCAGCCATCTCCGCTGGCAGTTGTGTCATAATACACTGTATCGCCGATCTCAATCCATTCATTGTCCGCTTTTACGCTGACCGTCATCATCGTTATGCCCATGAGTGCTGCTGTGAGTATTGATAATATCTTCTTCATACCTCTGTCCCCCCATAGTCTGGCAGGCATTTTTTGATTTATACAAAAACGAAATATATAACTCTTATATGAATCATATCAGAATTAAGAAAATCATAGATATTATACAATTGCTGTTTTTGTATCATTCTTATGGCCTGCATAGCCAGTCCGGCAGCAATCACCTATAATTTACAGTATGGAGAATAAAGCACTTTACATACTTGCAGGCTATGATGATCCGACTGAACGCCGCCTGGCCGGCATCCAGGACAATCTGTACAGCCAGGGCTTCATCGGCACACACACCAAAAACATACCACAGCATATCACACTCGGTTCCTTCCCTTTGGACCAGGAGACCCGACTGGTTGATCTGGTGCGGAAGGCAGCGGAATCGACAGCTCCGTTTTCTGTAGTGTTCAGCCACACCGGCATCTTTGCCGGCGGCAGGGTCCTGTTCATCGCGCCCGATATCAACAGGAAACTGCTGGAACTGAAGGAGCAGTTCGGACCCGGCCAGGGATGGACCCCGCACACAACAATGCTGATTGATGAACCGGAGATTATTCTGAAAGCCCTGCCTGAGGTCATAAAAAACTTTTCCGCTTTTGAAGGAACCGTATCATCTCTTCATTTGTACGAATTCTTTCCCGCAAGGCATATTCTGTCGGTAAAACTGAAAAACGCCCAATAACAAAGCGGCCTGTACGCACGTGTACAAGCCGTTTTTTTATAAAAAGATAGCAAGCCCTGTCCTGCTATCTTTTACTGTATTTATTTTCGGCCTTATTCGGCAAACAGCGGTACGAATTCCTTCCTGATGACATTGATGATACCCATGTCGCTCAGTTTGTATTCCGGAATGACCGGCAGTGCCAGAACGGCGATCCGCAGCAGCGGATTCTCAGTCTTCAACCCGAGTTTCCGGTCAGCCGCCTTCATTTTCGCTGCCTGGGCTGCCGTCTCTTCCGGCCCCAGCCTGGACAGCAGACCGCAGATCGGCAGTTCAAGCAGTTCAATTACCTTGCCGTCTTCAGCCGCCGCCATGCCGCCGCCGCACTCCCGCAGGGCATTCGCGGCTGCGGCCGCATTGCGCGGTTCATCATAGACCAGGGTCAGATTATGGGAATCATGCGACACGGTGGATGCCAATGCTCCATGGTCAATACCGAAGCCCTTGATCACCGCCAGGCAGATGTGATCCCGCCCGTAACGGTTGACCACTGCCGCGTACATGAAGTCCTCCGGCAGGACCAGCCTGCCGTCCTGCACCTCGAAAGCCATCGTTTCCAGAATGGTTCTGGAGGAATCTACTGACGGATATACGACCACATTGATCTTCACTGTGCCATCCTGCACCGGGCACTTCAGTGTGAAGTCATCTTCGGTCAGTTCCCGGACATTCATTGTGTTGATTTCTTCTTCCGGGAAAGAGCGCTCTTCAATTTCCTTTACCAGATGCCCCTGTTCAGCCACCAGTTCACCGCCGAACCAGACCTGTTCCGGTTTCAGTTCTTCCAGATCCGCCAGCAGGTTGAAATCTGCTGCATAGCCCGGCGCAATCGCTCCGAGCCGTTCCAGTTTCGCCTCCCTGGCAGTATTGATGGTCATGCTGCGGATGGCCGTCACCGGGTCTGCCCCGGCCCTGATCAGATGCCTGGCCGTATCATTGATATGCCCCAGTTTCAGCAGGTCACCCGCTTCCCGGTCATCTGTGCACAGGCACAGCGTATCGAAATACTTCGAATTCTTCACGCCTTCCCAGACCGCCTCGACATGGTGGCACATCGAGGAATCACAGGCATCCAGGTACATGCCGCTGCGGTATTTCTCCAGGGCTTCACCTGCTTCCGAGACTTCATGGTCTGTATACGGGCCGCCAGTAACATACGCGGACAGACCCCTGCCGGATACCCCCGGCGCATGGCCCTGCGCATACAGACCATGCTCGCGGGCTGCCTGCAGGATACCGAGCATCCGCTCATCCCCGTTCATGACAGCCAGGAAATCCATGACTTCAGCCAGGCCGGCAACCCGCTCCAGACCGGCCAGTGCGGTGATCTCAGCAGCCTGGAAATCCGCCCCGCTGTATTCCATTCCCGGTACCGCGGGAACACAGGAAGGTATATCGATCAGCTGTCTCATCGGCAGGTCCGCCCCGCTGTCGTGCATGTACTTTACCCCGGGAATACCCATTACGTTGCCGACTTCATGCGGGTCCGTCAGCACTGTGGTTGTTCCGTGCGGGATGACAGCTTTGGCAAAGTTGCGCGGTGTCAGCATGCTGCTTTCAATATGCACATGGGCATCGATGAATCCCGGGACCATATACAGGCCATGACCGTCCACAGCAGTTTCCGCCTGTCCGTCCGGTGTTTCCGGATGCTGATACTGCACATGGGCGAAATATCCGTCCTTGATGAATACATTTGCCGGCAGAATCTCCCCGGTAAATACATTTACGACTCTGACATTGGTAATGACCGTATCACTCGGGATTTCCCCCAGTGACGCCTTCAGAAGTGTCCTGATATCTTTTGGGAACAGTTTCATAACATATCCTCTCCGTTTTTATTATCGTAACATGGAATCATCTTTTATAATTGCAGTGAATATAAGGAGAAATTATCATGGAATATACAAAAGTAGAACTGCATTGTCATCTCGACGGTGCTTTCCCGGACAGGCTGTTTGTCAGATACTGCCGGGAAGACGGCCTGGTACCGGCCGGCATGAGTGACGAAGAGTGGCTGGCCGACCATGTCATGAACGATACGATGACGCTTTCCGAATGCATGGGTCTCTTCGGCCTGCTGACCGGGCTTTTGCAGACCGGTGAACGTCTGGAAGAGCTTACCTATGAAGTCCTCATGGATATGTATGAAGCCGGCACGAGACTGGCGGAACTGCGGTTTTCCCCACAGTCGCACATCAATCCGGAACTCACCATGGAAGATGCCGTCAAGGCTGTCCTGCGGGGCCGGCAGAGAGCCCTGGAAACACATCCGGATATGGTCTGCGGGATACTGTTATGCATGATGAATCTCGGCCAGAACCTCGGTACGGTTCTGAACAACACAAAAACCGTGGAGCTGGCAGCCGCCTATAAGGATCAGGGAGTTGTCGGCATTGACCTGGCCGGCGATGAAATTGCCACCCCGATTGAAAGCTATGCCGAGCAGTTTGCCCTGGCAAGAAAACTCGGTGTCCGCTATACCATCCATGCCGGGGAAGCCGGACCTGCATCCAACGTCAGCTTCGCGATCAGCCAGAACGGCGGCCGGATCGGCCATGGCATCCACGCTGTCGAGGATGACGCGGTATTGGACGCGCTGGTGCAGAACAATATCCTGTGTGAAGTTTCCGTCACTTCCAACGTTTATTCCCGCTGTGTGCCTTCGATCACCGAACACCCGATCCGCCGGATGTGGGACAAGGGCGTCATGATCAACATCAACACTGATGACCCCGGACTCATGGGCATCGACCTGAAACATGAATATGATGTGATCGCCGGCATGTTCGGCTTCACCGAAAGAGATTTCATTCTCTCCAATCTGTATTCGGCCAGAGCCTCTTTCTGTGAAGGGAAGGAAGACATCATCGCCGCTTTGACAAAGGCTCTGCACGAATGCGCCTGACCCTTTCCTTCTGATCTGTATACCAATAAAAAAACAGGAGAAAACAACATGATAGACCGCGCTGATGCGAATTACACCTGGGATACCATCCCCGAATTCACCGAAGAACTTGAAGGGGCAGAATCCTTCAGCAATGACGGCTCGGCCGTTTACCTTGAATACATTCCTGATGTTGTCTACAGCGTCAAGGACAATACGGAACTGCACCTGCAGATCATCCGGCCGACCCTGTATTTTGAGCCGGATAAAATCTTCCCGATTGTCATTCTGATCAAGGGCAGTGCCTGGCTCAAGCAGGAAATGTACAAGGATATTCCGATGTTCGCGAAACTGGCAGAACGCGGCTTCGTGGTCGCTGTCATGGAATACCGGCACAGCGGCATCGCCACTTTCCCGGCCCAGAATATCGACGCCAAGAATGCCATCCGCTTCATGCGGGCCCACGCGGCAGAGTATTCCGGTGATCCGGACAACATCTTCCTGATGGGCGGGTCCTCCGGCGGCCATGTGGCTGTCATTACCGGCATGACCCTGGACAGTGACCTGTATGACGAGCCGGACAGTGATGTCTCTGCCGATATCCGCGGCATCATCGATATGTACGGGCCGATGGAAATGACTATCCCGTGCGCGTTCCCGATCAACACAACACAGGGCAAACCCGGCACCCCGGAATACGCCCTGATCGGCTTCGACATGAACGAATATCCGGAAAAGATGGCCCCGCTGCTGGGAAAGACATACCTGGATCACGATTTCGCGCCGATGCTCATCATCCACGGCACAAAGGACAGGATGTGCAATTTTGAACAGACAAAGCGGTTCTACAATGACATGAAAGCAGCCGGCAAGGATGTGCGCCTGGTCATGATCAAGGGCGCGGATCACGGCGGCTCGGCCTTCTGGTGCAAAGAAGCGCTGGACATCTACGAAGGCTTCCTGCGCGGGCACCTGCAGTAAACAAAAAGACCTCTCTTCCGATATACGGATCAGAGGTCTTTTTTTCTGTCATACGCGGACTCAGGGCTGCAGAATCCGGGCAAACAGTTCATAGTTTTCAATTGCCCAGGGCTGGCAGAAGACCGCAAACTCGATCTTCCGGAAGATGCCCGTAAATTCCTTCAGTACGGTTCTGTACGCGTTCGCCACGACTTCCGGGTTATTCTGGAATGCCCCGCAGCCGAAGGCCCCGAGCACCAGTGTATCTGCCCCTTTCGCCGCCGCGGCTGTCAGCAGGTGCCGGGCCCGGCACAGATGGCACGCATACAGTTCCTCATCGGTCATCTCGGCGCTGTAATCCGCCGGCAGATGCGGCTTGTAACGCAGGTCCGGGGCTGCGCAAGTCATGACATCGGTTTTCACCCGGTCTTTTCGGTCCAGCAGTTCCGGCAGGTCTGTATCGCTCTTGAAGATCACAACATCTTCCGTATAGATCAGGGTATCACTGGCCCGGGAGTCATGCCGTTCCCTGTGGAAGTCATAGAAACCCTGTTTCAGCGCCGGATCAGTCAGTACCGGATACAGTGTGGAGCACCGGCACAGACACTCTTCCTGGGCGCCTGCCCCGCTGGTTACCCCGCCGCCGGGCTCAAACGCGTTGGCAAAGTTGAGCACGGCTGTCTTCGCTTCCGGATATTCCTTCTTCAGATTGATGACGGCCTCAAAACTTCTGTTCTTCGTTACCGTCACTTCGGTTTCAAACCGGGGTGTATGATCATATTCCGGATAGAAATCTTCCGGGATGATTTCCGTTTTCGCACGGGCTTCACTGATGGCCAGGATCAGTTCCGGATCCGTCTTGCAGTGCCGCAGCGTATCCGCAAATACCAGCACTCTTTCTTCTCTTGTTGACATGGCTGCTGTCTCCTTTCCGCCAGACACATCATAGCATAATAAAAAATCCCTCCGTTTTCCGGAAGGATTCTTTTCTGTGTTACATCAGTTTGCGGAACATGGCTTCGAAGTCTGCCAGGGTGGCCGGCTTCGGGTTGCCCGGTGCGCAGGCATCCGCGGCTGCGGATTCGCACAGGAACGGCAGGTCTTCTTCCTTCAGCTTCTCCAGTTTGGTCGGAATGCCGACATCAACGGACAGCTGCTGGACAGCATCGATCGCTGCCTTGCGGTATTCATCCGCACTCATGCCGGTGGTGTCAATATCGAACGCTTCGGCAATAGCCTTGAACTTTTCACCTGTGCATTCCTTATTGAAGTCCATGACAATCGGCAGCATCATCGCGCAGGCAACACCGTGCGGGGTGTCATAGACAGCACCGAGGGTGTGCGCCATGGAGTGGGCAATGCCGAGACCGACATTGGAGTAAGCCATGGCTGTGACATACTGGGCCAGCGCCATGCCTTCCCGGCCGTCCGGATCATTGGCGACAGCCTTGCGCAGATTCTTGGCAATCAGTTTGATCGCTTCGAGGTTCAGGCAGTCGGCCAGTTCCCAGGCAGCGCCCGTGGTGTAGCCTTCAATGGCGTGGGTCAGCGCGTCCATACCGGTGGAAGCGGTCAGGCCCTTCGGCATGGAGGACATCATATCCGGATCAACAACAGCGATATCCGGAATATCGTTAGGATCCACGCAGACGAACTTGCGCTTCTTCTCGACATCGGTGATGACATAGTTGATGGTGGATTCGGCACCGGTGCCGCCGGTTGTCGGAACCGCGATCGTGAAGACTGTCCGGTTCTTTGTCGGTGCTACACCTTCCAGCGAACGGACATCATAGAATTCCGGGTTGTTGACGATGATGCCGATGCCCTTGCCGGTATCCATGGACGAACCGCCGCCGATCGTGATCATGAAGTCAGCGCCGGAAGCCTTGTAGGCGTCTACACCATGCTGGACATTTTCAATCGTCGGATTCGGCTTGATATCGGTATACAGTTCAAAGTCAATGCCGTTGGCCTTAAGCAGGTCTGTTACCTTGGCGGTAACCCCGAACTTGACCAGATCCGGGTCAGAAGCGACGAAAGCCTTCTTGAAGCCCTTGCCCTTGACGATGCCGGGAATCTCATTGATGGCCCCGTGGCCATGATAGGAAATGCCATTTAACACAAAACGATTTACAGCCATATTATTTTTCCTCCTGTAATATTTGTCTGTTTCTGTTTGTATTATACACCATTTGTGATTTTTTTAACACACTAAAGATTGCTGTCCGGATCAAATTCCGCCTGGGAATCCAGGAACAGTGTCCTCTTGCCCAGTCCGGTGATCTTGGCTTCCAGGCTTTCCCGGTCAAACTTCAATGCTTCACAGACCTGGTTGTTGATGGCTGCGAACGTATGCGGGCTGCGGATTACCGGAATGTCATTCGGCTTGATCCCGTCGATCAGGACTTTCTCCACCAGCCCCTGGCATTCAAGGTCACCGTCTTTGTAAAAACTGCCCAGGCCCATGAACGCGCCATTGATGGTAAAGGCATGTGAACCGGTGAACTGCGGGATGCCCGCCGCCGTAAAGACCGGTGAAATTTCCAGTTCCGCACTCATGACAGTATTGTCTGTCGGCGTCAGTACCGCTTCCACTTCTTTCACAATCAGTTCTTCCGCGGCTGCCCGGACTTCTGCCTTGGATGCCGGGGTCGCTTCCACCCACTCGATATCAAGGGATTCCAGGAAAGCCTTGGCTTCCTCAATCGGTTTCATGGAGGAGAATTCGTTTCTGCTGTACAGCAGACCGACGGTTTTGACCGTTGGCATGACCGCCAGCATGACCTCGGCCAGTTCGGCGCCATCCAGGGAGTCCGATGTCCCGGTGATGTATTCACCCGGATGTTCAAACGAATCGATAACCCCGGCGCGCATCGGATCCGAAACGGCCCGGAAGACCATGTTGATGTGTGCCGCTTCCAGAATATCCTTCATAGCTACGGTCGGCGGGGTGGCAATGCTGATAACCAGATCCACCTTTTCTTCCACCAGCTTGATTGCAATTTCCTTCATCCGCTTCACATCAGCCTGACCGTCAAATACCAGACCTTCATAGTCAATTACTGTCCCGTGCTTTTCCGCTAAGGCAGCCAGGATGTTTTTCGTGCCGGCTTCAATCCGGTTCAGTGAGGCGTGATCGGTATACTTGACAATACCGACGCGGTATTTTTCCTTAGTCATATTGTTTATTTCCTTCCTTATCCGTCAGTCGTCAATCCGTTCGATCTTGAAGATGACCGGCCGGGTGCCGTCGTTGCAGCAGGCGATCATTATCTTTTCGTCATTGGTCCAGCCCCGCATGATGGAGCCTCCCTGCAGACCTGTGTAAATATAACGGGAAATGCAGTCCCAGGCTTCGGCACACTGAGTTCCGTTCCCGCAGCGGAAATACGGAAGATCATCCGGTCCGAAGATGAACTCATCCCCGATCTCATAGACCGGGCAGGGTCCGCTCTGCGGGTTGGCAAGATACTTTTCCTGAAGATCTGTGTAGCACTTCTTGTCGATGACTGTTACTTTCACTTTCGGCATGTCTTGGCCCCTCTTTCTTACTGATTTCACTATATAGTAAAAAAACTGGCTGTGCCACTGACAGATGAAGCAAAGCGGAAAAAGACCGGATGTTCATCTGCCCGCCCATACTGCACATGCATTCCTGCAGCCGGACCCGCTCACCCTTTCCTGCCAGAGAAAGATCATTCATATTCATAACGCTATTATTCGATTTAATGAAAATCCGCCCGGAGGGCTTTTATTTCATCACGGACTGTTTTTTAATTATATTAGTACTGTAAAAAATGGAACAGACAATGACAGATTTATTGGCAAACGCATTGATGATCGTTCAGATGTCAGGTGTCACGCTTTTCTGCGTACTGCTGACCTATCTGCTGCGGAAAAAACTGAAGGACAGGAAAATAACGGCTGCCGGGAAGATTTCCATCGGACTGATCTACGGTATTTTCTGTATCCTGTCCACCCACTTCGGCGTTAATTACGGAAACATGATCCTGAATGTACGGGATCTGGGGCCCATGTCTGCCGGCCTGCTCTTTGACCCGGTATCCGGCATTATTGCCGGCCTCATCGGCGGCGCTGAAAGATATATTGCGGGAACATACTGGCAGATCGGTGCCTTCAGTACGATGGCCTGCAGCATTTCCACATGCTTTGCGGGATTTTTTGCCGCAGCCATGCATATCATCATATTCAAACGGAAAGACCCCTCCCCGGAACACGCTTTCTTCATGGGTGCAGTCATCGAAGTCTTCCATATGTACGCGGTCTTTGCCACTCACCGGAATGAAATGTCCAAGGCTTTCCTGACCGTTAAATACTGCGCCATACCGATGATTCTTTTCAGCGGTATCGGACTTTTCCTGACCGTCATCCTGCTGGAACACAGCCAGGGAATAAAATACAGGCCGCTGCGTAAAATGCCCGAACGCGAGGTGCCTGTACTGCGGCAATTCCGCGTCTGGCTGTTTGGCATCACTGCTGTTGTCCTGATCGTCAACTTCGGGCTGAGTTACAGCCTGCAGACTCTCACTGCGACCCAGGCCGCTGAACGGGAATTACGTGATGCCGAAAACGATATCAGCACCACATATGAAATGCTCAGCAGCCGCGCCGGCCCGGTGGACAAGCTGGTCACACACATCAGCAACAACGGCCGGTTCACGATTTTTGACCCGGATGACAATGTGATCGCGGGCTATGAGCCTTCTGAAGAAAATCTGGCAAGCCTTCTGGATATCCGGCGCACAAACGAAGAAGGAACCACGTTCCGGGCAGCGTATTTATCGACAGGCTGGCTCTGCCGGACCAGAACCCTGGCGGATGGGGCAAAGCTGATCATCATGATGCCTGAAATGCTGGTCTACCAGGCCCGTGACATCCAGGCCTATGAAACCCTGCTGGCAGATGTCCTTCTCTTCTCCGTAATCTATCTGCTGATATCACTGCTGGTGCAGGGGACCATTGTTAATAACCTGATCAAGGTCAATGAATCCCTGAACCGGATTACCGACGGTGACCTTAATGAAACAGTCAGCGTTTACACATCAAAGGAATTTGCCTCGCTGTCCGATGACATCAACAAAACCGTGAATTCACTGAAAGGTTATATTGCGGCCGTTGAGAAGAACATGGAACAGGAACTCCTGCTGGCCAAGACCATCCAGGATTCCGCCCTGCCCAAAAACTTTGATTACAACAACCCGGCATTTGATATCTATGCCTTCGTGTATCCAGCCAAGGAGGTCGACGTGGGTGTCGATGACTTCACCTTTGTCGGCCGTGACAGGCTCGGCCTTGTCATCGCCGACGTATCCGGCAAGGGTATACCGGCTGCTCTCTTCATGATGCACAGCAAGACTGCCCTGCGCGGTCTGGCGGAGACCGGCCTGACGCTGACAGAAGTGTTTGAACGGGTTAATGCCGAACTCTGCAAGGGCCATGACGCAAGCATGTTTGTTACCGTCTGGATGGGCGTCATTAATCTGAGAACCGGCACAATGCAGTGCGTCAATGCCGGGCACGAATATCCGACGATCCGGCACGGTGAGGGCGGCTATGAGATTTTCAAGGATAAGCACAGTCTGCCGCTCGGTACAATGGAAGGCCTGAAATTCAAGGAATATGAGATTACGCTGGCCCCTGGTGACAGTGTGTTCGTATATACGGACGGTGTGCCGGAAGCGAACAACCGGCAGGGTGAACAGTACGGCACGGACCGTATGCTCGCTGCCCTCAACGCCAACCTTGACAAATCCACGCAGGATCTTCTGCCGGCAGTCAAGGCAGATCTGGACAGCTTTGTCGGAACGGCTGACCAGTTTGATGATATAACAATGCTCGGCTTCAGATATAACGGATTCCCGGAGAAACGGTCAGCCTGATTTCATTGATACCCTGCCGCTGCTTTGCTGGCGGACGCGGAGCAGGAATCATGAAACTGTTTCATACAGGAAAAACGGAAATCCGTAGTCCTGCTGTTTACCTGGGCCGGGGCATCCGGGCTGGCTCAGCATGCTCCTGGCCGGATCCGGGGCAGGGAAGAGGTGCCGGATAAAGAACTCCTGCTGCGGGAATAATACAAAAGACTGTATCCTGGGGATACAGCCTTTTTATTCAGATATGCTGCAGATTATTTGTCGGACGGAAGGATGATTTCATCCAGGATTTCGCAGGCGCTCGCAACCAGTGCCGGGCAGTTCTTGGTCAGGCCCTGGGTCATGATTGCCTTGGCCTGTTCCGGGTCGGCGAAACTGTAGCCGCCAAGCAGTTCCCGGCACAGCAGTGAGCCGTGCTTTTGTTCAAACTTCGCTTCGAATTCCTTCAGTTTGGATACCAGGATCGCATTCTGTTCCTTGGAATACGGCTGGTTGTAGCCATAAACCGCACCGATTGCCATGATAGCCCCGGAGACACAGCCGCATACATCACCATGGAAGCAGCCGCCGCCGAGACCGCCTGAGACCTTCAGCAGCAGATCCTTGTCAAGCCCGAGGACTTCGCAGGCATGCATGACGACTGCCTGTGAGCAGTGGAAACCCTGTCCTGCCAATACTTCGCGTGCGCGTTCAACGTCCATTACTTCTGCCATTATCTTACCTCCTTGTGCCGGCCGGCATGTCAGACCAGCATTTACCTTTATAAATATTATAACAGACAAGAATCGGCATACGCTGTATGTTATGATTAATTTCAGAATACGGAAAGAACGACATGGACCGCAGGATACTGGATCAGTGCCCCCTGTTCCGGGGCCTCAGCGATAACGACACCGCTTATGCACTGGCTTTTTTCCATGCCCGCGAACAGCACTGCCGCCGGGGTGAGCAGCTGAAC